>ERZ824473.629-NODE-629-length-60319-cov-6.842244_pt1 | contig 60319 bp, 49 predicted proteins | sample MGYA00519874_ERZ824473 | MGnify/ENA primary metagenome ERZ824473 (study PRJEB31778, sample SAMEA3449151) | human gut metagenome | biome: human gut; feature: human-associated habitat; material: faeces | place: United Kingdom | collected 2010/2012 ... | reverse complement strand
ACCCGCCCGCACACAGGATGCCGACAACTCCAGCGCGGCGGAGCGCGGGCGGATGTGGGGTTTCGGGCGCTTGGGCGGCATGCGGGGCCGCACGCATCCAGCTGCCTATATATGGGCAGGAAGATCGGCCGCGCCTTCAAGCCGGAAGTCTTCCGCGCCGCCATGCAAGCCGCGCCTCCCCTATCGTTGGCTTTCCCCTGCTCGCTTCCGCCAAGCTTCTCGCGGAGGGGGCAGCCTCCCGAGAGAAGAACGGCCGCCCCCCCGGGGCCCGCCCGCCTTCCGCGCGGGCAATCCCCTCGGCGACCGTCCCTGGTCGATTCTCTATGTCGGAGGGTTTCCATCATTTCGATATTGAAGAAGCTAAGGCGCGACCGCCTATTCGAATGCTCAAGCATTTCCACCGCGTCCGATCCTACGCATGTATGCCGCAGCGCCCCTAGCACGGTCTTAAAACCAAAAAGAAGAGAGCTGCCGATGCAGCCCTCTTCTTGAATCGTTATATATGGAGGCAATCTTATGCGAGCTTGAAGAACTTCTTCTTGCCAACCTGAACCTCAGCGCCCTTCAAGGATTCAGGCACGAGATTATATGATTTCGCGGCAAGCGCCTCGCCGTTTACGCGAACCGCGCCTTCGTCGATAAGACGACGTGCAGCCGAAACGCTTTGTGCGGCGCCCGCGTCAACGATGACCTTCGCGAAGTAAACCATGCCGTCTTCGCCCGGCGTGAGATCCGCATCGAAAACAGGGGCGTCGGCCGGGAAGCCATGGGCTTTAAACTTCAAGTCGAAATCGGCTTCGGCGGCCTCGGCGGCGGCTTCGTCATAGTAGGCAGCAACAATATTGCGAGCCAATGCGCGCTTCACTTTGTTGGGATGAAGCTCGTCGGCGGCAAGGCCCGTCTCAATCTCGTCGATCTTCGCAACGCTCTCGGTCGAAGCAAGACGATAGTACTTCACCATAAGTTCGTCAGGGATGTTCATAACCTTGCCGAACATATCGTTGGGCTCATCGGTCAGACCAATATAGTTGCCGTAGCTCTTCGACATCTTGCGCACGCCATCGGTACCCTCGAGGAGCGGAAGAGTGAGGGCAACCTGCGGCTCCATGCCCATCTTCTCCATGAGCTCACGGCCGGCAAGCAAGTTGAACAGCTGATCGGAACCACCAATTTCGACATCGGCCTTAATAACGACCGAGTCGTATGCCTGCATAACGGGATACAGGAACTCGTGCAACGCAATGGGCAAACCGCCCGTGTAGCGCTTATGGAAGTCGTCGCGCTCAAGAATACGAGCAACCGTAAAGTTGCTGATGAGCTTGAGCAGGTCTTCCATCTTCAAATCGAGAATCCACTCAGAGTTATAGCGAAGCGTGGTTTTCTCTGGATCAAGAATCTTGAACGCCTGGTCAACGTAGGTTTGCGCATTCACCGCAATTTGCTCGCGCGTAAGCTGCGGACGAGTGGAGTTGCGGCCCGAGGGATCGCCGATAAGGGCGGTACCGTCGCCAATGATGAGCGTGACATGATGGCCCAAATCTTGGAATTGACGGAGCTTGCGCAACGGAACGGCATGGCCAAGATGAATATCGGGCGCCGTAGGGTCAACGCCAAGTTTGATATTCAAAGCCGTGCCACGCTTGAGTTTTTCGAGCAACAAGTCCTGCGGAACGATAGTGTCGGTACCGGACTGAATGATGTGGAGCTGTTCTTCGGGAGTTATCGAACTCATCCCCTTCGACTATCGTGGATACTAAAAGAGGCGAACACTCTCGTGCTCGCCTCTTGTGAATTCTGGTGGAGCCTAGGGGGATCGAACCCCTGACCTCATGGCTGCCAGCCATGCGCTCTCCCAGCTGAGCTAAGGCCCCGTGTGCGCTTCGTCTATTCAAGGCGCGTTCATGTATTATACGCATCCCTTAATACAGGTCAAGCGACAATTTTAAGAAAAAGCGACCTACTCCGCAGCTGCATCGCCTTCGACATGCTCAGGCAACGCTTCAAGAGCATCGATGATCGGCTTAAGAGCGCCCTTAACATCGTAGGCAGGAATATTGCCCGCATCGACAAGCGCCGCGACGGCCGGATCCATGGGCAGCGTGGCGTACGCGGGGATGCCGTACTTCTTCGCTACTTCTTCGCCCTGAGGCTCGCCAAAAATAAAATGACGCTTGTGGCACTCGTCGCACTCAAAGTAGGCCATGTTCTCGACAAGGCCGAGCACGCTCACGCCCATCTCCTGAGCAAGATTCACCGCTTTGCCGACAATCATGCCGACAAGTTCCTGCGGAGCAGAAACGGTGACGATACCGTCGAGGGGCATCTGCTGGAATACCGTAAGCAGCGTGTCGCTCGTGCCCGGAGGCATGTCAATAAGCAAATAATCGAGATCGCCCCAGTTAACCTGATTGAAGAATTGGGTCAAAATGCCCGTAACCACGGGGCCGCGCCACGCAACCGGCATGTCGTCTTGGGGAAGCAGCAAATTGGTGGAAATGATCTCCACGCCTTCGGCACCAATGCCAGGATTCATGCCGTTTTGATCGGCGCAAAGCGGGCCCTTCGCACCAAAGGCCTTCGGGATAGACGGACCCGTAACGTCGGCGTCCATGATGCCGACCTTCTTGCCTGCGCGCATAAGCTCGGAAGCAAGCAAGCACGTAACCGACGTTTTGCCCACGCCGCCTTTGCCGCTCACAACACCGATAACCTTTTTAAAGCTCGACACAGAATTGGGGGCAAGCTTCGAAGGCGCCGTGCGCTCTCCGCACGATGCAGAACATGAGCCGCAATTATGCGAGCATGTATCGGGAGTTTGGTTCGTAGTATCGTCGGCCATTTCTTCCTTCTTTCTTCAGGTTGCCACCGGCATCGTCCAACCCCCTTGAACCCCGCTGAAACGGAATGCCGGCATGTAGCTTCGTTGCGATAATAGCACTTTATTCCCGAAATAGAATAACGCCAGCCGTGGTCGGCTGGCGTTACGGATGCAATTGATGCTATTTAGGTTTATTTGGTCACGCTACCCAGCGGTATCGGTTCCACTCGAACCACCCGCCGTTCCAGACCCGGGTGTTGAAGACGACCCCGGGTCGGGAGTAGTAGTGCCGCCTTCCGTGGTGCCTCCCGGCGTTTCGCCCGTGGTGCCTCCCGGCGTTTCAGCACCAGCACCTCCCGGCGTTTCGCCCGTGGTGCCTCCCGTGGTGCCACCCGCTGTTTCACCCGGAGTCTCCTCGGTGGTTTCCTCGGTGGTTTCCTCGGTCGCTTCCTCTTCCTTCTTCTCCTCGTCCTCGTCCTCGTCCTCGGACTTGCCGCCGCCCTTATACGCGGAATTATAGTTCGGAGCGGAAGCCGACTTGAAGTCTTCGTTCGGCTGGCCCTGCAGGCAGGCGCTTATGAGATCGCGCCATATCTCTTGGCACCACGTGTTCGTTTCAAGCTGAACGCTGTTGTCGCGCGAGCCCGTCCATACGGCGCAAGAGAGTTGCGGCGTGTAACCAACGAACCACAAATCGTGCCAATCGTCGGTCGTGCCCGTTTTGCCGGCAGCGATTTGGCCCGAAGGCAAAGCCGCAGCATTCGCGGTGCCGTACGAAGCGTTATAGATAACGCCCTCAAGCACCTGGGTTACCGCATATGCCACGGAGTCGGTGATGACCTGCTTGCCCTCAACACCAGCGGTGTTGTCGACGAGCACGTTGCCAGACCTATCGGTCACCTTCATAATACCCGTGGGGTCGCGATGCACGCCACCTGCGGCAAACGTGCCATAGGCGCCTGCCATTTGGGTGGTGTTGGCGTTGTAGACACCGAGGGTAATCGTTGGAGCAGTGCCGAGGTTGTCGCCGTCGAGGCCTAGACGCTCGGCCACCGATTTCACCGATTCGGGCGTAACGCCGCTCGACGTGTCGGTAATAAGGCGTATGAAACCGGTGTTCGACGAAACGGCGGTCATGTTCGCGATCGAAAGGCTGCCGTAGTTCTGCTTGCCATAGTTGTAGATTTTCGAACCATTGACTTCAACTGGGCCATTGCAATTCATATATGTCGTTTGCGGGTTGATGCCCTTTTCAATGGCATCGGTAATCGTAAACGCTTTGAACGTCGAGCCCGTTTGGGTGCCCGAGTTGCTCGTGGCGATGTTGTACTGGTCGGCATCGTAATCTTTGCCGCCGATCATGGCCTTAATGAAGCCCGTATTGGGATCGACAAGCGTGAGTGCGAATTCCTGGTTGCTGGCCGCAAGGCGCCCGGAATCGTACTGCTTCTGCACGGCGGCTTCGGCGTAGCCCTGCATTTCGGGATCGATGGTGGTCACAATTTGCAAACCGCCCTGGAAGACCTGCTCGTGATCGTAGGTCTCAAGAATTTGATCGCGCACATAGCTAGTGAAGTACTTATAGAGATACACGCCGTTCGTGCCGGTTTCCTCTTGAACGTTGAGGTTCAAGTCTTCGGCCTTCGCCGCGTCATATTCCTCTTGGGTGATAACGCCATTGGTGAGCATGCGCGAAAGCACCACGTTGCGACGATCGAGCGCATTGTCGGGGTTGACGACCGGGTTGTACATTGTGGGCGAATTCGGAATGCCGATGAGCGTCGCGGCCTGAGCAATAGTGAGGTCGCTCGCATTCACCGAGTAATAATGCTTCGCCGCAGCCTGGATGCCGTAGCAGTTGTCGCCATAATTGATGGTGTTCAAATACATCATCAAAATCTGGTCTTTGGAATAAATCTGTTCCATCTCTTCGGCGAGCGTCATCTCGCGAACTTTACGCTTGATGGAAATCTCATTCATCTCGGAAGACAAGATGGTGTTGCGCACATACTGCTGCGTGATGGTGGAAGCGCCCTCTTGACCGCCGGAGAGATTCACGACTACCGCGCGGACAATGCCCTGCAAGTCAACGCCGCCGTGATCGTAGAAGCGCTCGTCTTCCGTCGCGACCGTTCCCTTGAGCACATAAGGACTCACCTGATCGATTGTGACGGGCTCGCGTTTCTCCATGTACAACTCGGCCAGCACGGTAGTGCCGTCGTTGGCATAGATGGTAGACTGTTCCGGCAAGTCGAAAGCAGTCGTATTCTGCACACTGGGCAAATCGGCACACCAGTCATCTATCAAGGACATAACTCCCTGATAGCAGCCGTAGCCAACCAGCCCGATGCCGGCCAGAACAATGATGATGGCCCAAAGGCCTGCGTGTGCGCGTTTTTCGCGCTGTTTTCTCCGTGGTTTCATACTGTGCAACGATACCTGAAAGCGATACTATTCGCAAAGTTTTACACGAAGACGATTGGACTTTTTACATGATGAACCCATACAGGCATATGGAACTTCTCGCCCCCGCAGGCTCTATGACGTGTTTGCATGCCGCGGTGGCGGCCGGAGCCGATGCGGTGTACTTGGGTTGCGATGCGTTCAATGCCCGTCGCAGCGCAGACAACTTCACCCTTGACGACCTGGCGCGCGCGTGCGATTTCGCCCATCTGCGCGGGGTTCGCGTGTACCTCACGCTCAACATCGCGATTATGCCCGACGAAATATCGGCGGCGCTCGAGCTTGCCCGCCAAGCATGGCGACGCGGCGTAGATGCCCTTATCGTGCAAGATATCGGGCTCGCCGCCGAAGTGAGGCGCGCGCTGCCCGATGCGCGCCTGCATATCTCTACGCAGATGAACACGCATAACATTGACGGCGTGCGAGCGGCGGCGGAATTCGGCGCCGAACGCGTAACGCTGGCGCGCGAGCTGAGCTGCGCTGAGCTCGCCGAGGTCACCGAAGAAGCACATAGCCTGAATATGGAAACTGAGTGCTTCGCGCACGGCGCCCTGTGCATTTGCTATTCGGGACAATGCCTTATGAGCTCCATGATTGGCGGGCGCTCTGCGAACCGAGGCACCTGCGCGCAGGCATGCCGCCTTCCCTACACTCTTCGCGACGAGGACTCCGACGCAGAACTTTCGGCGCCGGGCGATCGCCTGCTGTCCCCGAAAGACCTTTGCACCATCGACATGCTTCCCAAGCTCGCGGAAACGGGCGTCGACAGCCTGAAAATCGAAGGCCGCATGAAATCGCCCGAATACGTATTCGCTGTGGTCGCCGCCTATCGCGCGGCAATTGATCGCTTGGCATGCGCCATCGACGAAGGCACGTCTCTTGAAGAAGCGGGCGCGACCGAGGAAGAGCATCGCGCGCTTTCCGAAGCCTTCAGCCGCGGATTCACCGAAGCCTACCTTTCCCGCCGCCGCGGGAACGACATCATGGGCTACGGCCGCCCGAACAACCGTGGCGTTTTCGCTGGACGCGTTACGAAGGCGAAAGGCCGCGAGGTTGCCGTGGAGTCCCAAACCGAGCTGCATGAAGGCGACGTGTTGGAATTTTGGACCAACAAGGGACATTTCGCCTCGACGCTTGAGGCATTTGAGCGCAAGGGCGACATGTATTACTTCGAAATCGACGGCCGCGTGGGCAAAGGCGACCGCGTGTTCCGCGTTCGCGATGCCTCCATGGCATTCCACGATGACGATTTGGAACCTCGCCTTCCCGCACGCATGCACGTCGTGGCCCATATCGGCGAGCCTTTGCGCTTCGTGGCGGAATGCGCTGGCGTGCAAGCCTCTTTTGAGGGCGCAACGGTAGAGGCGGCCCGCACGAAGGCCATTACCCCCGAAGAAGTGCGCGAGCACGTTGACCGCTTGGGCAATACGCCATTTTTCCTTACGGACCTTGATGTCGACGTCGACGAAGGCGTGGGCATGGGCTTTTCGGCTCTGCACAAAGCACGCACGCAGGCGCTGAAGATGCTCGCCGAAGCCATGCTCGATCCGTGGCGCGATCGCATTATCGAAAAAACTGAGAAGCCCGAGCACAGCCGCGCCATGTCGAAGCCGACCGCCGATGACGCGTGCGTCGTAGCGTTCGCCACGAATCCCGCATGCGCCCGTGCCGCTAAAAAGGCCGGTGCCGATGTGGTATTCGTGGCCGCCCTGAACTATCGTCGCGGCGAAGCATGCTGCGAGGGCCGCATCGTCGACGAGGAGCAGGCGGGATACCCCGGCCGCTGCGCAATCGCCCTGCCCGTGGTGGACAAGCTGCCCATGAACAGCGAAGAAGACGTCGACTTGTGGAAGTGGGCGAAACCCGAAAAACCGCTATTCGTCGAAAACCTCGGCCAGCTTGTGCGCGGCGCGAACATGGGCTCGCTTGTTGAAGTGGGGCCGCACCTGCCCATCACGAATGCCGCCTCGCTTTCCGTCGCAGCTGCCCTGGGAGCTCGCCGCGTATGGCTTTCCCCGGAGCTTTCCTTGAAGCAAATCGCCGAGCTCGGCAAAGATTCGCCCGTCGAACTGGGCATTGTGGTTTGTGGCAACCAGGAGCTCATGACCTGCGAACACTGCCTGCTCATGAGCCAGGGCGCATGCAACCAGAAGTGTTCGCAGTGCGAGCGACGCGCACACGCGCACACGCTGCTTGACCGCAAAGGCTATCGTTTCCCCGTGGTAACCGATTGCTTTGGCCGCAGCCACCTCTACAACGCCGTGCGTTTCGACGCCGCACACGTGGTTGACGAGCTTATCGACGCGGGCGTTTCGGCCTTCATGGTCGACACGACGCTCATGAGCGCGAACGAAGCTGGCAAGGCGACCTCCCGAGTCGTACGAGCCATCGAAGCCGCCAAGCGCGGCACGAACGTCGCAAAGGCGGAAGGTTGCACGACGGGACACTTGTTCAGAGGCGTGCAATAAACGCTGCTGCGCGAAGCGCCGTAACCTCGCAGTTCATCTCAAATGCCGCCCGCGTTTCCTCGAAACGGAAACGCGGGCTTTTTATTGTCCGCCTACCAGAATGGGCGAAATGCACGAACGCTTCAGCAAAAACAAGGGGATTTCGAACGATTGCCGCAGTATCTATGCGAGGAAATCGCCTGGAATTCAGCCGCAACAAGCGGCAATTCGACGCTAAAACACGAGGAAAAGCGCAAGAATCGGGTAAGAACCGGACAAGGTTTCACCTCTAGCATGGGCGTGCGCCCGCAGCGACGCAGACCGCAGCAATCGATTAGGAGGCGACCATGCCTACGTCCCTTTGTCCGCCCAATACCCCCCACGCGTCCTTTTCGCGCCGATCATTTTTCGCCCTTGCCGCCACGGCAGCATCATATGCCGCATTGGGCCCCGTAGCCTTCGAAAGCGCACCATTAGACCACGCCAGCCAACACCCGCTTTCCCGCCAGGCCTGGGCAGCAGAAACCCGAAGTCCACATAACACAATCGAAGGCATTTTAGGCGCCACGAGATGCGCACTCGATGAACTGAAAGCACACGAATACGATTCGTATTATTTAGGAACCCCCTATGGCAACACCGGGCCCGACGGCGCTGGAGGCGACATTTCCACCTGGGATTGCTGGCACCCCAACGGCAAACCGAAATCAAATGGGCAGGCTTACATGAACTGCACGGGATTCATCGTCGCAGTGCTTGAAGCGTGCGGCGCCAACTGCGAACCCATAGGGTCTTACGTCGGCTCATCGGGATACAACAGAGGCAACAAGTCGAACCTGTCGCGTTGGATTTCCTACCTCAACGACCACTCAGAATTGCGCACACGATACGAAAGCAAGGAAAGCATGCTCGCCAGCGGCCAGCTGCGTAAAGGCGACATCATCATCGCCGATCCGCTCGATTGGGGAACGCCTGGCGCCGATTGCCACATTCTGTTCTTCTGGGGCGACGCGCCGAACCACGACCTGGCATGGCATTCGTCAAGCCATGCAGACGGCGTGGTTGCAGGAGCATGCCCCGGCAACATGATTTCCCAAATCACCGCAAAATGGGGCAACGTCTATTGGCTCCATGTACCGCTCACGAACCTCATCACGCTTACGCTTCAAAAGCGCTCTGCGGAAATCTCGGTCGCGACGGGCGATGAAGGCACTCCGTTTTATTCGCTTGAGGAGGCACAATTCAGCGTGTTCCAGCATTGCGAAAACGGCGTATGCAGCGGACTGATTACCGAATTCTCCACGAATGCGCAAGGCTACGCCGAGATCGAACTTGCTCCGGGCCAGGGCGTGTGGATTCGAGAAGACCGCGCCCCCTTGGGATTTTGCGCCTGGGATGAACCGCGGTATATGGAAGTAGGCCAGGCAACGGGCGCACAAACGCTTGACGATACGCCGAAAACCGTGCGCGTCGCCATCGAGAAGCGAGACGCTGAAACTGGCGAGCGCGCCCAAGGGCATGCGACGCTTTCGGGAGCGCTCTTCGAGCTCGTCGATTCGCAGGGAAATTCCTATACCGCAGAAAGCGCATGGCATGAAAGCGAAGCTGGCGGCGCATGGATAGCGGAATTCCCCGAAATCGCACGAGGAACTGTTCACATTCGTGAGATTTCGGCGCCGAAAGGCTATGCCGTCACGCCACTTCCGCACGCGGATGCCGACGGGTGGGCGGCCGTTGATTTAGCGCCCGAGAGCGACGAGGCCTGCGCAACTGTAGTCCTAACCGCATTCGACCGCGTGTTTCGCGGGGACATCGAAGGCGTGAAATTCTTCGAGCATGAGGGCGAAAGCGACGAATCGCTCAAATCGCCCCTTGCGGGAGCGGAATTCGAAATATGGCTGCAAGACGACGGAGGCCTTGCAGACAAGGGCTACAGCGTTGTTCCTATTCTTGACGCACAAGGAAAGGCCGTCGTCTCAAACGATGGGTCGGCGCTTTTCGGCTCGCTCATGGGAACCGTCACAACGAAAAGCGACGGACGCTTCACTTCGAAGGATTTGCTTGAAAACTGGGAACCAGAAGCCCATGGCGGACAATCGGCACCGAGCTGTGCCCTACCCTACGGGACATACACCATTGTTGAGACGCATTGCCCCGACGAAGCGCTCAGGCTCGTCGACCCAATCATCGATATCGAAGTGCATGCCGACGCGCACATTGCCTTCATGACGATTGAAGACCATCGCATCTACTCGCCCGTACGAGTGAAGAAGACCGATGCCGAAACGGGCAAAACCGTGCTTTCGCCGGGAACTGTCGTCGAGCTGCTCAGGCAAGATGCAAACGGCGAATACCAACCCGTGTCATTCGACGTGCATACGCCAAGCACTGAACGCATTTCCCAATTCACGATTCCCGAGTCGGGCATGGTGCAATTCCCCGAAAGGCTCGCCTGGGGCAGCTATGCCATTCGGGAAGTTTCAACCATCGCGCCCTACCTCACGCGAAAAGAGCCTGTGTACTTCGAGATTGCACAAAATCACCGCTGGGAGGCAGACGACGTTATTGAAATAACCCTGCCAAACGAAAAAGCATACGGAGCCATCGAAGGACGCAAAATCGATATCCTGACCGGAGAAGACGTCTCGGGGGCAACCTATGAGGCGCGAGCCGCAACCGACATCGTATTCCCCGATGGGACACTCGCGTTACACAGAGGCGACTTCGCCGGAAGCGCAACGAGCAATGAGGCGGGAGCATGGACGATTGCCCCCTTGCCGCTCGGATCAGGCACAGCGGAATACATCGTAGTCGAAACCCTCTCGCCCGAAGGGTACAGAACCGAAACGAAGCACCACCACGTAACGCTGACATGGGAAAACGACACCGACGAAGTCGTATGCACGGGCATCACGATCGAGGAAGAGCCAACAGGCATCGAAATCACGAAGGTCGATGCGCAAACAGGCGCGCCCATTGCCGGGGTCGAATTCATTTTGAGCGCGGGGAAGAGCGAAGGGGGCCAAGAAGAGCAGGAAAAGAACGAGGCATCCCCGACCGTAATCATTCAGAATGACGGAACTGTGGGAAACAGCGAGACCACGATTGATGCGGATAAGGCAAAAGAAAGCAAGCAGCTCGGCGGAGCATTGAGGAACGCAGAGGAAAGCACAGACGAAGCACCCGGTGAAGCAAACGCCGACGATGAGGCCGCCGATACGTCTGACAAATACAAACTCGTAACCGACGAAGAAGGCCTCGCCAGAGTTACGCACCTGCCAAAAGGCCGCGCCTATACGCTCCGCGAAACGCTCCCCCGCTTCGACTTGGGCTACGTGACAAGCGATTGGAGCGAAACACGCTTCCTTGCAAACGACGGATGCTGGTATGAAAGCGAGAACGCCTGGATCGAAGCGCGCGATGCGGGATGCGAAGGCGAAAACGAAGGCGACGCCCTGTGGAAAGAGACCATCGAGAATGATTTCACACGCTTGGCATTTTTCAAGGTCGATGCACAGCGCTACGAACAAGCCAGCAAAGCGCACGCCGATGACGGCAGCGCCGAGCAGGCGGCTTCGCAAGCGAGAATTGAAGGCGGAAAATTCCGTCTTGAAGATTCCCAAGGCAACCCCATTGAGCCTTGCAATGAAGGACTTGAAGCCGAAGGATGGGCCGCCCAAGGGAAAACGCCAGTGGAATTCAACCACCTGCGCGTTGGGGAAACGTATGTCCTCACTGAAGCATGCGCCCCTGAAGGGTATAAAACCGAAAACCAAGAGCTGCGGATCGAGATTCGCGATACGCCCGAAATCGAAATCGCGATTCTAAAAAACAAGCGAATAAAGCCCCTGCCGAAAACGCTCGATTTCGCAACAAGCCTTATCACGGGGGCGGCGGGACTCGCTTTCGCGGGAAGCGCGGCGGCAATGGCCGCATACAGCAAGCGTCGATGCGAAATGGAAGCCGCACCTAAGGCCGAAGAGCGCCCCTGACAGATGCAGCGTTAATCTCTCCAAGCACAAAAAAGCCCCCGCGCTGCGGGGGCTTTTGGCGTTCAGCAAGAACGAATTATTTCAGAGCAGCCTTAGAGACCTCGACCAGCGCGGCAAAAGCCTCGGGGTCGTTGATGGCCATGTCGGAGAGCACCTTGCGGTCGAGCTCGACGCCAGCCTTGTGGAGGCCATTCATGAACACGGAGTAAGACACGCCGTTGATACGAGCAGCAGCGTTGATGCGGGTAATCCAGAGACGACGAACCTCGCGCTTCTTGTTGCGACGATCGCGGTACTGGTACTGCAACGAGTGACGGACCTGCTCTTTCGCCTTCTTATAATGGCGAGACTTAGCTCCGTAGTAGCCCTTCGCACGAGCGAGGACAACGCGACGCTTCTTCTTAGCGGAAACAGAACGCTTAACACGTGGCATTGATAATCACTTCCTAAATCAATTAGCGGAGGCCGAGGTTGCGAGCGACAACACGCTTGTCGGACTCAGCGACAACAGTCTCTTTGCGGAAATTGCGGATACGCTTGGGGCTCTTCTTGCTCTTGATGTGGCTCTTGAAAGCCTTAGCGCGGACGATCTTGCCGGTACCGGTGACGCGGAAGCGCTTTGCGGTGCCCTTATGGGTCTTCATCTTAGGCATAATCGAAGTCCTTTCTGCTTACTCGTTGGATTCGCCGTTGTTTTTGGCGTCTTTATCGGCTGCTTTTTTCACCGCTGCCGGAAGCGGAGCGATGAGCATATGCATGTTGCGGCCCTCCATTTTGGGGGCATTCTCGATAACGGCAACGTCTTTCAAGTCGTCTGCCAAACGTTCGAGAATCGAGAGGCCCTGCTCGGGGTGAGCCATCTCGCGGCCACGGAACATGATCGTAATCTTGACCTTAGCGCCGCCTGCCAAGAAACGAAGCACGTGCTTCTTCTTCGTGGTGTAGTCACCCACGTCGATCTTGGGACGGAACTTCATTTCCTTGATCTCGACCTTGGTCTGCTTCTTGCGAGCCTGCTTGGCCTTGATCGCCTGGTCGTACTTGAACTTTCCGTAGTCCATGATGCGGCACACGGGGGGTTCAGCGTTCGGCGCGATTTCGACAAGGTCCAAACCGGCCTCTTCTGCGATGCGCATGGCCTCGCGGGTGTTGAAGATACCCATCTGAGAACCGTCATAGCCAATCAGACGGCACTCGCGAGTGCGGATTTCTTCATTGAGCCTGGGCTCTTGAGCTGCTATTGCGCTCACCTCCTACATCTCCCGCGGGTTGCGGGTTTGCACTGTAACAAAAAACCCTGCGCGCACGCACAGGGTTCAAGAAGTTCATGAAGAAGTATATTCTTGAGACCCATCAGCTTGCGCCGAAGCAGGTGGGAGGTTTTTGCCTCCGCTTGAAACAGCTCGAATATAATAGCAACATTCCCTTTCGGTTGGCAAGAAGAAATTCTTAGATGTGGAGGAAAAACGTGCACGCATCCATTATTGACTGCCATACCCATACAAATTTCTCCGACGGCGAATCGTCATTCGAGGAAAATGTGCGCGCTGCCGCAGCCAAGGGATGCCGCGTGCTCGTTTCCACCGATCACCTCACGCTGCCGGCCAGCATGGATCCACGATGCGAATGCCAGGTGCCAGCACGCGATTTGCCCGCCCACCAAGCGGCGTTCGATGCCGCGCGCGAACTTGCGGCGCAAATCGCGCCCGACATGGATTTCATTTTTGGATTCGAATGCGACTGGTACCCGGGATGCGAGCGCAACGTCGCACAGTGGGCGCAAAAGGCCCAGGTCAAGCTTGGCAGCGTGCATTGGATTGGAGACGCAGGCGACACCTCGATCGCCGCAGGCGAACGCGGCTGCGAGCGCATTGATCCCGCCGATGAGCCCGGCCTCGCCGCGGGCTGGATCGATTATTCGGAAGACATGCACATTTGGGAAGAACTCGGCGCGAACGACGTGTGGCGTGCGTACGTCGATGCGTGGTGTGCCGCGTGCGAAAGTCCTCTCGCCTTCGATTCGATGGCCCATCCCGACCTGCCTATGCGCTTTTCGCAAGATGGATGGTCGGCACCCACGAACGTCGAAAGCCTTTGGGACGAAATGGCCGCGTGCGCGCACGACACGAATCGCCGCATCGAGCTGTCTACCGCGTCGCTTCGCAAAGGGCTGCCCGACTACTACCCCGCCACGGGCCTGCTCGAGCGCTTCTTCAAAGCCGGCGTTTCCATCACAATTGGCTCCGATGCGCATATCGCGAGTGACATATGCTTCGGCATTCTCGAGGCCCAAAAGCATGCTTTTGCTGCGGGGTATCGAACCTTCGACGTACCTCGAGCCGACGGTTCATGGGAAAGCTGGAACCTTTAGATGCGCTCTCGCGCCGTGTAGTCTATTTCATGCGTGCGTTGAGCTCTCCAGCAAGCTCATCAATGCTCACACCATAGCGCTCAAGCGTTACAAGCAGGTGATACACCAAATCGCCCGCCTCATAGCGAATATGGTCATGATCGTTATCTTTGCACGCCATGATGACTTCGCTCGCCTCTTCGGCAATCTTTTTGAGCAGTTCGTCTTCGACGTCGGTAAGAAGACGAGCCGTATAGCTCTCATCGGGGCTGGCATCGCGGCGGGCGTGAATGGTTGAAGCCAGGCCCTCGATGGTCTCTCCGATGTTGCCCGGTTGTACGTTTGCAGTACGGACTCCCATGGCTATTCCTCCTTTGGCGCGCCTTCCGGCGCATCGTAGATTCGATTGAAAAAGCAGCTGCGCGCACCCGTGTGGCACGCAGGACCTGGCGAGTCGACCTTCACGAGCAACGTATCGGCGTCACAATCGGCGTCGATGGAAATCACACGCTGCATGTTTCCGCTCGTAGCTCCTTTGTTCCAGAGCTCTTGACGGCTGCGGCTCCAAAACCACGTTGTTTTCGTCTCTTGGGTCAAACGCAGCGATTCGGCATTCATCCATGCCACCATGAGTACTTCGTCCGTGTCGTATTGCTGCACGACGGCGGGAATGAGCCCTCGATCATCGAACTTCAATTCCATTTCAAAACCTTTCCTGCCACGCAAGAGACGGCGACAGCGACCTATCAAGCATCGCTTGGCCGAATGCGCGACTCCAAATCGGCGCTCATCAGAATGCCATCGCCGCCACTCCCGCACTCCCGCTCTTGAGGCGCATACGGCGCTGGCGGCGAGAGAGCCGCGTGCAAACCCAAACGCGTCGCAACTACGCCGGGAGCCGAGCTTCGACACCCAGCGAATGGCGCTTCTAAAAGTCGAGCCGCACGGGAATGCCCTGGCTGGCCATGTATTCCTTCACCTGTCGAATGCTGAATTGACCAAAATGGAATACGCTTGCGGCAAGCACCGCATCGGCCTCGCCATCGATGACGCCTTCTGCGAAATGTTCGAGCTCGCCAACGCCGCCGCTCGCGATAACGGGAATGCTTACCGCCCGGGCAACTGCGCGAGTGAGCGCTACATCAAAACCGGCTTTGGTACCATCGCGATCCATACTCGTGAGCAGAATCTCACCCGCTCCGCGCTGAGCGGCCTGCGCCGCCCATTCAACCGCATCGAGCCCCGTGGCATTTCGGCCGCCAGCCGTAAACACTTCCCACTTGTCAGCGCCGGGAGCGCCGGGCTTGCCCACGCGTTTCGCATCGATGGCGCACACCACAGCTTGGCTGCCAAATGCTGAAGCCGCCGCAGTAATGAGCGACGGGTCGCGCACAGCCGCCGAATTGAGCGACACCTTGTCGGCGCCCGCCGCAACCATGGCACGCATGCCGGCAAGGTCGCGGAAGCCACCGCCCACCGCATAGGGAATTGAAAGCTCTTCCGAGGCGTGGCTTGCCATATCAATCGTGGTCGCACGCCCATCGCTTGTGGCCGTGATATCGAGGAACACGACCTCGTCAGCGCCCGCGCGGTCATACGCGGCGGCAAGCTCCACCGGGTCGCCCGCATCGCGCAACGATACGAAGTTCACGCCCTTCACCACGCGGCCGTCCTTCACATCGAGGCAGGGAATCACGCGCTTCGTCAGCATGGCGTACCGCCTTTCGCAGCCGCAAGCGCTTCGCTCAGAGCGAATGCGTCCTCGTAAAGCGCGCGTCCGGTGATGCAGCCCTCGATGACGTCGTCGCCCGCCTCCGCGAGCGCCGCAATATCGGCCACGGAAGAAATGCCGCCCGACGCAACCACGGGAAAACCAGCAACCTGGGCAATGTGGCGATATGCCTCGACATCGATGCCCGTCTGCATGCCATCGCGCGCGATATCGGTAAAAACGAGGTGCTTGAATCCCTGGCTCGACAAGCGCCCAACCACTTCATCGGCAGAAGCGCCCACGCCTTCGCGCCACCCATTCACCTTCACCTGGCCGGCCTTGGCGGCCACATCGGCCACGAGCAGCTCCCCAAACTGGGCCGCCGCTGCCTGGGCAAACAACTCGTCGCGCACGAGCACGGTGCCCATGGCGATGCGCTTGGCGCCCAAACGCGCCAGCTCGTCGATTCTTTCGAGCGAACGCACGCCGCCGCCCACGTCGATTGAAATTCCCTCGACCTGGCATAAGGCGGCGATTGCTTTCGAATTCGCTTCGCGGGCGGCCTCATCTTCCTCAAATGCCGCCGAAAGATCGACCACATGCAGCCACGTAGCGCCTTGTTCGACAAAATCGCGAGCAACCGCGGCCGGATTTTCCGAATAAACCTTCATGCGCGAACGGTCGCCGCGCTCGAGTCGCACAACTTTGCCGGCAACCAAATCAATGGCAGGGAACACGATCATGCGCGGCCTCCTTTCTGCTCAGCAGCCGCTATGGCGACGAAGTTCTTTAGGATATCGAGCCCACGGGACGAAGATTTTTCCGGATGGAATTGGCAGCCGAACACATTGCCGCGCGCCACCACGCACGGGAAGCTGCGCGTGTAATGCGTATGCGCCGCAATGTCGGCGGCACATGCGTCGACGTCAACCGCGTAGGAATGTGTAAAGTACATGTTCGCGCCTTCGGGAAAGTCGCGCAAAAGTTCGCATGCGCGACCGTTATCGGTCAGATGCACCTGGTCCCAACCCACATGGGGTACCTTGAGGCGCGTCGATTCCAAACGCGAACACGAGCCGGAAAGCACGCCCAAGCCACGCGCCCAACGCTTGGATGACGCCTCGAAAACCTCGGCGGGAGCAAGGTTCGATCCCATGGCATCTTCCGCTAAAGCCGCGGGCGCATCTTCGGGCACGCCTTCATCACCGCGCTCGAAAAGCAGCTGCAGCCCCAGGCAAATGCCCAAAAACGGCGTTCCCTTGCCAATGGCGTCAAGCACCGCTTGGGCCTCGCCCGATTCTTGCATGAACGCGATAGCGTCGTAGAACGATCCCACGCCTGGCAGCACCACGGCATCGGCCGCGCGAATGTCTTCTGGCAAATCGCTCGCCTGCGCACGGGCGCCCGCGCGAGAAAGTCCACGCACCACGCTCGATAAATTGCCCTTGTGGTAGTCGACCACCACGATGCTCGGCGCCATTACAGCGAGCCCTTCGTTGACGGCACGCCCTGAACGCGGCCGTCGAATTCGCACGCGCGGCGCAGAGCGCGGCCGCATGCCTTGAATGCCGCCTCGATGATGTGGTGCGCGTTGGCGCCCGCGAGCTCACGCACATGCAGCGTGACTTTCGCATCGCGCGCAAACGCATAGAAGAATTCCACCGCAAGCTCGGTGTCGAAATCGCCTACGCGCGGCGAGGAGATAGGCAAATCGCAATATGCCTGGCCACGACCCGAAATATCAACCGCGGCCATGACGAGCGTTTCATCCATGGGAATGGTGACGTCGGCAAAACGCGTGATGCCCGCCTTATCGCCAAAAGCCTGCGCGAACGCCTCGCCCAGCACAATGCCCACATCTTCAACCGTATGATGGGCATCGACTTCGACGTCGCCTTGCGCATGCACCGTCAAATCGAACAAACCGTGGCGGCCGAAAGCGTTGAGCATATGATCGAAAAACGGCACGCCCGTAGAAATGTCGCAGACGCCCGAACCGTCAAGGTCGAGCTTTACTGCGATGTCGGTTTCGCCCGTTTTGCGCGAAACCTCAGCAATTCGAGCCATGGACAACTCCTTTCGAAGCGGTTAGAGAGCACTCTATACCAGCTAAACGATTCGTACGAGCCAAAACACCGCTGCGGCCAACGTCTTTTCGGCGTTCGCCGATGGAGCTTTCGGCATGCGGAGGCATGCAGGATCCAAGCCGGCATGCCTATTCGTGGCACGAATCAATTTCGTCTTTCAGCAACGCGGCCAACGCCGCCAACACTTCGTCGTTTTCTTCGGGCGTGCCAACCGTGATGCGCAGGCAATTGGCCAAGCCGGGCGCATAGCTGAAATCGCGCACGAGAATCGATTTCTCGTCGCGCATGCGTTCACGAACGCGCGTGGCGTTCGGCATGCGCACGAGCACGAAGTTGGCCTCGCTTTCCCAAACTTCGAGGGGAAGCCCGCAAGCGGCAATGCCATGCAGGCCCTCGATCACGCGTGCACGCTCGCTGCGAATCGCGTCCACCACGGGTGCGAACTGATCGCGCGCACGAACCGCGGCCAAAGCCGCAGCCTGCGAAAGCACGTTCACCGAATAGATTTGGCGAATCGCGGCGAAAGCATCGATTACATCGGGCGCGGCAATCACATACCCAACGCGCGTGCCTGCCATGCCGAACGCCTTGGAAAGCGTATGCAGCACCACGAGGTTGTCGCATTCCGAAAGCAGCTGCTCGCACGAGGAAGCGGCATCGGCGAACTCGCCATAGGCTTCGTCGACCATCACAAGACCAGGACACGCGACGCACATCTCGCGCACGAATTCAACTGAAGCCAAATCGCCCGTGGGATTGTTCGGCGAGGTCACGATTGCGATATCGCATTTCGGAGCCGCTTCAAGCACCGCCGCCTGGTCGAGCTCGAACGTTTCCGCATCACGCCACACATCGAGCACTTCGGTTTGCGCAAGCGATGCGAAAAACGCGTATTCCGAAAAGCATGGCGGACAGTTGAGCAGCGTGCGGCCCACTCCGCCAAAAGCGAGCAGGAAGTTGTAAAGCAGCTCATCGCCGCCGTTGCCCACGCATACCCATGATGGATCGACACCGTGCCACGCAGCGATTTCCGCACGCAGCTCATTCGACATGGGGTCGGGGTAACGATTAAGCGGCGTGGCCGCGAGCGCGGCGTCGATGGACGCGCGCGCCGCAGCAGGCATGGGATACGTGTTCTCATTCGCCGAAAGGTTCACGCGGCACGGCGTGAAATTCGGGTCGTAGGGCTCGATGCTCGCCAAATGCGGCTGCATGAGCGTCCGAACGCGATCGGAGAGCTGAGCCATAAGCTACTCCGCCTTTTTGGGAGCAGCCAAATCAACCGGCCATGCAATGCGGTTGATGTCGCCCAAATCAACGCCGTCGAAGCCCTCGAGGCCCTCTTCGACCATTTTGCGGCGAAGGCCGGCCGAAAGCGCGTGAGCCCACAAGCCTTCCGCCTGCGCCATGGTCTGCGTGGCGGGGGCATCGTTCATGAGGCCCTCCGGCGTATAGCAAATAACCGACGAACGCGTAATGAAATCTTGCACAGAAAGAGGGTTCGAGAATGCGGCCGTGCCGCCCGTGGGAAGCGTGTGATTGGGGCCAGCAACATAATCGCCCAAGGGTTCGGAGCTCCACGGACCCACGAAGATGGCGCCAGCGTTCTCGATTTTGCCGAGCAGGCCCATAGCGTTATCGCAGTGCAGCTCGAGGTGCTCGGGAGCAATAACATTCACGGCGTCGATTGCCGCCTCAAGGTCGGCGGCCACTACGACCACGCCCTGGTCGGCAAGCGATGCGCTCGTGATTTCGGCGCGCGGGCTTGCGGCCAAAAGCTCGGCGAAACGGCCCTGCACCTTTTCCGCGAACGCAGCGTCGCAGGTCACCAGGTAGCATGTGGCCAAAGGATCGTGTTCGGCTTGCGCCATAAGGTCGGCAGCAACCACGGTCGCATCGGCCGTCGCATCGGCGAGAACGCACACTTCCGACGGGCCCGCCACCATGTCGATGCCTGCATCGCCCGAGACGATTTTCTTCGCCGCGGCGACAAACGCATTGCCAGGGCCAACGATTTTCGCGGTCTTAGGAATAGAATCGGTGCCATAGGCAAGAGCGGCAATGGCCTGGGCGCCACCCACGGCATATATCTCATCGACGCCCGCAACCTTCGCGGCAGCGAGCGTGTACGGCGAAATGCCGCCTTCTTTTTGCGGCGGGGTAACCATAACCACGCGCTTTACGCCAGCGACCTTCGCCGGAATGCAGTCCATGAGCACCGTCGAGGGATACTGGGCGCGGCCGCCCGGTACATACACGCCCGCGGCAGAAACGGGAGTAACCTTCACGCCCAAAATGGTGCCATCGGCGCGAGACGTGAACCACGACTGCTCGACCTCGCGCTCGTGGAATTCACGAATCTGCGCAGCGGCCTTCTTCAAAGCCTCGATGAACGCAGGGTCGATCGCCTGAATAGCTTCGTCCATAAGTTTGGGATCGACGCGGAAATCGTCAACGTCGACGCCATCGAACTTCTTGCAATACTCGCGCAGAGCGGCATCGCCGCGCTCACGCACATCGTCGACGATAGCCTGGGCCGACTGCATGATGGCCACAGGCAAAACCCCCTGGCGCGGAAGCTGTCCAGCCGCAAGGCGCTCACCTGGGTTAAGCGTAATGGTTTTCATGGTATCTATGCCTTTCTCGAAGCGGCCAGCTTAGCCGCCAGGTCGCGAACTCTTTCATCACAGCGAATGCTCGCGGGACTTGCAAAGAAGCGCGCAGAGCATTTCAGCACCTCATCGACTATGACCAGGTCGTTTTCTCGAAGCGTGGTGCCCGTCGCGGTAATGTCGACGATGCGGTCGGACAGGCCAACCATGGGACCAAGCTCAATGTTGCCATGAAGCGTAACGATATCGGCTTGCACGCCAATTCGATCGTAATACGCCTGGGTGATGCGCGGATACTTCGTCGACACGCGAATGGAACCACGGCGCGCATAAGCGGTATCGGCCGCGCCCTTCGCGCTCGCAGGCTCGGCAACCACGAATCGGCACGCGCCATAGCCAAGATCGATGAGCTGCACCAAATCGAGGCCCGCCTCGACAAGCGAATCGCGACCGCAAATGCCGCAATCGGCTCCGCCAGAGGCAACGAAGGCAGGGGCGTCGGTGGGCCTCACGATGACATAGTCGACGCCCTGGCCGTGCACGATAAGGTGTCGCCCCACATCATGCAGCGGCTCGGTGTTAAGCCCCGCCGCCGCAAGCGCCTCAACCGTATCAGCAAACAGCGACCCCTTCGGCACCGCGATGCGCAGCGGGCGCGGTTCGGCATGGTTCGCGACGGCTTCCTCGATTTCCTCGAGCGATAAAGCGAAGCCGGCCGAGGGCAAATCGCGCTCGCCCAGCCGCGAAAACGCTTCGTCATAGCGCCCACCCGATCCAAGAGGGGCCGATACGCCATCGGCATATACGGAAAACACGAGGCCCGTGTAATAGCCGAACGAGTTCATGACCGAAAAATCAACCGCAAGGTTGTCGGCAAAGCCCGCTTTTTGCGCCGACTCGAACAACGCGCGCAGCTCCGACACGCCCCCATCGGCGATGCCCGCCGCCGCAAGCGCAGCGGAAGCCGCATCGAGCGCCTCGACTCCGCCGCTGATGCGCGGCAAGGTCGCTATTGCGTTCACAAGATTCTCGGGCGCGTCCACGTCTGAAAGCGCCGCATCCAAATCGACGAAATCGGACGCATGCACGCATGAGAGAAGCTCTTCGCGCTTGGAACCAGCGATGCCCGCCGCCGCGAGGAGCTCGTTCATGGGACGAACGCTTCCGCATACAATGCGCCACTTGAAAACGCCCACGGCGTTGAGCGCTTCGGCCGCCATGGACACCACTTCAAAATCGGCGCCGGCGCCGCTTGCGCCAATGAGCTCGATGCCAAGCTGCGTAAACTGGCGGGAGCGCGCCATGTATTGAGCCTGTTCGCGCACGACAGGTGCGGCATAGCGCAAGCGAATGGGCGCTTCCGTATGCGCCAGACGAGTTGCAACGAGGCGTGCGATGGGCATGGTGAGGTCGCTTCTCACCACGAGCAGGCGGCCATCGCCATCGAAAAGCTGAAAAGGCGTGACAGCAGACTCACCGGCCATCGCCAGCGAAGATTGCTCTTCGAGCAAGGGCGTTTCGACCGGCAGGTACCCGTGGGACGCGAACCCGTCACTCACGATGCGGGTTATGCGCTCACGCTCGATGGCCTCATCGGGCATGATGTCTCGGAACCCTCGGGCGGTAATAGGCCTCACTGCGTGTCACCTTCCCCTTTCATATGTTGTAACGTGTTAGACACTTTATCACAGTAGAGTGCTCGAGTATTGCATTGTTGCCCTGCTCTTCATAAAAGAAAACCCGCCATTTGGCGGGTTTCTATAAATTCCAGTTTCTAGGCGTTCACATATACATAGAAGAGTCTGAGCGTATCGGACAAATTGTTCGACACGTTCGCCGCGGAATAGTCGTAATTCAAACGGCACTGCCACGCGTGCTGGGCCCCGTCAAGCGCGGCGGGCGCCTCGCCCGAGAAGGTGTATTGCTCTTGGGCAATAGTCTTTCCGTCGTTCGCGTAGGTGCGGTATTCGTCGGCGGAAGGAAGCTCAACCGAGCCATCTTCAACCGTCAAGCCGGCATCGCCGAGCAGGGTCTCAACAACGTGCTTTTCGGTCACCGCATCGGAGAAGCTCACATCACCATACCCCAACGTCGACATCGCGGCGGAATAGCCCGCCTGAGTGATTTTTCCATCTTTATCGAGCGTGAGATACACCGAAGGCGTATTGCCCTTCGAGTCGGCCTGCTGCTCGGTAAGCGCAAGCGTCACCGTTTTGCCCACGACTTCGGTGGTCTTCGAATCGCCTTCACCTTTTTCCTCGGTTATGTCGGAAGAGCTCGCCACGGTGGCACCACGACCAACCTTCGAGATGGCCTCATCTTCCGTTGATCCGAGCAACGCAACCAAATTCGGAGCGGTAAGGCGGCTGCCCTGCTTTTTCGCATCGGTCGCCTCGGCAGTGTCTTTCAGCGTGGCGGCAGTCGAGCTTGAAGCCTGGCTCGCAACATCGCTTGCTTCCTGGTACAGCATGAATGCGAAATACCCCAATGCCGCGATAAGTACCACGAGCACCGCACTCACGACGATGAGCACTGTGCGCATGCGCTTCGATTTCTTTTGATGGACGGAAATGCCCTTCGTGGCTTCAGGCGCGTTGTTCTCCAAAGCATCATATTCGGGCGCAGCCTGAACGGATGCGCCATCAATGAGCTCCGCGTCAGCTTCCTGAACGCGAGCGTGCTTCCCATGCTTGGCCATTCGTATTCCTTTCAATACGCACGTGAGCCCGCCTTAAGCGAGCCCACGTGGAAATTAATGCAGCACCGTATATGCGATAAACGCGATGACGGCAACCACGGCCAGCCCTATAATCGCTTTTTGCATCGTGGTCATAGGGGCGATATCGTTCAGGTCGTTCTCGTCTTCGACGCTTCGCTTGCCCATAGCGATGCCCTACCTCGTCGAACCAGGCTGGACGGCATTCGCCCCCGCCGTGGAGCTCGAAGCGGTTTCGGCCGAGCCGCCTTCCGCGGATTTCTCATCGGAATCGTCTCCAGCGGAAACCGATTTGCTCGAAGACACCTCAATCGTGGAAAGCGCATCAAGGTTCATGGGAGAGCCGAGCCACTTCGTGCACACCGCATCGAAGACGCCGTTGCCGCGCACCGCAGTCAGTGCCGCGGAAATAGCCTTCTGCAATTCCTGATTGCTCGAATCGACGCCGATGCAATAGCCGCCCTTGGAACCAAGCAGAGCGATGGGCTGCACGTCGACGCTTTGGACAAGCGCCGCATACGAGCCAATAACCGCATCGGCTGCGACGTACTGCGATTTACCGGTTTCGACAAGCGAGAACGCTGAAACCAAATCGGAAGCGGGGTTCAGCGCCTCATCGCCGAAAGCGTTTTGAACAGCCCAGGCGCTCGTGGAAGAAGATTGCGCTGCGATGCTCGACGCCTGAACGCTTTCAGGAACGGTTGTAGACCCATTCGAGGCGAACAGGGCAACGCCCGTTTCAATGTAGGGGTCGGAAACCCACATGGTCGAGCTTTTCTCGGTGGACGTCTGGCTCATAACGATGTCGACATCGCCATCGGCGAGGGCCGAAGAGGCATTGCCCGCAACGTCGACGAGCTCGAGCTTCAAGCCCAGCTGATCGGCGAGCGCTGCCGCCATATCAACGTCGATGCCCGCATAGCTGGCACTCGAAGAAGACGTGACAAACGGCGCGCCACCATCGGCGTCGATGCCCACGCGCAACGTGCCATTCTGTCCAATGGTGGGGGAACTAATCGTGGGAGTAAGGGTTTTTCCCTCATAGGAACCGGCCTGGCTGCAGCCAGCCAAACCGAGTGCAAAGCAAAACGCGCATGCAAACGCGACAACGAGCGACACGCGATGTTTCATCGTATGAATCCTCTTTCCATATCTATCCAGATTCCTCTTTCGGCTGACCTAGTCTTTGCCCCCACACTCGCGCACTGGGGTTTTGCGAATGATTTCGCTCTGCCCTCTCCCCCAGTGCGGCGTTGCCGCAAAAATCGGCCGGGAGGTGCGACTTACTTCTAGGATACGCCATGCTCGCACGCGCCTATATTAGGGCGGCGCGTACTTACGTGGATCCTTTTGACCGCATCTGCCATGGACTAAGGAGCCTTTTGGCCCCCGCAACTACAGACCCGAAAGAAGTCTCGGGTCAGTTTAGCAGATTTAATGCCCCTGCATGAACGAGCTGCCGTCCTCTATGCAGTGTTAACGCAATGCCGAAGGATTGATTGCGAAGGAATAACCCGTGAATAATTGAAAAATTCTTCACGCATTGCACTCGCGGAAAGCATGCAAAACAACGGAAATGCCGAGGAAAAAGGAAGGGAAATGTCGGGCGAACGCCACGAAACGGGCAAGATATCGACAAGGTTTGCGATCTAGCATATCGCCCAGGGGCACGCGAATCGGAAAGAAGGGACCATGGGACTTATCGCCGACGCGATATGCGAAACGCTCTGGCCCACGCGTTGTGCCCTTTGCGATGCTCCGGGCGCCGTTTTGTGCACACGTTGCGCCGCTCGGCTCGATTATCTCGATTTTTGGCGCGCATGCCCACGGTGCGGAGCTGCCTTCGGCTTTTTGCAGTGCGACCATTGCACTCCCCTCGTAAACAAAGAAGAGCACACGCGCCTTTGCATAAGCGCGCTTCGGTACACAGCGGACACCGGCGTTTTAATCAAAACGTATAAAGACAAAGGAGAGCAACGCCTTTCCGAAACCTTGGCGGCGATTCTTGCGAACGCGCTCCCGCCATCATGGCTGAGGTGGGCGAATGGCGTGACCTACGTGAGCGCAACCAAGGCCGCTCGACGAAGACGAGGCTTCGATCACATGGAGCTTTTGGCCCGAAGCCTTGCGGGCCAATGCGGGCTCCCATGCATACGAGCGCTCAACCCTCCCACCGCGCGTGATCAGCGCATATTGGACAGAGCGGAACGCAAGCAGAATATGCAAGGACGCTTTACTGCATGCGAGCCTCTTCCAGGCCGGCGCCTTATTCTGATCGACGATGTGTTCACCACAGGCGCAACGATGGATCAGGCGAGCATCGCGCTCGAACGTGCCGGCGCGCAGGTGCGTTGCGCCACCGTCGCGCGAGCGTAAGCGCTCCATCAGAACGGCGCAACCCCTTGAACCGCCAGAGGTCGCCCAATTCTGCAATGGTTGCGCATTTTATGTTCGTGCACGGAAAGGCATATAGGCCCCACGCCGCTCTAACCCTATAATCTTGAAAGTTTACGGAAGTGCCAACGCAGCATTTCAAGCCGCCAATCGATAGGAGCGAGAAGACCGTGTTCGAGCAAATGCTTTCGCATATGACGTTCGTTGACGTCTTCAACTGGTCCGTTCTGCTGGTTTTCAGCATCTGCTACATCTACCAGTTCTACTACGTATTCGTCGTGCTCACGCGCAAACCGCCTTTGCAGGAAGCCAAGGCCAATCACAAATATGCCGTGATGATTTCTGCGCGCAACGAGAGCCAAGTTATCGGCGACCTCATTCACAGCATTCGCGTGCAAAACTACCCGCAAGAGCTCATCAGCATTTTCGTGATTGCCGACAACTGCACCGACAATACCGCAGAAATCGCGCGCAATGCCGGCGCAACCGAAGTGTACGAGCGCTTTAACGACAAGGAAGTCGGCAAGGGCTACGCGCTGAACTACGGCTGGCATGAAATCCAAAAACGCAACGATGCCGAGAGCTTCGAAGCGTATTTCGTATTCGACGCCGACAACGTGCTCGACGCGAATTACTTCCGCGAAATGAATAAAGTCTTTGACGGCGGCGCCGAGGCTTCCACGAGCTATCGCAACTCTAAGAACTACGGAAGCAACTGGATTTCCGCCGGCTATGCCATTTGGTTCTTGCGCGAGGCGAAATACCTGAGCCAGGCGCGCCTCACGCTCAACACGAGCTGCGCTATTTCGGGAACGGGCTTCTTCATTGCCGCCCATGTGCTCAAAGAAAGCGGCGGCTGGAAATGGCACCTGCTCACGGAAGATATCGAGTTTTCCGCAAGCTCCATTATTGAAGGCCGTCGTATCGCCTATTGCCCCACCGCCATGCTCTACGACGAACAACCCATTACTTTCATTGACTCCTGGAACCAGCGCTTCCGTTGGGCAAAAGGCTTCTATCAGGTGTTTTGGCACTATGCCGGCAAGCTGTTCAAGGGTATTTTCACCAACCCGAAGGGCAAGCGCTTTGCGTGCTACGACATGCTCATGACCATCGCGCCCGCCATGCTGCTCACGATTATTTCCATCGGCTTCAACGGCACCATCGCGTTGCTCGCGATATTCGGCGTAATATCGGCAGGCACCATGATCACTTCGGCTTTATCGTCGATGTTCTTCTGCCTGTTTAACTTCATGCTGTTCATGTTCATCTTCGGCGTGCTTACTACCTTTACCGAATGGGACAACATCCATTCCACCACGGCAAAGAAGATCGGTTATCTGTTCACCTTCCCCATTTTCCAGCTCACCTACATCCCCATCGCGTTGGTCGCGTTGGTGAAAAAAGCCAGCTGGAAGCCTATCGCCCACACCATTTCGGTTGACGTTGAGGAAATGAGCCAAACCGGCATGAAATAGAAACGCGCCTATTGGTTCAGAAGGCCACCGGCCGCACTTCCTTTCAGAGCGCCGTTTCGCTGCTTAGGCAGCGGATGGCGCTCTTCTTTTATTCCCGGACCCCCAAGTGACACATCGCTCAATTCGACGATGTTCTTCCAGAGGCGCTTCGGCATAAAGCTGCGACGCAGCTCGGGGTTGTAGCGCGCATCGATTGCAACGCTGCCGTAGAACGTTTTCCAAGCCTGCTCATAGAAGGCATCATCGACAGCAGCGGGCGGCACAACGAAATCGGGAGAGCGAACGAGCTGCCATTCTCCGTTGTGAGAAACGCCGGCAACATGGTGAACTTCATCGAACACGATGAACGGCTGCGTGTTGAACCGGGCCGAGAACCACCCCATAAGCAGCGGCACGACGCTCGCCTTGGGATTGCATACCGCCACATACACGCCATCGCGCGTTTTCGAGAAACGCATGAATTGCACCCAGTAATGACGCTCGTTTCTGACCGATCGAACAATTTCCGCGAAACGCTCAACATCGGGCGCAGCTTTGTCGAATCGTGCGCGAGGGCCGCGCTTCATGGCGTATCGAACGAAGGAAAGAATCGATGAGCCCGCATCGGGTTCATCGGAAAGCGAGGCCGCAACCACGCATTGATATGTCTCCATGCCGCATACGCGAATAATTCCCGCACGCACGCGCCACGCCCGTTCCATATTCGTCTCGACCTCAACGATTCGCTGCCCGAGCCTGGGCATAAAGCGGCACGAAGCCGATACGTCAGAAGGGTATTCCTTCCGTTCAAAGGCGAGAAAGATCGCCGTGAGCAGCCCTTCAAGCGAGCCATCATGCACGTAGGCAAGCTCAAGGTCGTCCATCGGCGGCAATCCTTCTTTCTTGAGTGATAAGCGCGCTTCGCGCCCTGCCGCAGCACGGCAAACCGCACTATGCGCAAACCCCCAACAGCCATCATTGGCCGCTGGGGACCATGCTACAAATTCGGGTTCATCTTAAACGTGAGCGGCGAGGCGATCGACAGGTCGAGCAGAAGCGTCGCAAGGTGCTTTTGAGCATCGGCAACAACCCACGAAACAAGCTCGCTGTTGCCCTTTTCGTATACCGCCGCGCGTTCTTCGGCGGGAGCCGCCAGTGCCTCGCGATGCACGTGCTGCGCATGCCGCAAGGCTTTTTGCCATTGCTCGCTTTTGTAGTCGCCCGAACGCACCTGCGTGACCGCAAAACGCGCATCGCTTGCCGCCTGAAGCGAGCGGAACACCCAATATGGATGGCTCAAATCGGGTTTAGGCGCTGCATCGTCAAAGCACGCCGGCCACATGCGGGCGTCGCAGAACAGGGGCATATAAGGCGAGAAGCACGGCGTGCCCAGCGCGACCCAACAAATGGGAGATGCGAGTTCGCCTTTAAGCGCAGCCTGCGCGCACTGCTCGGCAGAAAGCCCAAACACGCCTTCGATTTGGAGCACATGCGATTCCTGCGTACGCGAGAGCGCGATAGCGCGATAGCGTTTGCGCGAGAACTCGTCACCAGCGGTGCCAATGGGGTCGAATTCGGTTTCGTCGAAATGGCTCGAAAGCACCGCCGCCACATCTTCAACTCCAAGCAGGCGGTTGGGCCGAAAAACGAACGGCAAATCGCTATCGACCACCGTATGCTCTTTCGCGATTTCGGGAGCAAGCAAACGCAAGCCATCCCATACGCGTGGCGTGTTGTAACGCCTGTCGCCATCGGAGCTGGTGCCGAAAATCTCACGGAAGTTGAACGGATACTCCCCACCGCCGCCTAAGGCGCTATTAAGCGCATGCTCCTCGACGAATTCGCGAATTCCCTCTGAATACATGAATGAGTCGCTTTCGAAATCGACTTCCTGGATCGAGAGCTGATTCGCGACCACGGCAACGCAATCGTCGGGAATGCGCTGAGCAACCCAATGATGGCCCGTAGCGATTTCCATATACCACGCTTCCAGATGGTCGGCGAACAACACGCCGTTGCTTTCGGCGGAGCCATGCGCAGCCACGATTTCGCCCAAACGCTCCACGCCTTCGCGTGCCGTTTTCACGTAAGGCAGCACAACGGTGAGCATAGCATCTTCGGCAAGGCCATTTTCCACATAGGGGTCGAATGCCAGAACACGATCGTTTGCCAGCGCGCTTTCGGTAGCCGACATCGCAACATGGGCAGCATTCACGCCGGCCTCTTCGAAAAGCCCTTCCTCGGGCGTAACGTCGGGCATGGCGGAATAGCGAAGGCCCTCTTCAGGCAACGTGATGGCAAACCCGTTCGCGCCCGATACAAGCTCGACGCCATCACGTTCGCCCGCTGGCACCATGCGAAGCGATTTCGGCGCAGCAGGCGTGGTGTTGTCTTCGTTGCGGGCAATGAGAATAGAGCCGTCGCGCGTTGCGGCGCGGCCCACGAGAACCGATGTGCACGAGCGGCGCATAAGACCATCGAACCCTTTTTTCGACATACCGTTTCCTCCTCTACGAAAGCCCCAACGCATGCACGCGCTGAGGCATTTTCATCTGCGCCCTATAGTAGCTAAAAATATTCGCTGAAGCGCCTAGCCTCCGTCATTGAAAAGGCTCATTTGCCCTGCGAGCACTTTGCCCGACCGACGGCCATGCGACCCCGCTTGAATGGGCGCTGCGAGCTGAGCATGCAAGCTCTCTTTGTCAAAGCGCGTGCCATGGCCCTGATAGCGACCCCGACACGTAATGAAAAACCGAGCCCGCTTGTAAGCCACGCCGAGCTTGCGAAGCTCGGCTTCGCCGAGCGCCGTGGCGCGCCTCGCACCCACAATCGCCTTCGCCCCGCGCACCCCAATGCCAGGCACGCGCAAAAGTTCCTCATAAGGCGCAGTGTTCACCTCGATGGGAAACCTATCGAGGTGGTTGATAGCCCAGTTCGCTTTCGGATCGATGTCGGTGGCAAGAAACGGCTGGCCCTCATCGATGAGCTCCGACGCGTCGAACTTATAGAAGCGCATAAGCCAATCGGCCTGATAAAGCCTGTGCTCCCTATCGAGCTGCACGGCATTTCCCTGCGGCAGCCGACCGTCTTCGTTTACCGACAAATACGCCGAGAAGAACACGCGCTTCATATGCATCGTTTTATAGAGCGACGAGGAGAGATTCAGTATTTGAAAATCGGTTTCGGGGGTTGCGCCGATAATCATTTGCGTGCTTTGCCCTGCCGGCGCGAATGCGCGCGTTTTTCGGGCAGGACGCCGCTGCGCCATATAACATGCATCGCGCCGCATAAGCGCCCGCGTATCGCGATCTTCGGCGATGCCCTCGCGAATTTGGCGCATGGGCGCAACGATGGAATCGCGCGTTTTATTCGGGCACAAAAGCGCAAGGCTTTCGCTCGACGGCAGCTCCATATTCACGCTGATTCTATCGGCGAGAAGCCCGAGCGCTGCCAGCAAATCGGACGACGTTCCCGGAACCGCCTTCGCATGAATGTAGCCGCGAAAGCCATATTCCTCGCGAAGGATGCGCAAACATTCGATAATGCGCTCCGTCGTGTAATCGGGGCTCTTCAAAACCCCGCTCGAAAGAAACAGGCCTTCGATGTAATTGCGCCGGTAGAACTCCATGGTGAGGTCGGCCAATTCACGCGGCCGAAAAGAAGCGCGCGGAACATCATTGGAGCAGCGGCTCGCACAATAGGCGCAATCGAAAACGCACACGTTGGTGAACAGCACTTTCAAAAGCGTGATGCAGCGCCCGTCGGCTGAAAAGCTATGGCATATGCCCGCCGCCGTCGCGTTGCCAAGGGCGCCCATGCGCGCATCGCGATCAATGCCGCTCGACGTGCAGGCGACGTCGTATTTCGCAGCATCGGCGAGCAATGCGAGTTTTGCCGTTGTATCCACCGCGCCCCTTCCGCAAAATCGAACATCTTTTCGTTATTCTAAAGCGAATAAATGTTCGATTCAAGATGATTTTTCGCGAAAATCACGACGCGACTGTACGGTAGCTTCGGTTCGAAAGCCACATTCCGCAAAGACCGCGAACGACGTTGCCGTATTTTGGAGAACCCGGACAATTGCGATAGCATGGAAGAAACACCTCGAGAATCGAAAGGCGCACTATGAAAATTTGCGTGTTCTGTTCCTCTTCCGACAACCTTGACGCGAAATATGTCGATGCAGCGAAGGCTCTCGGCGAAACCATCGCCGCGCGCGGCCACGAGCTCGTGTTCGGAGGTTACGACAAGGGCCTCATGGGCGATGTCGCGAATGCCGCCGTCGCTGCAGGTGGGCGCGTGTTCGGCGTGACCACCACGGGCCTCACCGCCAAGGGGCGCGCCATTGTCGAAGGCATCGGAAACGTGGAAGAGCCCGACCTTTCCACGCGCATCAAGCACATGGTGAGCATGTCCGACGCCTTCGTCACGCTGCCGGGAGGCCTTGGCACGTTCGAAGAATTCTTCAGCGTGATGTCGCAAATCAAGGCTGGCGAACTGAAGGCCACCTGCGCTCTGCTCGACGTTGACGGCTACTTCAAACCGCTCGTGGAAATGCTCGACCTCTCGTGCGAAACGGGTCTCAATTCCTGCGATTGGCGCGCATTCTGCGATGTTTTCACCACCCCTGACGACATTATCGATTGGCTCGAGAAATAATGGCACGTCCTTCCTCCACCAAGACGTTCGAAGCGGCGCTTGCGCGCAAAGCTGCCATGCAAGCAGCACGATGCGCAGGCACGAAGGTGCCCTCCGCGAAGGGCATTGGCCCCAACAAGGCCTGCGGGCACAAAGGCGGCATTCGCAGGCAAGGCTCGAAACGCGGATAGCATGACCATGGCCGCGCGGCGCTTTTGAGAGCCCGAATGCATGGTGATTTCTTTACGACAAGGCACGCCGTTGGCTTGTGGGCTGAAATGCGGGTAAACTAGTTTGTCCGAATTTTGGCCCGCGAATGCTAGGAGCCGCTATGCAAGAAAACACCGCAGCTGAAGACGCCCAGGCGTTCGGCACCTCGCCCGACGATCCCGTTTTCGCCACCGAACAGGCGCATCTTTCCGAGGTATACGCCGAGCTGGAAAAGATGCGAGGCGAACTCGTGCGCAAAATGGAAGCCACGAGCGCCGCAGCCGCACGCGATAAGCTCGATTTGCTCTCCGAAATCTCGAACGACTTCACGAGCGATACCGAAACGAGCGAAACCTACGCGTCGTATGGCGCCGTGAACAGCGTCATCGATTCGTACAACGCACAGCAGGAAGTGACCGCCGACAAGCTGGCGCGCTGCCGCCTGCTTTTGCGCCAGCCGTACTTCGCGAAAGTCGCGCTGCAATTCAAGCCCGGCCAGCCGCCCAAGGAGCTCTACATCGGCGCCGCCGGCATTTCCGACGACAACTACAAGCGTCTCGTTGTTGACTGGCGAAGCCCTGTAGCCGAAACCTATTACAACCAGAGCAACGGGGCCACGAGCTATGTGGCAAACGGACGCACTATCCATGTCGACCTCGCATGCCGACGCCAGTTCGACATCGAAGCCGACACGCTCCACGCCTATTTCGACACCACCGTCGCCATTCAGGACGCGCTTCTGCTTGAATCGCTTTCGCATCAGCGCACCGCGCAAATGAAGGCCATTACCGCCACCATCCAGCGCGAGCAAAACGAAGTCGTGCGTCACGAAGATGTTCCCGCGCTTTTGGTGGCAGGCATCGCGGGCAGCGGCAAAACGAGCGTGCTTCTGCAGCGCATCGCGTACCTGTTCTATCAAAATCGCACCGAGCTCGACCCAAGTGAAGTATTCCTCATCACGCCGAACCCGATTTTCCGCACATATATCGAGAACGTACTTCCTGATATGGGAGAACGCAATCCCGAAACGCTCACGTGGGCGGAATTCGCAAGCCGCGTAATGCCGCTTGACAAGGCTGCCGAGAAAAAGAGTGTGCCCGTCGATGCCTTATGGCGCATTGACGAAGCCATCGCGAACCTCGAATTCGAAGACGACGACTTCCGCGAGCTGCACCATGGCAACGTGAAACTTCTGGGCATCAACCAGATTCGCAAGGTGAATGCGAAATACCGCAACGTTCCCGCCGGTCCGCACCGCGCCACGCTCATGCGCGAAGATTTGGAAGACGCCCTTGAGGCGCGCGTGAAGCAGCTCGCGTCGGGCTCTGCCGTGCTTGAAGAGCTCGAGGGCATGACGCTCAACGAGCAGCTTTCCCAGTTCGGCGAGCCCTATGCGCCCGTCGACGAAAAGGAGGCGCGCGATTTCGCGTTGCGCCTTCTGCAAGACCGCTACCAGGGAGCATTCCGCGCAGTGCAAGACGACGCATGGTTGCGCATCGATCGCATTGGCATGCGCCTTTTGGGCGAAAAGAGCCTCTCGGCGCTGGAATGGCTCTATTTGAAGATGGCAATCACCGGCCTGGGCGACGCCTACGCGAAATACGTGATGATCGACGAGGTGCAAGATTATTCGGCGGCCCAGCTCGCCGTGCTCGCGCGTTTCTTCCGTCGCGCGCATTTCATGCTCCTTGGCGACGAAAACCAGGCAATCAACCCCAGCACGGCGTCGTTTGCCGAGGTGCGCGAAGTATTCACGCGTCTGCGCGGCGGCATTTCAACCTGCAGCCTGCTTACGAGCTACCGCTCCTCGCCTGAAATCACCGAGATTTTCGCAGGTCTTTTGCCTGCCGAGCAGCGCGCGAAAATCTCGTCGGTGCAACGCGCAAGCGAACCCGTGCGCGTCGATTGCTACGGCAACGACGACGAATACGCCGCCGCATTGCGCGAAGCCGTTGCGCGCGCGAAGGAAAACGACGGGCTTACGGCCATCGTGGTGCCATGGAAGCACGAAGCCAAGCGCCTGCGCGCGTTCTTGGGCGATGCCGCCGATGGCTTGGTCGATATGGAAACGGCAGCCGAGCTGCCCACGAACGGCGCCATGATTATCACGCTGCAACTGGCAAAAGGCCTGGAATTCGACCACGTGATCGTGCCTGACGCGAGCACACGCGTATTCCCCGCCGATGACCGCGTGGCGAAAAACCGCCTGTATACCACCGTTTCACGCGCGACTCGTTCGGTTCAGATTCTGTGCCGCGGAGAGCTTACGCCGCTTTTGAAGAAGTAAGTTCGACCTATTCGGGGTCCGGATGGGAGGCGCGACGAGACCACAGCTCGCTACCGCTCGCTACCGCTCGCTACGTTCGCTCTGCGCTCGCTTGGCGGTGTTTCATTTTGAAACGAAGAGCAAGTTTGAACACCGACGGTCTCGTCGCGACTCCCATCCGGGCCTTCCCTGTATTTTCTTCACCGAATGTGTTAAATGCTCCGAGCATTTAACACAGGCCTTCCCTGCGTTTTCTTCAAAACGACACTACTCCAAGTAGGCGCCGGTCTGTCTATTCCACAAGTTGGCGTATTCGCCGCCGTCAGCGATAAGCTGCTCATGCGGGCCGTCTTCGGCGACCTTGCCTGAATCGAGCACGACGATGCGGTCGAGGCTCGCCACCGTTGAGAGGCGGTGCGCCACCACGATGCACGTGCGCCCTTTCATGAGCGTGGCGAGCGCATCTTGCACGAGCGCTTCACTTTCAGAATCGAGCGCACTCGTCGCCTCATCGAGCACGAGCACGGGACAATCGGCCAGAATGGCACGCGCAATGGCAATGCGTTGGCGTTGGCCGCCCGAAAGCTTCACGCCGCGCTCGCCGACCTGGGTTTCGAAGCCCTGAGGCAGGCGCTCGATGAATTCCAGCGCGTTCGCACGCGCCGCCGCTTCGCGAATCTCATCCATGCTGGCGCCGGGCTTGCCATACGAGATATTCTCGGCAACGCTGCGATGGAACAGCAGCGATTCCTGCGGCACATAGGCGATTTGGCGACGCAGCGACTGCTGCGTGCATTGGGCGATGTTTTGCCCATCAAGAAGAATGCACCCCTGCTGAATGTCGGACAAGCGCAGCAAAAGCTTCGTGAGCGTGGTTTTGCCCGCGCCGGAAAGACCTACAAGGCCAACGCGCTGGCCTGCTGGTATATGCAGTTCGAAATCGTCGAACACCTGCGTTTTCGCATCGCCGTCGCCATACGAAAAGCCAATGCCCTCGAAATCGATCACACCCTCACGCACCTGCAAATCGGGCGCGCCGGCAACATCGGCCACCAGTCGCGGCTCATCGAGCGTGGCGGTCATGCCGCTCGCATCGCCAAACGCGCGATTGAAGCGCTGCAGGCCGTTGTTGATGAAGTTGAACTGGTTTGTAACCGTATAGGTATAGGTGAACATCATCACAAGCGTGCCCGGTGTGATGCCATACCACGCATTGCCGCCCGCGATGAATACAGCCACCACGCTCATAATGACCACGGTAATCGATGCCGTGATAATGCCGCGCGTAAGCGAGGCCCACATGCGCTTCGAATCGCGCGCGACCACTTCCCTGTTCGCTGCATCGAACAGCCCGCGCTCATAGTCTTCGCGCCCATACGTTTTAACGGCGAGGATGTTCGATACCGAGTCGGACAGCTCGCCCGACAACTGGTTTTGGGCACTCGCCGCCTTCTCATTAAGCGACAGAATGCGCTTGTACATGATGTATGAAACCGTGGCATACACCGCGAGCAGCGCCATGAGAATAGCCACATACACCGGCACGCGCGGCGCCAAAATGCCGCACGTAAAAATGACCGAGCACATAACCGGCAGAAACGGAAACATGATGGTCTCGATAATCTGCTGGTAGGCGCTCATGAATTTCGACGTTTGGCTCACAAGCGTTCCGCCGAAGCGATTGGAATGAAAGCTCATGGACTGGTTGCACAGCGCGTCAAAGCTCATCGTGGCCAAATCATACGCTGCCGCGATTTCCAGCTTATACAGCGTATAGTCTTGGAACTTGCTTGCCGCCTGGCCGAAAACGTTGATCGCGACGAGCGCCACGATATAGGGTCCATAGGCGGAAAACACCTCATCGGGGCCTACACCGCCCTCGCTCACGCGGTCGACGACGAGGCTCATAACGTACGGGTTGCCATACGAAAGCAACGCCACGAAAAGAAACGTCGATACGATAAGGCCCCAAAACAGGCCCTTATGCTTGCGCGTTACCTGCCAGTAGTAATGCAGCGTGCGGCGTGTGGTCGATTGTTGCATGAATTCCCCTTGACGCCTTTACTGTTCATCGATGAAGCCAACGCGATAATTCGCGAACACCACGCCATCGCCCATCTGGGTCGCATCGAGATCAACATCGGCGCTTATGCTGAAGTCGCGATCGTCCGACTCGTCGCGGAAAATTTGGCGCACACGCCACACATGGGCTGCTTCTTCATCGGATTCGTCGATAACCAGGTATTTCTTCGAACGGGCATCGGCATCGAGCACGATTTCTTCGTGCTGGGCGAAGTATTCATCAAGGGCCGCCTGCCAAGCGCGCTCGCCAAAGCCCCAGTCGGCATCCATCTCGCCCAAGTCGGCCACGCGGCCAAGCGAAGCCAAACGCACGCGCGAGATGAGCGCATTGCGCACGAGCACGGTAAGGCCGCGCCTGTCGCGCACCACGGCGTCGGTTTGCGCCTCGGGCGGAGCCGCGTCAAGCGATGCGCCCGCATTGGCCCATTCGTCCACCAAACTCGAATCGACCGAGCTCACCACGAGTCCAAGCCAGGCGATGATGTCTTTCATCTGCTCGTCGCGCTTATCGATGGGCACCGTACGATCGAGCGCGCGGAAAGCCTCGGCCAAATAGCGAAGCAGAATGCCCTCGAAACGCGCGATTCCCAAGCGCTGGATATAGCCCTTGAAGTCGCTCGCCGTTTCGAGCATGTCTCGCAGAACCGATTTGGGGCTCAACTCGAAGTCGCGAGCCCACGGAACCTTCTCGCAATACTGCGCGAAGGCGGAATTGAGCAAATCCTCGAGCGGCTTGGGGTAGGTGACCTCGGCGATGCGCTCCACGCGCTCATCGTAATCGACGCCGTCCATCTTCATTTCGGCCATAGCCTTATCGCGCGCCTTGCGTTCCTGCGCGCGCAGCACCTGGCGCGGGTTTTCGAGCGTCGCTTCAACCATGGAAACCGCATCGAGCGCATAGGTTTCGCTTTCAGGGTCAAGCAGCTCAAGCGCCGCGAGCAAAAACGGCGAAAGAGGCTGGTCAAGCGCGAAATCGTCGGGCAGGTCCATCGTGAGCACGTATTCGGTGCCGCCATCTTCGGCCTCGCTGCGCTCTACCACGTCGGCATCGATGAGCGTGGCGAACACTTCATCGGCGCGCTGCGAGAGCTTGATTTTTTCCTCAGGCGTCTGCATGGAGTCATCGATGAGCGCTTCGACGCGAGCACGTGCGTCGCCGCCCTGCTCCACCACGGAAAGCACCATGGAATGGGTGATGCGCAAACGCGGCGTGAGCTTTTCGGGCTGCGATTCAATGAGGTGGTCGAAGGTCTGCTCGCTCCAATTCACGAAGCCCTCAGGCGCTTTCTTCTTTTTGATACGGCGCAGCTTCTTCTCGTCGCCGCCAGCCTTCACCATGGCTTTGTAGTTCTCAATTTCATGCTCGGGTGCCTCGGCAAGCACGCGGCCTTCGCTATCGAAGCCCGAACGGCCCGCGCGACCGGCGATTTGATGGAACTCGCGCGAACGCAGGCGGCGCATTTTATAGCCGTCGAATTTCGTGAGCTGCGTGAAAACCACGGTATGGATGGGTACGTTAATGCCCACGCCCAACGTGTCGGTGCCACAAATCACCGGCAGAAGGCCCTGCTGGGCGAGCTTTTCGACAAGCAAGCGATAGCGCGGCAGCATGCCCGCATGGTGCACGCCCACACCGAAACCAAGCAGGCGCTTGAGCGTTTTGCCGAACGCGGTGGTAAATGCCGTGCCCTTCATGGCCTCCTTGACCGCCTCGCGCTGCGCCTTGGTGGCAACGCCGTAGCTCGCAAGCGCGCTCGCCGTGGAAAGCGCGGCGTCTTGGGAGAAATGCACCAAATACATGGGGCCCTCGCCAGCACGCAAAGCGAGCTCGACCGTGGCCTCGATTGGCGTTTTCACATATTCATAGGAAAGCGGCACGGGGCGCGGGGCGTTCATCACGCGGCTCACCGTGTTGCCCGTTTGGCGCTGCAACGTCGCGGCAATTTCGTCAACATCGCCAAGCGTGGCGCTCATCAGCAGAAACTGTGTTTTCGGAAGCGTGAGCAACGGCACCTGCCATGCCCAACCACGGTCGAAATCGCTGAAATAATGGAACTCGTCGGCCGCCACTGAATGCACTTGGGCGGCGGCCCCCTCACGAAGCGCGAGGTTCGCGAGAATCTCGGCCGTGCAGCAAATCACGGGCGCGTCGACGTTGATATGCACGTCGCCGGTGATCATGCCCACATTATCGCGGCCAAGCAATTCGACCAAGTTGAAGAATTTCTCGCTCACGAGCGCCTTGATAGGCGCTGTGTAATAGGAACGCTCGCCAAAGCACATGGCCATGAAATGCATGCCAAGCGCCACGAGCGATTTGCCGCTGCCCGTCGGCGTGCCCAAAATCACGTGGTCGCCCACCATGATGTCCATGAGAGCTTCCTCTTGGTGCGGCCACAGCTCAATGCCGCGCGACTCGCACCATTCCATGAACGCCATGAACGACTCTTCGGTAGAGGCGTCTTCGTCATAGAGCCTATTGGCGATGCGGCCGAGCTCGCCATGGGCGGCGGCTGCGATTTCATCAGCCTCAACGACTTCGGTAAGGTCTTCAGGATGGACGTCGGACATGGTGGGCCTTTCGTGCCAATCAAGTTGGCAAAAGAAAAATGCGGTGATAAAATGGGCCCAACGGCGAGCCTGCGGGTAGGATCCAGGCAATGCCGTCGTTGTTTGAAGAAGGTCACCCCCTATCGGCGGTGGCCTTTCTTTTTACGCTTTGGGCGCTGCTCACGTGCCGCGGATAGCCCGATTATCGCCGTCGCCAGAGCAACAAGCGCAGTCGCGAGGTTTGCAACCTCTGTGAATAAATCGGTCATAGGGCATCACCTCCCTTCCTGAGGAAGGCACTGCCCGGCACACAAACCGCCGTTGGGGTATCGGCTATTTTAACGCAGAAAGGGCCACTCTCGCGACCCTTCCCAAAGCGCCTACACGCCAGACACTTTCGCTATTCCGCATTTTTCAACGCGAGCGCAAGCGGCACTTTCTTAATATGGCGCACATGCAGAAGCGCCACCACAAGATAGGTTGCGAACCCCGTGGCGATGACCTCAAGAATGCATGCCAGAGGCACGTAAATCTCGATGTTGCCGCTGTACGAGAGCAGCATTGCCTTAAATATCGCCGTAAGCGATGCGATGATGAGCGGCTGGCACACGATGAGCGATATCACCACGCACCAGGTAATCGAGCGCACGTAGAGCTTGCTCACTTCCCTGTCGCGATAGCCGAACACCTTCATATAGCTAATCGAACGCGCGCTGTGGTCGATGACCGACTTCGTGAGCAAATACATGAACACGAGGAAAATGAACACCGACATGCCCACGAGCATGCCGATCATGTCATCCATCATGCCCGTGAATTGCTCGCCAATGGCATCCATGTCGGAAGGCGTAAGATCGCTCGCCACATAGCGGGAATCGAGCGTGAGTGGCTCATCGGAGGCGTATCCATTGAAATAGGCCGCATCGTTGCCGAACATCGCATTGAAATCGTCCAGGCTCATATAAATGTTCATGGTCGACTTCGTGCCCCATGTGCCCTCGTCGCCCGTGAACGTGAGCGTATGCGTCTTGTCTTCGTACTTGTCGTACAGATCGATTGCATCGCCCTGTTTGAAGCCGAACTTGTCAACCAAACCGCCGCCGAAGACCGCCTTACCACTTCCAAGATCCATATCGGTCCAATACCGCGAACCCTCCTGCACGCCATACACGGCTATCGTTTCTTCGCCATTGCCTTCGCCGCGATCGTATTGCAGCGTATACACGGCGAATTTCTCGGCCTGGGCGATTGTGTCAGCGCCATTGTCGACCGTATTCACCGGATGCACGTTTTCGTCGTCAAGATTGAGGTCGGACACCTTGTCGATCATACCGACCACGTCGTCGCGCGTCACACCCAAATCGGCGGCAACGCCATCGAGCTCGCTATTGAGCGCATCTTGCGACTTCGCGAAAGCGTTCTGGGCATCTTGTGCCTTTTGCATGGCTTCAAGCGTCGGCTCGACCTGCAGCGATTCCGCCGCCTGCTTCAAAGCATCAGCCTTTTCTTGAGCATCGTCGGCAGCGTTTTCAAGAGCCGAGAGCCGGGCGCCCTCCACACCCTGCAGCGTATCGGCGGCTTTCCACGCTTCGCGCTCGTCACTGGTGCCCTCAAGCTCCAACGGCGCCTTCAGCGAATACTGGTGCTGCGCAACAACGGTATTGTGCAAATTCTCGGCGTAGTGGCTCATCGTGGGAAGAATCGCAAGCGAGAACAGCAACAGCAGGCTCGCAAAGCCAATGCCCACGAACAGCGTGGCGAAGTTGCCCAAATTGCGCAGGAACACGCGCAAGCGGAATCGCGCGGTGAAGCTCAGCCGCTCAGGCAGCGCGAACCCACGCTTCACGCCGCCCTTGCTCGTTTCATGGCGAAGGAATTGAAGAGGCGTGTGACCCATCTTGCGCAGCAAGCCGACGAGCGTAACCAGAACCAAAACCGCCACAGGCACAACGGTGGTCTGGAAGAAAACGCCCCAGCTCCAGGTCGCATAATACGGAGGCAGGCTGTATGACCCATAATACAAATTGCGCATAGGCTCGCTCATGAGCGTAAAGCCCACCACATTGCCCACCGCCGCGGCGGCAATGCCCACGATGCACGGCAGCGCGAGATAATGCGCCACCAGCTCGCGACGCCGATAGCCACTCGCCAAAAGCGTGCCGATAATCGCGCTTTCTTCTTCAATCATGCCCGACGTGAGCACGACAAACACGAATGCCATAATCACGATGATGATATACAGCAGCGTCATCCACATCGCCGAGTCGCCCGACACGTCGTCTTTGGCATACCCAATGCCTTGGTTTGAGTCGACGTCGGTCAAATCGGTCACGTTCGCATGGGCGTCAGAAAGCGCGCTCACCATGTCTTTTTCGATATCGACACGATCGGCCACGGAAAGATCGCGGTCGGCGAAGCGATATGAATAGGTATAGCTCGGCAGAAAACCCGTATTCTCGAGCGCCTTGAATCCCTCGGACGACACTTCGGCCACGCCAAACGAAAGCGTATTCACCGTGAAATCGGAATTGCTCTGGAAAAGAGCCTGGTTGTCGGCCAGCGTCATAATGCCCACCACGTGGAACTCAATGCCGTTGAGCGCGACCGTGTCGCCCATGGATACATCGTTGTTCGTTGCAAACACACGATCAATGGCGATTTCGTCTGCTGCCTGGGGCTCGCCACCTTGCGCATACGCGGCCAAATCGACCTGCGTGCGATGCTCGAACGTGCGCACCGTGCAGTTGCGGGCGTTATCGCCCTGCGTTTTCTCGAAGCTCGCATCGAAGGAATAGTTCTTGTACAGCTCAATGCCGCCAGAATCGGACGCAGCATCGCGCACGGCATCGAGCTGCTCATCGGTTGCCTCGAACGCCGTGGTGAAGCGACCGTCTTCAATAACGTAGGTTTCGGGCATATCGTCAATGATGACCGAAATGGAATGGGCGGCGAGCAGAAATCCCGAAGTGAGCGCAATGCTCACGGCCATGAGCAAGAATATGCCGAGGTATTTTCCGATATTGTGGACAAGCTCGCGCGGAAGCCGTTTAATCAAGGGACTCATAACGGCCTACCAAACAAGCTCTGTGGCAGACACGGGGGCGGCGTTCATCTCGTTTTCAACGAGCATGCCATCGCGAAGGCGCAAAACGCGGTTTGCCATGCGGGAGATGGCGTCATTGTGGGTCACGATCACGATGGTGCAGCCATAATCGCGATTCACCTGCTCCATAAGGGCGAGAATCTCCTTCGACGTTTTGTAATCGAGCGCGCCTGTGGGCTCATCGCACAAAAGCAAACCAGGATTCTTCACGAGCGCGCGGCCGATGGCGCAACGCTGCTGCTGGCCGCCCGAAACCTGCCGGGGGAATTTCGCGCGATGATCATAGAGGCCCAGCGACTTCAGAAGGTCGTCAATAGGGAGCGGGTTTTCCGAAAGATGCGCCGTGACTTCGATATTCTCCCGAATCGTGAGGTCAGGCACCAAATTGTAGAATTGGAACACGAAGCCAAGCTCGCTTCGACGGTATTCGCCAAGCGCCTTCTTGCCGAGGGTCGTGATGGCGGTGCCGCCCACTTCGATAGAGCCCCCATCGGCCGCCTCAAGGCCGCCGATAAGGTTCAAAAACGTCGATTTGCCCGAGCCCGAAGGGCCGAGCAGCACGCAAATCTCGCCGCGCGCGATTTCGACGTCGATGCCGCGCAGCACTTCCATACGCGCCGCGCCTTCGCCGTAGCCTTTCACAAGGCCGCGCGTTACCAAATAGGGCGCGTGCACCTTCGCAGACGCGCCGCTCTCGCCCGAATCGCGCCCCGCCCGCATAGCCGCATCCATAACTTCATCAGGCATAAAAGTACCTTCCTAGTAGTTTCCATTAGGTTACTTTTATACCACCGAGCCGTTTTGTTAGCAATTGGTTACTTTAACCTACGAAACACGCCCGTGTTCGACCGAATACGTCACGTCGGCAATGGCCGCGGCGCTCGGGCGGTGGCTTACGAGCAGCACCGTTTTGCCCGCACGATTGTCGGAAAGAGCACGCAGCACGGCAGCCTCATTGAGCGCGTCGAGGTTGCTCGTAGGCTCATCGAGCAAAACGAACGGGGCATCGTGCAAGAACATGCGCGCAAGGCCCAATCGCTGGCGCTCGCCTCCCGAAAGGGCGTCGCCCAGCTCGCCCACCTGCGTATCGAGCCCCTCAGGAAGCCTGCGCACGAAATTGACGATCGACGCCTTTTCGCACGCCGCCATAATCTCGTCGTCACGTGCGCCAGGCTTCGCAAACGCCAAATTATCGCGCACCGTTCCGGCAAACAAATGCGTCTCCTGCGTCATGAAGCCCTCGACTTCGCGCAAACTCGCAGTGTTCACGCAGCGAATATCGCGCCCCGACACCTCGATTGCACCGCGATCGACATCCCAGAAGCGCATGAAGAGTTTAAGCAAGGTCGATTTGCCCGAACCTGAACGACCGGCAATTTGCACGACCTGGCCAGGCTCAACATGCAATTCGACATCGGAGAGCACCTTCGCATCTCCATACGAGAAATCGACATGGCTTGCAACGGCGCCCTCAAACCCCTCAAGCGCCACGCCGCCTTCGACCTCTTCGGTTTGAGGACACTCATCGAGCACATCGAGCACGCGTGCGCCCGAAGCGAGCGTTTGCTGCAACGTGGAGCCCAAATTCGCCACGGCGATAACCGGCCCGAACGACGACATGAGCGCCGCGCACGCCACAACGGCGCATCCGAAATCGAGCATGCCGTAATTCACCAGGTGCATTGACGCGAGCAGCATGCCCATATCGAGCGCCAATACCGCAGCGCCCGTCGCCGCCATGGCGATCGCCGTGCGCCCCTTCAGGCGCGCCTCAACACGAATGAGGCTATCCATGCGATTCGACAATTCCTGCGCGCGATCGGCCGCGCGACCAAACTGCAGGGTTTCGCGCAAACCGCGCAGGCTGTCGAGCACGAAGGCATTCATCGAGCCAATGGCGTCACGCACTTCACGCCCACCCGTACCGCTCGCTTTCGAGGAAACCCACGGCACCGCAATGCCCACAACCGCATACGAGAATGCGACATAGAGCGCCAGCAGCGGCGAAAGCGTCGCGGTGAACGCAACCATGCCAAGCGAAACGATAAGCGCGATGGCCGCAGGCGAAAGCGTATGCGCATAGAAAACCTCGAGCAGTTCGACGTCGCTCGTTAAGAGCGAAACCAAATCGCCCTTGTCGCGGCCCTCGAGCTTTGCCGGAGCGAGCGTGCGCATTTTGCCGAAGACCTTATCGCGCACGAGCGCGAGAATCTTGAATGCGAGATAGTGGTTGCACAGCTGCTCGCCATAGCGAAGCGGACCGCGCACCACGCCGCACACCGCCACCGCCACGCACGCCGCGCCTACGGGAATCGCAGCCCACACACCTGCAGCATCGAGCAGGCCATACGCCGCAAATACCGTAAGGAAAATCGCCGCAACGAAACCGAGCACGCCCAAAAGAATCGCGAGCGCCATAACAGGCAGAAGCGGGCGCGTAAGACCCACAAGCCTCGCCATGATGCTGAAGTTCGAGCGACGACGCGGCCCTGAAGCCGCCTCATCGCCCGCATGATGGGAATCCTGCTGCGCGCGCTGAAGCTGCGAATCGGCCTCGCACGCATCGAATTCCTCGATGCCCTCCTGAGCGACACCATGCGCAAAGGCTTCAAGCTGGGACTGCTTTTCCCAAAGCTTCGCATATGCGCCGCCTTGCGCAAGAAGCTGCGCGTGCGTGCCATGCTGCGCAAGTTTTCCCTGTTCAAGCACGTAAATTTCATCAGCATGCTCAAGGGCCGACAACCGGTGCGAAATCATGATGACCGTATGGGCGCCGGCCAGCTCGCGCGCGGCCGAAATAATGGCCGCCTCGCTTTCGGCATCGATATTGCTCGTGGCTTCATCAAAGATGTAGACGGGAGCATCGTGCAACAGAGCACGCGCAAACGCCAACCGCTGACGCTGGCCGCCCGAAAGATTCGCGCCTTCGGCAGCGATTTCCATATCGAGCCCGCCCGACTCGCGCACAAAACCGGCGAGGCGGCATTTCTCGAGGGCCTCCCAAAGTTCATTATCGGCCGCGTCGGGTTTGACGAGCAGCAAGTTCAAACGCAGCGTGCCCTTGAACACGTAGCTCGAAAACGGCACTGTCGTAATAGTCTCGCGCAACGATTCGGCCGAAATGTCACGCAAATCGATGCCGCCGATGCGAATATCGCCCGTATAACGAGCGTTCGCGCCAGACAAAATGCCGGCGAGCGTCGATTTGCCCGATCCGCTTTCACCCGTTACGCCAATAAAGCTGCCGCATGGCGCGTCGAAATCAACCCCCTCGAGCACCTGGCGCTGCCCATTGTAGGAATACCCCACGCCGCGGCATGCGACGTTCGCACTGCGCGGGTCGACCGCACGCGCGCCGTCGACGGGCAAGGGCGCGTCGAGAATCGCGTACATTTTCTCGGCGGCAGCCATACCATTCATGGCCGTATGGAAAAACGAGCCCAAGGTACGCATGGGAATGAAGAACTCGCTTGATAAGAACACGATGGAGAATGCAGCCGCGAACGTCGCTGCACCGGCCGAGAATTGCCACAACACAGCGATGATGCCAACCGCCGCTCCACCGAACGCGAACAGGTCCATAACGGTAATCGAATTCAGTTGCATTGAAAGCAGGCGCATCGTCGCTTTGCGGAAGCCTTCCGCAGCCTCGTTCATTTCCTTATGCTTTTGCGCATCGGCCGAATAGATTTTCAACGTGGTGAGGCCCTGGATGGCCTCGAGGAACATGCTGCCCAAATCGGAGTAGCTGCCCCAATAATTGCGCATGGTGCGGCGGGCGATTTTTTGCACGGCCATAATGGACGCCGGAATAAACGGCACGCATACGAGCAGCGCCACGGCGGCAGGAAGAGACAGCGGCGCGAGCGCCACGAACAGCGTAATGGGTGCGATCAGGGCGTAGAACAGCTGGGGCACATACTGGCCGAAATAGCTCTCGAGCTGCTCGGTGCCCTCGACGCTCACTTGCACGGCAACGCTCGTTGCGACGGTTTCGTTATAGGCAGGGCCAAGAGCGACGAGCTTATCGTAAACCTGCTGGCGAATGGCGCATTTCGCCTTAGCGGCCGCGCGCTGCCCCATGCGCTGCGCCATCGTTTGGCACGCCATGCGCACGGTGATCGCCGCAACGGAAGCGGCCATCACGCCAATCGCCATGGCAGCGTCAGCCGCGCCCTCGAACGTGGCCTGCAAAAATAAGCCAATCACGATGAACAACGCGATGTTGCACACGAGTGCTATCCACTGGAACAACACGTTGGCGAGTATGTATTTTGCGGCGCCCGGTACCATAGCAAGCAAGCGTTTATCGAACATTTCTCCCCCGTTTTCGCCTTTGCGAACGTCATAAGTTGTACGGGGTTAATAGTAACCCATGCGACACTTTTATGGGAACTTCCGAGAATACCTCCACGGGTTTCCATGCTTGCTGCAGGTCGTCGGAACAAAAAGCGAGGCGCTCAGGCACCGCATTAAGAAACGGCAGCGAAATTAATCCACATGCACGAGCGCGAAGACCTCGGCATCGGTCGCCTTGGCAATAGCCTCGCGGGGGTTCAGGAAATCGAGCTCCATGAGGAATCCCATGCCCGCAAGCTTTGCACCGAACTGCTCGATGAGGTGGGCCTGCGCCACCGCCGTGCCACCCGTGGCAACCAGGTCGTCAACGATAAGCACCACATCGTTTTCGTCGAGCGCGTCGGTATGGATTTCGAGGCTGTCGGTTCCGTATTCAAGCTCATAGCTTTCGCTGCGCACTTCACGCGGCAACTTGCCGGGCTTGCGAGCAGGCACGAAGCCGGCACCCAGGCTGTACGCGACAGGGGCGCCAATCATGAAGCCGCGGGCCTCGGCGCCCACAACCTTGGTAATGCCTGCATCTTTGAAATGGTCGGCGATAGCGTCAATGGTTGCCTTGAAACCTTCTGGCTCCTTCAAAAGCGTCGTGATGTCTTTGAAAATGACACCCGGCTCGGGATAATCGGGAATGTCGGTGATGTGGCCTTCAAAATCGTAAGCAGCCATGAATGCCCTTTCTCGCACGGAATATGCAACTGAGCCATTGTAGCGCTCGGTACCGTCGATTGCTTTGCCAACAACACCCATAAAAAACGCGTCATACACAGGTTGGTCGCAAACGGCAAACTATACATCAAGGCGAAACGCACTAACCGTGCTGAAAATACTCAGGCACATCGTCGCGCTTCATGGAATGAGTGGCGTAAACTTCTTCGTCCTGCCACAACGCCACTGCCTGCGACGGCTTCACGCCAGCCGCGCGAGCCGCTTCGCGCGTTGCGTTCATATCGATGACGCGCTGGTTGGACGAGCCACGGAAGCGCAGCGTAATGTCGTGCAAGTCGTTTTCGAAAGGCCCGTCGACCAACACGTCGATGCAATCGAGCAAACGATCGGTGAACTCGGTGAAATGGGGGCCGCCAGGCTCAAGCTCGTCGAGCGTATCGCCCGTAAAGCACCAAATGGCTTTGTTCGGAACCTCGCGCTTCACGCGTTCAACGAATTCGACCAAACCTTCCTGATTTTCAGGCTCCATGGGTTCGCCGCCCAGAATCGTGAGGCCGTCGCAAAATACCGCGCCCAGGCTTTCAATCACTTTGGCCTGCACCGCCTCATCAAACGGCTCGCCCGCATCGAAGCGCCATGCCTCGCCGTTGAAGCAATACGGGCAATGCCTGCGGCACCCTGACACGAACAGCGACGTGCGAACGCCTTCGCCATTCGCGATGTCGAAATATTTGATGGCAGAGTAGTTCATGAAACCCCCTCGCGCGATGGCGCGCGGTCGTGCGATTCCGATAGATTCCGCACGAGCCGAACAGCACTTGATGTGCTGTTCGCGCGAGCCAGGACTTGACCGAAGCGGAAGCGCATGAGCGCGCGCCATCGCGCCCAGCCGTTTCCTTTCCTATACCTTAACAAAGGACCTTCCATCCGAACCAGAAAACCGACAGACGGCCATACTCGAACCGTGACGAACATATGCTCAACTATTCACATATCTCCAGGTCAGACACATTTTCGTCACATTTGCAAGTTATTTGAGACTAACCAGCCACCACTCGCATACAATAAAGACGCTCTTTGCACTGCATTGCCCATCGCACAGCGACGAGGCGAGCTCAACAGCGCAAACTGATCAGGCCGTGGCGCATCGCCATGGAGCCGGGCCATATTTGGCAGCAGACGCACGCGCGCCTGCGGGACAGTAGCTGACCCGCAGGCGCGTTTTCTTTTCTCCCAATTGAAAACGACCCCCGAAGAGCAACGACACGTTCGCAACCAGGAGGTTCATCATGACGCAAGCAACGCAATCTGATTCGTCGCGACAAACGAGCATCGATAAGGCTGCCGTCACAAAACAGGTCGCCGCGGTTGGCGTAGGCGGAAACGTGGCACTTTCGGCAATCAAGCTCATCGCAGGCATCATGGGCAATTCCACGGCCATGATCAGCGACGCCATCCATTCGCTTTCCGATGTGTTCGCCACCGCAATCGCGTTCATCGGCGTGCGCCTGGCCGAGCGCGATGCCGACGCGACTCACCCCTATGGCCACGAGCGCTTCGAATGCGTGGCGTCGCTTATGCTGGGCCTTATTTTGGCTGGCACAGGTCTCGCCATTGGGTATTCGAGCATCGAAACCATTGCCACCCGGTCATACGCCTCGGCCAGCGCCCCGACGATTGTCGCGCTCGCGGCAGCCGTCTTGTCCATCGTGGTTAAGGAAGGCATGTTCTGGTATACGCGCCATTGGGCACGCGTGCTGAATTCGAGCGCCTTTATGGCCGACGCGTGGCACCACCGCTCCGACGCCATTTCGTCAGTCGGCGCGCTTTTGGGCATCGGCGCGAGCATGCTGGGCTTTGCAGCGGGCGATGCCATTGCCAGCCTGGCAATTTGCGTCATCATTTTGAAGGTCGCCTACGACGTGATGAAAGATGCCCTAAACAATATGACCGACACGCCGTGCGATCGCGAATTCGAGCGCAAAATCGGGAATTGCATCGAGGAGGTTCCGGGCGTGGTGCGCATCGATGCGCTGCGCACGCGCAAGTTCGGCAATCGCGTGTATGTTGATGCCGAGATCGCCGTCGATGGACAGCTCAAGCTTATAGAGGCCCATGAAATTGCTGAAGCCGCGCATGATGCCGTCGAGGCCGGCTTCGAAGAAGTGAAGCACATCATGATTCACGAGAACCCGGCGTAATAATTATTTTTCCAACGTAGCAAGAATCGCGTCGACGGCATCAATAAAGGAGTCGAGCTCGTTGAGAAGAACGTCGGCAATAAGGTTCCAATTTGTGCCCTCATAATGATGGACCAACCGATGCCGAAGGCCGGCAATACTCGACCACGGCTGATCGGAATGGGCATTGATGAATTCATCGGAAAGGCAATTCACCTGTTCGCCGATGTTGAAGAGCGGCGTAGTAACCAGCCATTGCTGCCGATAGTCAGACGAGAGGCTATCAGTAGTTATGCCGTCTTCCACAATAACGCCCAGCAACGCATGCCCCATTTCGGAAATGCGCTCGAGTCGATATGCGTCAGTCTTCATAGCTGAACCGCCTCGCGCATAACGGCGTCGCGAAAGGGGCCTTCGTCAAGCTCGGAAATTTCGTACACATCGACCGCCTTGCCTGAAATTCGGTGTAAATCTTCGGCAACGCCAAAGACTCCAAGCGGACGGAACCCCCGCTGCCCCACTAGCAGCAAATCTATATCGGAGGAGGCATCGGCCTCGCCGCGAGCATACGAGCCGAAAAGGCTCGCCGATGCCATACCGTGCTTCGCAAGCAAGGGAACGATCATCGCACGCAATTGTTCTTTCGTATAAACATCAGCCATAATGCACCTCCTTCTTCATCATGCCGCAATTGTATCATTGCCAAGAAATTCAATCATCAACAGCGGACACAAGCATTCGCATCATGGCATGCAAAAAACAAGTAGATTCGGCGAAGCGCTAGTAGACAACAAAACTCGTCACAATCGGAGATCCCTCTGTTCCTCCAACGTAGGCTTCACAAACCAAATTCTCGGCACACGATCCATAAGCATTTGTGACATCGCAATAAACCTTAAGGAACAGTGAGTCGTCAGGCTGGCGCTCCACGTTCAGCACGCCCATTATGGAATGAAGCTTAAACCCATACGGATATACAGCCTTCCCGTATTTCCTCACTATTTCCATTGCCGTACTCTGAGAAACTGGACCCGCTTGCTTCGCGGCCCTTTCAGCATCGCGAGCCGCCTGTTCCTCCTGAACTTTCTGCTGCTCTTCCGCCTTTTTAGCGGCTGCAGCGTTCTCCTCCTCTTCCTTTCTTGCGGCTTCAGCGGCCTCAGTCTCGGCCCGCTCTTTTTCTCTTTGCTCAGCAAGAGCCGCTTCCTCTTTGGCTTTTGCTTCCTCGGCCGCCTTGGCATCGGCTTCATCCTTCTCGGCCTGAATCTTGGTTTTCTCAGAGAAGTCCTTTATGGTTGCCTGGCTGCTGGTGCAGTACACCGAACAAGTAAGGACCGATTCATCCGGCAGCATGTCGAACTGTTCAGTACCATCTACGTCGGAATCGCCTTTCCTTTCGACTCGGAAAGAGTGCTTTCCTTCTTCAAGATTAATCTGAAAATTTTTTTCTTTCCCATGGTCAATTGTCCCAAGGAAATTATCATCGACATACACGTCAATGTCGTACCTGCTGAACAGAAGATTCTCAATGCATGAGACGGTGATATCAAGCTGATATTTTTCGACTTTCGTTTCTTGCGTTTCGTTCTGATTCACCAACGAGCTCGATTCCCGAGGCGCAGATGAGCACCCTACAAGACACCCCGCAAAGCAGAGCACAAAAACCACCACTACACCAATCAATACAGACGTCTTTCTCATAGCCCATTCCCTTCCAAACATTACGCATTTCGAATATTTTGTAAGAAACAGCAAATTAATTCTTCAGCTGTCAACTGAAGAGACGCATCGTTTAGAAAGGCGCTCGTCACGCGCCATCGGACGCCTACGACGTCAACGTTCTTAAAATGAAAGCCCTCGCTCCTTGACTATGCAAAAGGACGAGGACTAAACCACTGTTTTTTATTCGATTCGGTCGGAAGACCATGCCAAACGTTTAATCGCTATTGGGCATCAAAGTAGGCATTCAGCGACCCACTGTATTCGCTATAGGACACGTCGAGTCTATATTTTCCATCTTGAGTATCGGCATAATATAGGTCGTCACCCTCATATGCATCTACGGTAATGCCGGCCTCTTTGCACTTTTCAACATATGCTTTGAAATCCTCGGCAGTAGCGCCACACGCATCAAAGGACAGCCTACTCTCGCTCGTAGTGATGTCGGTTACAAAAACGCCTTCGGGCTCCGGAAGCAATTGGGCCCTTTCATCCTTGGGCCATTGCTCAGCTTCAACCACTTTCGAATCGAGGCTATACGACCGAGACGAGTAGTCATAATACTGCGTATAAAGCTTATCGCCGTCAATGTATTGTATCGTCAACATGTCTGGGGTGAACAAATCGAGCTGTTCTGCGCTCGTCAGGTAAAACGTGTGAACAGTACACGGGTAACTCAAAGTCACACCAGGATCAACGGTGCCAAGAACACCAACCACAGGGTCGCTTAGCACATCATCGATAGTAATCCAATCGTTATCCAGGATGTCAGCATATACCGATTCGACATCGGCCTGCTCTACCCCGTCTTTCAATTTCATGTCCAGCCTGATAGACGTAATGACATACCGGCTATTATTCGTAACGGAAAACATTACACGACGTTTTCCGTCATTTATGCCAGGCTCCGCCGTCCAGGGCACATCATTGATGTCAATTGAAAATTTGACAGACTCATCAGCACCAACCATCTGATTTGACGAATCCCCAGACGACGGGTTGTTCACATTGGAACAACCAGCCAACAACAACATCGCGAATGCCAGGGTCGCCGCAACCACGAACAGCCGCTTTCCAGTCTTCAAAAAAATCATTCTTCTTTCCGTCTTGCCCATAGGTTCCATCCTTCCATCTCTATGGTCGATGGAGCAAACCATACGGAAAAACGAACTACGATTCCTCAGCTGGCAACTGAATAATCGGAATAGCCAGGCTCACTCGATCGCCTACGCGTGCGCTACAACCTCGTACGATGCGTAGTCGGGGACATCGTACAAGGGAATGCTGAACGATGCCTCGGCACCCTGTTTAGGACGGTCGACGCTGACCGCGAATCCTCCCATGGCAGACCCGTCAGCTGCCTTGAATATGATCGATACGCTAACAAGCCCCGACGAACCGCCATCGCTGCCCGCATCGAGCATGGTTACGGTTCCGACGCAATTGACATCCCCATAGGCGCCGTTCACTATGTCGGCACTTTCCACCTCGAACAACGGAGCCTTGCCGTTGGCGACCGCATCGCCAGGCTGAGGATCGTGCGGCACTATTTCGATGCGCGCGGGAACGGTGCCGTTTCCGGCCATATCGACCATGGCGTACGTTTCATGCGCAGGAACGAGCGCGAAAACGCGAGAATCGCTGAACACCATCGAACCATCTTCCGCATATCCGCGAATATCGACTTCCGGAAATTGGATGAGGCAGTCATTGTCGTTCACGAGGTCGAATGCGTAATTCACATATCCGCCGCTCACCGCATACCACCCAACGTTTTCCACGCGAAACGGCTTGAGACCGGCCGTCGGATTCGCCAGCTGCGATGCCGCAGCCGATGGGCCGGAGTCCGATGCAGCCTGCAGATCCCGCTGAACGGCATCGCCAGCCCCAGAGCCTGAAGAGGACTCCTGCGCGCCGCCGGAAGCCGACATACGCGCCCCGAAATCGGTCGGCTCTAGCCCCCTCACAGCAATCGAGACCCCTGCAGCAAGCAGCGCAATCGCGGCAAGGGCGAGCATGCCGCCAACAACCTTGCGCACAGCGCGCCCGGCGCGCGGTTTCGCGCGGGCCGCATCGCCTGCGGCCTTTCCTTGCTCACTTTCACCAATCGACCCATGCGAGGCGGCGGTCGATGCATCAGATGCCGACCTTTCCGCGCCACACCCGCTCTGGGCATTCAGCTTCTCGGGCATGTCGCGAAGCGCCTTCGCGAAATCGTCGGAGGTTTGGAAGCGCGCGCTGGGCTCGAAGGCGCACGCCTTCTCGATAAGGGCCCTCACGCTTGGCTCTAACGCATCGCCGGCAAAAGCCCGGTCGTATTCGTCCGACCCCGGAAGCAACCCCGTGAGCCCATATCCCAGCACGCGGCCGATAGAATACACATCGGAGCGCGCATCGGTTTGAGCGAAGCCATACTGCTCGAGCGAGGCGAAACCCCACGTACCCAACGACGCCGTGTCTTTCGAGGCGCCTTCTATACGGAATCGGGCGATTCCCAAATCTATGAGATGGACGCCGTCAGCCGACACGACGATATTGCCCGGCGCGATGTCGCGATGCACGATATCGCGCTGATGCAAGGCCGATGCCGCCTCGCAAAGCTCTACGGCCATCTTCAAACCCGCCTCCAAAGAAAACGGGCCTTCTTTCTCTATGAGATGCTCGAGGGAATCTCCGGGAACGAAATCGTATATCACGACGAAATAATCGGGCAATTCATACGTTGCCTCAACCGAAGGCAACCGCCAGCACTCGCATTCGGGAACCGTCGACCATATGCGCCGGCGAGCGAAACTGGAAGGGATCTTCTTTCTGACGAACGGGCCCGCATTGCCAATGGTGACAAGCTCGGTTATTCCTCCCGAGCCCGATGCGAGCGTTTTCTCTACGCGATAGGCATCGTCGAGCTGCATGGCATGCATAACCTGCAAGTCGTTCACGATACCCCTCCGTCGATATTTCTCTTCATGCTCCGCGCTGGCCTTCAATCAGATCCGCGAAAGCATGCGGCACCGAACAGAAATAATATCAGCCAACCTGAACTATTGTATCGGTGAGCCCTAAGTCATTCTTCAGTTCGCAGCTGAATTTAGAATGGCTCTACGCGAAAGGCATATTATCGCAGGCTCCCTGTCGCCAGAAGCGTCTTCTCGCCAAAGCGATAGAGCTCGTCATCGGTCTCGGCCCTATCGAAGCCTTGTTGGATGCACCACAATATGATGGCATCGCGCCGTATTTTGCACCACAGCTCCGACACGCCGGCCATACGCAATAAACGCTGAGTTTCCACCACGTCGCACTTCAGGCCAAACGCCAGCATAATGGCATGGTCGCGGCCAGGATTGCTCTTCCCCGCAAAGATATCGTAGACGACCGTGGCGTTGATCCCCGACCCTCGCACAACGTCGGCCCGCTTGATTCCGTGCGATTGAAGCAGCTCGTTGAGGTAATCCGACAAAGCCCTATCGGCGATATCGAAACCTTTCAAATATTCATCGATTACCGTACTCGCAAGCAAGCGCGCCAGCAAATCTTCCGTCAAATGGTGCGTTATGGCCAACGACAATCCTTTCAAGTAAATAATTAATCCGCATGCAACTATAGACGAGCAGCCCTTTTTGCGGCCGCTTCCACAAAAAGGGCGAACGGCCCCATTGCCGTTCGCCCTTTCGTTATGGCTTGTTTCGTTGCCGCTACAGATGAAGCACGCGATCGCGGATTTCTTCCGTGCGGCCCTGGTTCCAGAACTGGGTTCCAATATAGCCGCAGGTGCGACGTGCAACGTTGAGCTTTTCCTGGTCGCGGTTGCCGCAATGCGGGCATTCCCACACGAGCTTGCCATCGTCTTCAACAATCTTGATTTCGCCATCAAAGCCGCACACCTGGCAGTAATCGCTCTTGGTATTCAGCTCGGCATACATGATGTTGTCGTAGATGTACTGTATCACGCGAATGACGGCCTTCAGGTTGTCTTGCATGTTGGGCACCTCGACGTAGCTGATAGCTCCGCCAGGGCTCAAGCGCTGGAACTGGCTCTCGAACTTCAGCTTGTCGAACGCGTCGATTTCCTCGGACACATGCACGTGGTAGCTGTTCGTGATGTAGCCCTTGTCGGTGATGCCCTCGATAACGCCGAAACGACGCTGCAAACATTTCGCGAACTTGTACGTCGTGGATTCGAGCGGCGTGCCGTACAGCGAGAAGTCGATGTTGCTCGCCTCTTTCCACTCGGTGCACTTGTCGTTCATGTGCTGCATGACCTCGAGCGCGAAGGGAGTGCCTTCCGCCTCGGTGTGGCTGTGGCCGGTCATGTATTTCACGCACTCATACAGACCCGCGTATCCCAGCGAAATGGTGGAATAGCCGCCGTAGAGTAGCTTGTCAATGGGCTCGCCCTTGGGCAGACGAGCCAATGCGCCATACTGCCACAAAATAGGCGCCGCATCGGAAAGGGTGCCCTTCAGGCGATTGTGGCGGCACATAAGGGCTTCGTGGCACAGCTCCAGGCGCTCGTCGAAGATTTCCCAGAACTTCTTCTCGTCGCCCTGCGAGGAGCACGCAACATCGACCAAATTGATGGTGACGACGCCCTGGTTGAAGCGGCCGTAGTACTTCGGCTTGCCCGGCTCGTAGTTGCCCGCGTTGGCCACATTGTCGTAGCCGTTACCCGAGCGGTCGGGCGTAAGGAAGCTGCGGCAGCCCATGCAGGTATAGCAATCGCCGTTGCCCTCGGTCTCACCCTTGGAAAGCTTCAGCTCGCGCATCTTCTTCTCGGAAATGTAGTCGGGCACCATGCGCTTGGCCGTGCACTTCGCGGCCAGCTGCGTAAGATAGAAATACGGAGCGTCCTCGGTGATGTTGTCTTCCTCGAGCACATAGATGAGCTTCGGGAACGCCGGGGTAATCCAGACGCCCGCCTCGTTCTTCACACCCTCGTAGCGCTGACGAAGCACTTCTTCGATAATCATGGCCAAGTCGCGCTTCTCTTCGGGAGTGCGCGCCTCGTTGAGGTACATGAACACCGTGACGAACGGAGCCTGGCCGTTGGTAGTCATGAGCGTAACGACCTGGTACTGAATCGTTTGCACACCGCGGCGAATCTCGTCGCGCAGGCGAGCTTCGACCACTTCGTTGATTTTCTCGGACGAGGTTTCAAGGCCCAGCGTGTTGATTTCATCGAGCACCTGGCGGCGAATCTTCTGGCGGCTCACCTCGACGAACGGCGCAAGATGCGTAAGCGAGATGGACTGGCCGCCATACTGGCAGCTCGCGACCTGGGCAATAATCTGGGTGGCGATGTTGCATGCCGTAGAGAAGCTATGCGGGCGCTCGATAAGCGTGCCGGAAATGACGGTGCCGTTCTGCAGCATGTCTTCCAGGTTCACGAGGTCGCAATTGTGCATGTGCTGCGCGAAGTAGTCGGAATCGTGGAAGTGAATAATGCCTTCGTTGTGGGCGGCCACGACTTCGGCAGGCAGCAACAGACGCATAGTGATGTCTTTGGAAACCTCGCCGGCCATGTAGTCGCGCTGCACGGAATTCACCGTGGGGTTCTTGTTCGAGTTTTCCTGCTTCACTTCTTCGTTGTTGCACTCGATGAGCGACAGGATTTTGTCGTCGGTCGTGTTCGACGTGCGCTTGAGCGTTTGGATATAACGATAGATGATGTACTTGCGCGCTACCTCGAAACGGCCAAGCGCCATGATTTGGTTCTCGACCATGTCTTGGATTTCCTCGACCGACACGGTATGGCCGGCACGGCCGCACAGCCATTCAACGCTGTGGGCAGCGAGGGCGATCTGATCTTCGGTAAGGCGCTCGTGGGGCGCAGCGTCGTTGTTGGCCGCGGTAATCGCGTTCACGATTTTCTGAATGTCGAACGTTACTTCCGAACCGCTGCGCTTGATGATTTTCATCGCATTCCCCAATCAATTCGCCGTCATGTGCCACTTTGCCAAATCGCGCGTTCAGATGCCCCATACGCGCGCATTATCGGGACCTTCGTCCCGCCCTAAAGACAACATCGCCTGGGTTTTCCCTTGCGAAAACCCAGGTTTCGATGCCTCTATAATAGCTCAAACAGACCACAATATCTTGTGATTGTTATTTGAACTCTGCACAGTATCGTGTTTGTGCAGGTCGGCTCGAATGAAACCGCTCGCAAACGAAAAAACATGCTCGAATTCGGCGATTGGCCTTGAAATTGAGAGCGCAACGTGCGTGGGAGACGCGAGTAAAAGCGGGGCAAAGCAAAGCCGCAGGTGGGGTCGCATACGGCCAAAAAGAGCAGGCACAGCACGCGGCAACGAGGCACCCACGCTCGAAGCAACGCGAAAGCGGAAGGTCGAACGATAGCCGGTTTCAGCCTTTGTCGCAGAGGGCGATCGACGCATCTCTTCCCCACATGCACAAGATATTGGGGCCGCGCCAAAACGGGCCCAGGCGCCTTAGCGCCGGTTTCGATCGGCGAATCCGCGATGTTAACTTCTTGTTGCCAACCGATATCCATCGAAGCGCTTTCGTGCGGTATAGTTCACCTATGAAATAATCAGTTGCACTCACGAACTAATGCATCGAAAGAAGGATCCATGCTTCGCCCGAAATTCGATTCGACGTTCTTTGTGGCGTTCAAACTCACCCACGAGGCGCTCGACGCCGCGCTGAAAAAGGCGAGCGAGCTCAATATCACGCAGTATCGCGTGCTCGTGAAACTGCTCACGGCGGGAACTGCCGGCCTGCCGCAGAAAGACGTGAGCACGCTGCTCGATTTGAAGCCCAATGTCGTTACCCAGGCCATCAACACGCTTGAAGAACGCGGGCTCGCCCTGCGCGCAAACGGCGCAACTGACAAACGCTTTCGCCGCGCCCGTGCCACCTCCGCCGGCGGCGAGCACGCGGCGCACGTGAATGCGGCAATCGTCGAGGAGCTCTACGACCTGTTCCCGACCGACAATGCCGCCTGGCGTAAGATTTTGGAGGCGTCCATCGCCGCCGGCGCTGACATCGACCCGCCGCTCTCTCCCGATTTCGCTGAGAAATACCCGGCGTCGCGCACGCTCGTTTCCATTGAGCTGGTGCGCTTGGCTATCGAGCGCGGCCTGAAAGAGACCTGCGGGGCGCCGCTTTCCGACTGCCTAGTGATGATGCGTCTTGGCGAAGCGACGCGACCCCTGCGCGTCAACGATATCGGCGAATCGCTCGAAATGCCCACAGCAAACGTGACCCGCGCAGTCGACCGGCTCGTGCAACGCGGCTGGGTGAAGCGCATGGGAAGCGAGCGCGACCGCAAGGCCGTCTTTGTCGTGCCCACCGAAGACGGGGAATTCCAGGAACGTATTATCAGCGAAAAATCAAACGAGCTCGCAGAGGAACTTCTTTGGAGCAAGCTTACGCCAGCCGACCAGGAAGCCATCGGCGATGTGGGATCGGTGGTTATCGACGGCTTGCGCCGACGCCGCGCCGAAGAGCGCAACGTGGGTTTTGCCGACTTGCGACCGATCGACTAGGGACTAGGCGAAAAAGAGACGCAGCCGAAAAGCTGAGTTATGCAGAGCCCCTATTGGGGGTGTCGGCAGGAGCGATTGAAAAGTTTTCCGAGCTTGGTCCCAATTTGGTCCCCACGTGGCGCACATTTTGGGGCACAAACAAAAAAAGGCCAGAGCACATAAGGCTCTGACCTGGCGTTTTAATGGAGCGGGTGACGGGAATCGAACCCGCGTTAGAAGCTTGGAAGGCTTCAGTTCTACCATTGAACCACACCCGCATATGGTCGGGACGACAGGATTCGAACCTGCGACATCCTGCTCCCAAAGCAGGCGCGCTACCAAACTGCGCCACGTCCCGTCGACCGTTCAGCTTGGCTATTATAACAAAGCGAGGCGTATGTTCAAGAAAATTTCGTTTAATTCGAAAGCGCTTGAATCGCCGCCGAAAATTCAGCCACCTCGTGAATAATTTCTGTTGGGTTCTCAACCACAAGTTTTTCCTCGGGAAACATGCCCCACGTAACCGCAAGGGTCTTGCAGCCGGCAGCATTGCCCGCCGCGATGTCAAACGGGGAATCGCCCACATAGACGCATTCCTCGGGCTGCGCGCCCATACGCTCGCAGCCCAGCAAAATCGGCGCCGGATCGGGCTTATGTTTCGCGCAATCGTCGGCGCCGATAAGGCACCCGAGATACGGAGCCGCCCCAACCACCTGAAGCCCACGCCATGCGAGCGCATGCATTTTCGAGGTCACCACGCCCATCTCGAAGCCCCCCGCGCGAAGAGCCGCCAATTCGTCGACGATTCCCGGAAACGCCCTTATGAGCTGGTCGTGCGTTGCTTCATTATGGGAACGATATGCCTTCAGCAAGCGCTGCTGCTCTTCAGCATTGCGCGCGAAGTCGAGCATTTGCGTCGCGAGAGGCTGGCCAACCTTCGCCATATATTCCGCCTCGGAAAACTGCTTTCCCAGCACTTCTTGCGTGGCATGTTTGAAACTTTCGAGAATCATGTTGTAGGTATCGACAAGCGTGCCATCGTTGTCGAGCAAAATCGTGGTTAGCGCCACCGTATCTTCTTTCTAATCGCGTTGCTTTCTTCTAAATCGGTATCCAAACGAATCGACCCTCGCCGCCGTGGAAACCCCAATGTACTTCCCTTCGCCTCGCAACGACAGTTCTGCCATTGCCGTGCCCGCGCGTCCACAAGGCCGCATGCACCAGCGCGATGCCGTATTATTGCACCACCATATACGAACCATCGCCGCCGCGCGTGTACGTGGCGAGCTTTCCGCGATAGGAGCATGACATGAGGGCTTTGGTGCAGCGCGTCACACGCGCAAGCGTGACGGTTGAGGGCGAAACGATTGGCGCCATCAACGACGGATTCCTGATTCTGCTCGGCGTCGGACACGAAGATACCGAAGCGCAAGCCGACAAACTGTGGAGCAAGATTTCGAAAATGCGCATTTTCGAGGACGAGAACGGCAAGACCAACCTAAGTCTTGCGGATGTGCACGGCGAAGTGCTCGTAGTGAGCCAATTCACGCTCTACGCGAACTGCAAGCGCGGCAACCGTCCGTCGTTTACCGATGCAGGCGCACCCGATGAAGCAAATCGTCTTTACGAGTACTTCGCAAGCCTCGTTGCGCGCGATTTGGGCCACGTGGAAACGGGATCATTCGGCGCGATGATGCAAGTCGAGCTCGTCAATGACGGCCCATTCACCATTTGGCTCGATACCGATACGCTGTAAAGCAAAAGCTTGCTCGCCGCCCCTCTCACCCGCGCTACAAGCGCATAAGGCGCACAGCATGCAGGTAGCGCCTGCGCAACAACGCGGAACGACAAGCGTCAAACAACGAATCGAGCAAGACATGCGGCTTCTGCCAAACGGCGTCGCCCGCATTCACGCGCGCTGCGCGGATGGCGCCCACAACCCAAAAAGAAAGGAGCCAATCGGGGCCTATAGGACAAAAAGTGTGTCTGGGCCTATTATTCATTCGTTTCGGAACGGG
>ERZ824473.625-NODE-625-length-60514-cov-9.412743_pt1 | contig 60514 bp, 51 predicted proteins | sample MGYA00519874_ERZ824473 | MGnify/ENA primary metagenome ERZ824473 (study PRJEB31778, sample SAMEA3449151) | human gut metagenome | biome: human gut; feature: human-associated habitat; material: faeces | place: United Kingdom | collected 2010/2012 ... | reverse complement strand
TCAGGGCTCTGTTTCCAGGGCCTGTGACCGGACGACCACGGCGGCCGTTGTCGATCAGCGCATCAACTGCTTCCTGCAGCATACGTTTCTCGTTGCGGACGATGATATCCGGAGCGCCAAGCTCCAGCAGTCTTTTCAGACGGTTGTTTCTGTTGATAATACGGCGGTACAGATCATTCAGGTCGGACGTTGCAAAACGGCCGCCGTCCAGCTGTACCATCGGACGAAGGTCAGGCGGGATAACCGGAATTACGGTCATCACCATCCACTCAGGACGGTTTCCCGACTCACGGAATGCTTCTACGACCTCAAGGCGCTTGATGATTCTCGCACGCTTCTGGCCGGTGGACTCCTTCAGGCCTCTTTTCAGCTCTTCGGACTCCTTTTCCATATCGATCTCTTCCAGAAGCTCTTTGATGGACTCTGCACCCATGCCTGCACGGAACGCATTTCCCCACTTTTCTTTTGCTTCCTGGTATTCTTTCTCTGTCAGCACCTGCTTCTTAGAAAGATCTGTAGCTCCCGGATCCAAAACGATATAGTTCGCAAAGTACAGTACTTTTTCAAGAGTACGCGGAGAAAGGTCCAGAATCAGACCCATTCTCGACGGAATTCCCTTGAAATACCAGATATGGGATACCGGAGCTGCAAGCTCGATATGTCCCATGCGCTCACGGCGAACGCTGGATTTGGTAACCTCAACGCCGCATCGGTCGCAGACTACGCCTTTATAGCGAATTTTCTTGTACTTTCCGCAGTGGCACTCCCAGTCCTTGCTCGGTCCGAAGATCCGCTCACAGAACAGGCCGTCCTTCTCCGGCTTTAAAGTTCTGTAATTTATTGTTTCAGGCTTTTTTACCTCTCCGTGAGACCACTCTCTGATCTTCTCCGGAGAAGCCAGCCCGATCTTGATTGCATCAAACGTCATCGGCTGATACACTTCGTTGTTAGTAGTTGTCTCTGGCATTGATGGTACTCCTTTCACACGCTACTCTTCGTCAAAAGTCTCTTCCAGGTCGAGGTAATCATCATCGGAAGATGCGTCAGCATTGCTGTCCTCTTCCAGGTCTACCAGCTCCTCACCTTCAAAGTGCTGCTTGCTGAAGCCATACTTTCCAAATGAATCCTCTTCTTTATCATGGTACTTTCTGTCACCTTCAATAACAGAGCGGAGGTCGGTGTCGCCGTAATCGATCGACTCCATGATCTCGACTTCCGTATTGTCCTCCCTCAGTACTCTTACGTCCAGTCCGAGCGACTGAAGCTCTTTGAGCAGTACCTTGAAGGACTCCGGAATACCCGGCTCAGGAATGTTGTTGCCCTTGATGATCGCTTCGTAGGTCTTCACACGTCCGACAACATCGTCCGACTTCACAGTCAGGATCTCCTGCAGTGTGTAGGAAGCACCGTATGCTTCAAGAGCCCAAACCTCCATCTCTCCGAAACGCTGTCCGCCGAACTGAGCTTTACCACCCAGCGGCTGCTGTGTAACAAGGGAGTACGGGCCGGTTGAACGTGCATGGATCTTATCGTCAACCAGGTGATGCAGTTTCAGGTAATGCATGTGTCCAATCGTAGTCGGACTGTCAAAATACTCTCCGGTACGTCCGTCACGGAGTCTTACCTTTCCGTCACGGGAGATCGGCACACCCTTCCACAGTGCTCTGTGGTCGCGATTCTCGTACAGATAATCCAGAACTTCCGGAAGCAGCTCATCGCCATGCTTCTCCTTGAACTCATCCCACTCCATGTTTACATAGTCATTTGCGAGATCAAGAGTATCCATAATATCATTCTCGTTTGCACCGTCAAATACCGGTGTAGAAACGTTAAATCCAAGTACTTTTGCAGCCAGGCTCAGGTGGATTTCCAGGACCTGACCGATATTCATACGTGACGGCACACCCAGCGGGTTCAGCACGATATCCAGCGGACGTCCGTTCGGCAGGAATGGCATATCCTCTACCGGAAGTACGCGGGAAACGACACCCTTGTTTCCGTGACGGCCTGCCATCTTATCGCCGACTGTAATCTTTCTCTTCTGTGCAATGTAGATACGAACTGCCTGATTTACTCCAGGCGCCAGCTCATCGCCGTTCTCGCGGGTAAATACCTTTGCATCTACAACGATACCATATTCACCGTGCGGTACCTTCAGGGAAGTATCACGCACCTCACGTGCTTTCTCACCAAAGATTGCTCGCAGCAGACGCTCCTCTGCCGTCAGCTCAGTCTCACCCTTCGGTGTAACCTTGCCGACCAGGATATCACCGGCACGTACTTCTGCACCGATACGGATGATACCTCTCTCATCCAGATCCTTCAGTGCATCGTCGCCGACGCCCGGAACATCACGGGTGATCTCTTCCGGTCCCAGCTTCGTGTCACGTGCTTCTGCCTCATATTCTTCCATATGAACAGACGTGTAAACGTCATTCATAACCAGCTTCTCGCTCAGAAGAACGGCATCCTCGTAGTTATAGCCTTCCCAGGTCATAAATCCGATCAGCGGGTTCTTTCCAAGTGCGATCTCGCCGTTTGAAGTCGATGCACCGTCTGCAATAACTGTGCCCTCTTCCACACGCTCTCCCTTGAATACGATCGGACGCTGATTGTAGCAGTTGCTCTGGTTGCTTCGTTTGAATTTCGTCAGGTGGTACTCATCTCTCGTACCATCCTCCGCGCGGATGATGATCCGATTGGACTCGGAACGCTCTACGACACCGGCACGCTTTGCGACAACGCACACACCTGAGTCAACCGCTGCCTTCACCTCAAGTCCGGTACCAACAACCGGAGCCTCTGTGGTAAGAAGCGGAACGGCCTGACGCTGCATGTTTGATCCCATCAGAGCACGGTTTGCATCGTCATTCTGCAGGAACGGAATCAGCGCGGTAGCCACGGAGAATACCATCTTCGGGGATACGTCCATGTAATCGAACATACTGCGCTCGTACTCCTGCGTTTCCTCGCGGTAACGACCGGAAACGTTCTTGCGGAGGAAATGTCCCTCTGCGTCCAGCGCCTCATTTGCCTGTGCTACATGGTAATTATCCTCTTCATCTGCGGTCATGTAGACAACTTCGTCGGTGACACGCGGATTTTTCGGATCGGTTTTATCGATTTTGCGGTACGGTGCCTCTACGAAACCGTACTCATTGATTCTTGCATAGCATGCAAGGGAGTTGATCAGTCCGATGTTCGGTCCCTCAGGGGTCTCAATCGGACACATTCTTCCGTAATGGGAATAATGTACGTCTCGTACCTCGAATCCGGCACGGTCTCTTGACAGACCGCCAGGTCCCAGGGCGGAAAGACGTCTCTTGTGGGTCAGCTCACCAAGCGGGTTATTCTGATCCATGAACTGTGACAGCTGGGACGATCCAAAGAACTCCTTGACAGCCGCCGTTACCGGTTTGATATTGATCAGGGACTGCGGGGAAATTCCCTCGATCTCCTGTGTAGTCATACGCTCACGCACCACTCTTTCCAGTCTGGAAAGACCGATACGGTACTGGTTCTGAAGCAGCTCGCCGACCGCACGGATACGACGGTTGCCCAGATGGTCGATATCGTCATCCGTTCCGATTCCGTACTCCAGATGCATATTGTAGTTGATGGAAGCAAAAATATCTTCCTTCGTAATATGCTTCGGGATCAGTTCATGAACAGATTTCCGGATTGCATCCTTGATGTCTTCCGGATTTTCATTTTCTTCCAGTATTTTTTCAAGAACCGGATAGTATACTAATTCCGTAATACCAAGGCTCTTCGGATCGCAGTCCACATAAGCAGCAAGGTCTACCATCATATTGGAAAGAACCTTCGCATTGCGCTCCTCTGTCTGAATCATAACGTACGGTACTGCCGCATTCTGGATCGTATCTGCCAGCTCGCGTGTCACTTCTGTGCCAGCCTCTGCCAGAACCTCTCCGGTTGTCGGATCTACTGCATCCTCTGCGAGTATATGGCCTGCAATACGGTTGCGGAAAAGCAGTTTCTTATTGAACTTATATCTTCCGACCTTCGCCAGATCATAACGGCGCGGGTCAAAGAACATGCTCATAATCAGACTCTCAGCACTCTCTACTGCAAGCGGCTCTCCCGGACGGATCTTCTTGTAGAGTTCAAGAAGACCTTCCTGATAGTTCTCGGAAGTATCCTTTGCAAGTGTTGCAACAATTTTCGGCTCCTCGCCGAACAGATCTATAATTTCTGCATTAGAACCGATGCCAAGTGCACGAATCAGAACCGTTACCGGAAGTTTTCTGGTACGGTCTACACGTACATAAAATACATCATTGGAGTCTGTCTCATATTCCAGCCATGCACCACGGTTCGGGATGACCGTACAGGAATAGAGCTTTTTGCCCAGCTTGTCATGGGCAATCGCATAATAAATACCAGGTGAACGAACAAGCTGGCTGACGATTACACGCTCCGCACCGTTGATAACGAACGTGCCGGTAACTGTCATCAGTGGAAGATCACCCATGAAAATATCATGCTCACTGATCTCATCATTTTCTTTATTATGGAGACGAACCCTTACCTTCAGCGGTGCCGCATACGTAGCGTCACGCGCCACACACTCTTCAATCGAGTACTTCACATCGTCTTCACACAGTTTGAAATCCACAAATTCAAGGCTCAGCTTTCCGCCATAATCCTCGATCGGTGAGATATCATCAAAGACTTCTTTAAGTCCTTCGTTCAGGAACCATTTATAAGAATCTCTCTGAACCTCAATAAGATTCGGCATCTCAAGAACTTCTTTCCGGCGCGAATAACTCATGCGAAGTCCCTTACCATTTGTAATAGGACGTATCCTGTTTTTCTCCATCGATGTTTCACCTCTGTTCTTTCTGCAGTCTGATTCAACTTTTGGGCATAATAATGCCGCAGGGCATAATCCTGCACAATAGTGCAACCTACACTCTAGCATATATAACAATTTATGTCAATACCTTTTTGTTCAGAGCCAAATAAAATTCCAAAAACAGGCGTAAAACACAGCCATTGCATGTTTTATGAAATTTTACCCGGCTCCGAACAGAGCAAAAAAGAAAGGAAACACGCGCCAGGAAATAATTCCTTCTGCGTGTTTCCCTATGCTTTCACACGTCTCGCGGTATACGCTCTATTATTTCAGAGTAACCTTTGCGCCTTCTGCCTCAAGCTTTGTCTTCAGCTCTTCAGCCTCTGCCTTGGAAGCACCTTCCTTAACTACCTTCGGAGCGCCGTCAACTACTTCCTTAGCTTCCTTCAGGCCAAGACCAGTTGCCTCACGAACAACCTTGATAACCTTAACCTTGTTCGGGCCAACCTCTGTCAGCTCTACATCAAACTCAGTCTTCTCCTCAGCTTCCTCAGCTGCGCCAGCGCCTGCTGCTGCTACAACAACGCCTGCTGCTGCAGATACACCAAACTCCTCCTCGCAAGCCTTTACCAGCTCGTTCAGCTCAAGTACAGATAACTCTTTGATTGCTTCAATAAACTCAGCAGTTGTCAACTTTGCCATTTCTTTTTCCTCCTGATTATATAATGTAATTTTTCTGTCTGCTCTGTGCAGACCTCTTCAGCGGCCTATGGCCATCCACTGCATTACGCAGCACGGCTTTTCACCGGAAATCTCTTACTCAGCAGCAGCCTCTGTCTTGGACTCTGCGATCTGATTAAGCACACGAGCGAGATTTGTGATCGGTGACTGGATGCTTCCAAGGAGTTTTCCAAGAAGCTCTTCTCTTGACGGAACAGTTGCCAGTGCAGCAACACCCTTCTCGTCATAGTAATTGCCCTCAACGACACCTGCGATCATCTTCAGTGTCGGAGCCTTTTTCGCATACTTGGAAATAATTCTTGCCGGAGCTGTTGCGTCGTCTTTAGAAATAGCGACAGCGTTCGGTCCTTCCAGATGCTTTGCCAGCGGCTCATAGTCTGTACCCTGGAACGCGAAGTTCATCATGGTGTTCTTGTATACTTTGTAGGTAACGCCAGCCTCACGCAGCTCCTTACGAAGCTCTGTGTCAGCCTCTACCGTGATACCGCAATAGTTTACCAGAACAACAGCCTGTGCGTCTTTGATGTTCTCAGAAATCTCGGCTACAACCGGTTTCTTCAGTTCAACTTTTGCCATGAATGGTGCACCTCCTTATAGATTTGAGTGTACCGCCGTATAAACAGGAATATCAAAAAACCCCTCTGCGCACAGAGGGGTAGTCAAATTCTTCCTTAGAATCTTATACTCCTCGGCAGGCGTTTTCTCCTTATGCCTTGCGGCACCTGCTGTCTTCGGCAGTCATCGTCTAACATAGTAACACACTAGTCTGAATATGTCAAGCATTTTTTATATTTTTTGTATGCCCACGCATCTGTTATTCTGCAAAATCTCGTTTTTCGCAGATTTTCTTTTGTTTTGCCCGATTTGTAGCTGTTCAGAGCCAAGCAGATTTTCATGCAAAAGTGTGAATCATGCTTGCATGAATGAACACTTTTACATGGAAATCTATTTGGCGGATACGCCACACCGACGAAATGTGCAGCATTTTGGAGGTGGTTCTGAACAGTTACCCCGATTTAAAGATAAATGTAGAAACGCAAAAATCCCCGAAGCGCGTACCTTCGGGGATTCTGTGAGTCTTACTTAAGCAAGTTTTACCGGATTGAGCTTTACGCCCGGTCCCATTGTCGGAGCCAGCGTTACGCTGCGCATGTACTGACCTTTCAGTGCTGCCGGTTTTGCTTTATTAATTGCCTCAATAAGCGTCTGGAAGTTGTCGGTTAACTGCTCCTCTGTGAAAGAAGCTTTTCCAATTGGCACATGAATGATGTTTGTCTTGTCCAATCTGTATTCAATCTTACCAGCCTTGATATCGTTGACAGCCTTTGTTACGTCCATGGTAACTGTGCCTGCCTTCGGGTTCGGCATTAAGCCCTTCGGTCCAAGGATACGGCCAAGACGTCCTACAACGCCCATCATGTCCGGTGTAGCTACAACTACATCGAAGTCAAGCCATCCCTCGTTCTGGATCTTCGGAACGAGCTCCTCAGCTCCAACGAACTCAGCGCCTGCAGCCTTTGCTTCGTCAGCCTTTGCATTCTTAGCGAATACAAGAACACGAACCTGCTTACCTGTACCGTGCGGAAGAACTACCGCGCCACGGATCTGCTGATCAGCATGACGGCCATCGCAGCCTGTTCTGATATGAACTTCGATTGTCTCATCAAACTTTGCTACTGCAGACTTTTTCACAAGAGCAATAGCGTCATTTACATCGTAGAGTGCTGCACGGTCGATTGCCTTTGCAGCCTCAGCGTATTTCTTTCCTCTTTTCATATTAAATAACCTCCTGGTGGTATTCGCGGGAATAACCCTCCCACTTGTTCAACGTTTACTCTTCAACCGTAATACCCATGCTGCGTGCGGTACCTGCGATCATGCTCATAGCTGCCTCAATGCTGCCTGCATTCAGGTCCGGCATCTTCATCTCAGCGATCTCTCTCACTTTATCTTTGGAGATCGTAGCTACCTTCGTCTTGTTCGGAACTCCGGAACCAGATTTCAGGTTGCAGGCCTTCTTCAGCAGAACTGCTGCAGGCGGAGTCTTTGTGATGAAGCTGAAGCTTCTGTCTGCATATACAGTGATAACAACCGGGATGATCAGATCTCCCTTATCAGCTGTTCTTGCATTGAACTCTTTTGTAAACTGAACAATATTTACACCATGCTGGCCAAGAGCCGGTCCAACTGGTGGTGCTGGTGTTGCTTTGCCAGCAGGAATCTGTAATTTAATATAACCTGTTACTTTTTTTGCCATGTCAGGCACCTCCTATGTGGTAATGTCGGGAGTTCTCCCTCCCACGTCCGACGGACTGCTCCGCGGAAGATTAACTGTTACATGATTTGGGTCTCAAAAAAACACAGTTTATGCTTTTTTGATTTCTGCGAAACCAATCTCAACCGGTGTTTCACGGCCGAACAGTTCGATGTTGATTGTGACGATCTGTTTGCTTTCGTTGATAGACTGGATGACACCTACCGTGTCTTTCCACACACCGTCTGTGACGGTCACCATATCTCCTACGGCAAAGTCGATGGAAATGTTGTCTGCCTGGATGCCCAGATTGAACATCTCCTGGTCAGTAAGCGGCACCGGCTTGGATCCCGGGCCAACAAATCCGGTCACACCACGCGTATTTCTTACTACGTACCAGGTGTCATCGTTCATCACCATGTTGAGAAGTACATAGCCCGGAAACATCTTTTTCTGAACTATTTTCTTCGCTCCATTTTTCACTTCGACAACATCCTGAAGCGGTACCCGAACCTCCAGTATCTGATCTTCCAGATGCCGGTTCTCGATTGTCTTCTCGATGTTGGCCTTTACTTTGTTTTCATACCCGGAATAAGTATGAACTACATACCAGCATGCTTCTGCCATACAATCACCCTTGTCCTCACTCATCTTTTAGAAACTGATATTCACCAGAATGTCGACGCCATACTGGAAAATAAAATCCAGAAGCGCGATCATTACCCCAAGTACGATAGAAACGGCAACAACGGCACCGGTCTGCTTTACCAGCGTTTTCTGATCCGGCCAGATGATCTTTTTGAACTCCGCTTTCAGGCCGTTCATCCAGCTCTCCATTTTCGAGCCTTTTTCTGTCTTCTCTGTTTTTGCCATACCTTCACTTCCTTTGCTCGAATCTACCGATTATTTGGTTTCCTTGTGTAATGTGTGTCTCTTGCAGAAACGGCAGTACTTCTTCGTTTCCATTCTGTCCGGATGAGTTTTCTTATCCTTCGTCATGTTGTAATTACGCTGCTTACACTCCGTGCATGCCAATGTGATTCTAACGCGCACAACTTCCACCTCGCTCTCCTATTTAATGTACGCCGGCAGCAAACGCTGTCGTTTTTTGTTTTAGGCACAAAAAAAAAGCCTGCTTCCATAACGCCTGTTTACTATATCACAGGGCGCTATGGGAAGTCAAGCTTTTTCTGTCAGTAAAGAAGACATTCGCCATCCGCGTTCACTGCCTGCTCACGAACAGTTACAGGTAGCGGATTTCATACACCGGCGCCTTATTTTCTTCCAGGTCCATTGTAATGTAGCTTGGGCGGCGCCCCTCCTGACGCGGAAACGAAAGGCTTCCCGGATTCAACACCGTCAGCTCCGGATCACTCTGATCCACGAATGGCTTGTGTGTATGTCCGAACATCGCGATCGTGCAGTGGTTCACTTTCGCCTCCTCCACAAGATCACGTGTACCGACCGACACGTAATAATAATGACCGTGTGTGATCAAAATCCTCTGTCCGCCAATCTCTATGATCTGTGTTTTCGGAAGATTGGAAAAGAAATCACAGTTTCCGGCTACCATATGCAGCGGGCAGGTCACAAGATTCCGGATCGCATGCTCGCCTTTTTCTGAATCGCCAAGGTGAATCAGATGATCCGGCATCCCCTCTTCCTGCAGGATCTTCTCCAGATTTTCTTCATGGCTGTGTGTATCACTTATAATCATAACTTTCATCATCTTATCTCCCCTGCTCCGCTATTTTCCCAGACAGCCTGCAAGCTGTTTCTTCATTTCCCGAAGCGCTTTTCCGCGGTGACTCAGCTCGTTTTTCTTCTCCGGAGAAATTTCTGCGGACGTACAGCCCTCCTCCGGCAGATAAAAGACCGGATCATATCCAAATCCATTCTCTCCCCGGATTTCATGGGCGATCAGTCCCTCCATCGTGCCGCGGCTTGTCAGAATCCGTCCATCAGGAAACGCGCACGCAATCGCACAGACAAAACGCGCCGTCCGCTTTTCTTCCGGTATACCTTCAAGACGGTCGATCAGGTTCTGGTTTTTAATATCATAAGAAGTATCTTCGCCCATATAGCGCGCTGAGTAAATACCCGGCTCCCCGCCAAGTGCGTCGATCTCAAGTCCGGAGTCGTCCGCCATCGTGATCTCACCTGTCTTTTTCATGATCGTCCGCGCTTTGATGATCGCGTTTTCTTCAAAGCTTGTCCCGTTTTCTTCGATATCTGCCGCTGCTCCAGCTTCCTTCATCGATACAACCGGAACGCCGAGATCTCCGAGAATCATTCGGATCTCCCTCATTTTCCCCTCGTTTCCAGTTGCAAATATAATTCGCTTTTCCACACTTTTTCTCCTTTTCTTACTCTTTGTGCCTCTCTGTACGGTCTAAGCTGCATATGACAGTCAAAGCGGAGCTTTGCAATCCGCTGCTGTTTGCTCATAACCCTTATCATGAGCGAGTCTGTTTCGCTTACGAGATTCCGCATGCGGCCTTTCCCATAATAGTTCATAACCGAGCAGCTACTTGATCAGAATCATTTGCTCACTCTACTCATCTGCTCTGTGAGTATACGCTTTCAGGCACACGTTACTTCCATATTTTTCTTCTGTATGATCCCAGTCATTTCCATCCCGGCTGATAAAACCGTATTTTCCGTCTGTTGTGACATTTTTCGCATCCGGGTCTCCCCGATATTCCACCGCCACCGGATTTTTGACATCCGGCGTATTGATATGCACGAGAAGTGCAAACCGTTCTCCATCCCGCAGCGGAATCTCCTCCGATAACTCCACCGTATAATAACCGCTCCACCGGAATGTACCGCGTTTCAAAAGCCGCCGCTTTGAAAAATCAGCCGTTCCAGAAGGTGTCTCCACCAGGTACAGTTCATAGGAAGTATCTTCTCCAACCGCATAAAATCCGGCCGCCGCGAGCTGTTCTCCTTCGCCTGCGCGATAAACATTTGCAAACCAGCACTCTCCGTCATCGTACCCCTGGCGCCCCCGCCAGCCGCAGTCATCCGTCTGGTAAATCCTGTCATAATTGTCTGCCGGTTCGATCTTTGTGTACGCCATCGCTGTTCCGGCAATGTTTGCGTCCGCATAGGAGACATAGAAGATTCCCTGATCTCCAAAATCCTCTCCCCAGCTGTTCTGGCAGATAAACGCGCCGTCCTGATCCGGAGTCTGTGCAAACAGAAACCGGGAAAAGCTGTCATCCCACCCAAGGATCAAAATTTCGTGGTTCTGAGTCTCCTCCTGTGGGTCATAATAAGCTGCTGTCCATTCATTATAATAACCTGCTTCCGGTAAAACCGTTTCACGGCTCATGTAAAGGGAGGTCTGTATCGCCCCATACTTTTGCACCGCCTCCTTGATTTCCTGACGGTTCGCTCCGTCCAGCAGCTGAATTTCCTGCACATGAACTGCCGGAGACAGATTGCCCGGAGAATAACCGTCACCATAGGGATCTTCCTCTTCCGTCACAGGTCCCTGCCAGCCGTTTAAATACGCCATCGTCATCCGTGCATCCCCGCCGTCATTTACCGGCACGGTAAACGCATTGTTCAGCGCCAGATGATCCGCTGAGAAAACAATCCGCTGTTCTGGCAGCAGTGCACTTTCCAGCGCCGATGTCGCCGCCAGTGCCCAGCAGGTGCCATAGCTGCCTTGGCTTTTTACGGTTGGCTTCCGGCCGCAGTCGACGGAGCTGTAACGAGAAGGGAGAATGCCGGGCAAATCCGGCAAAATCAGGTCTGGAAATACCGCCGTTCTCTTTCCTGCCGTGGTTCTTATCCCGTTTGAAACTGCAAAATGTCTTCCCCTGGCGGAAAACGCATTCACGGATTCAACATTCAGCCACTGCAGCATTCCAAGCACAGCCGCAGCGCACCAGGTACCGCACAGCCATCTGCTCTTATTTTTCGCGCTTTTCAATCGCATTCCCCGTTTCACGGCGTGGCGGGCGAGGTCCGATGAACTGATAATAGTACGTTTTGATCATGCCATTATAGATCTTACGGTTCTTGTCCGCCTTGCGTCCAATGTATTTCTCTGCATCCTCATAAGAAGTGATCACATATTCCGACCAGCTGTCCAGTCTTGAGAATGCCTGCCCGATCTCTGTATACAATGCCGGAAGGTTTGCCCGGTCCTCGATCCGCTCACCGTACGGCGGATTCGTGATCACAAAGCCGTACTTTTTCGGATGATTCAGTTCACTGACACTGCGTTTCTGGAAATGGATCAGGTGATCAACACCAGCCAGTCTTGCATTTTCTCTCGCGGCCCTGATCACCTCGCCGTCGATATCATAGCCCTGAATATCCGTCTCTATTTTATCATCGATCAGATCCTGTGCTTCCTCCACCGCATGATACCAATGCTTGCGCGGCACCAGATTCTTCCAGTTCTCAGCAAGAAAACTGCGGTTCATGCCAGGTGCAATATTAGCTGCCATCATTGCTGCCTCGATCGGAAAAGTGCCGCTTCCGCAGAACGGATCAACCAGAATTCGATCCGCCTTCCACGGTGTCAGCATGATCAGTGCTGATGCCAACGTTTCTGAAATCGGAGCCTTTGCCGTCAGCTTCCGGTAGCCGCGCTTATGCAGCGATTCGCCTGTCGTATCCAGCCCGATCACCGCCTCGTCCTTCATCATAAAAATACGGATCGGATAGCTTGCTCCATCCTCCTTAAACCACTCGATTCCATAAATTCCTTTCAGGCGTTCCACAATCGCTTTTTTTACGATCGACTGGATATCAGATGGGCTGAACAGCTTGCTTTTCACAGATGTTGCCTTCGTCACCCAGAATTTCGCATCACTTGGCAGACAGGCCTCCCATGGCAGTGCCTTCACCCGGTCAAACAGTTCCTCAAATGTTGTTGCATGCACCGAGCCAACCTTCAGCAGGATACGCTCTGCACTGCGCAGGAAAATATTCGCTACTGCGATCGCCTCTGCATCCCCGAGAAACGTTACCCTTCCATCCTCCACACTGCTGATCTCATAGCCAAGGTCCAGGATCTCTCGTTTGAGCACAGCTTCCAGGCCGAAATGGCACGGCGCCATCAGTTCATATAATTCTCTCATGCCTTCTCCTCATCTAAGTGAAGCTTCACTTCCTTTATTACCGTACCATCAAACGTGAGAATTCGAAATACGCCATCCTCCAGCACCGCATACGTCGGCGGATTGCCCTCCTTCGGAATCGAAACAGAACCTGGGTTCAGGATCAGAATCCCGTCTTTACGTTCCGCCCGAAGTACATGCGTGTGACCATGCAGAAGCACATCACCTTTTTTCATCGGCGGAAGATTCTTTTCATTATAAACATGGCCATGCGTTGCATAGATCGCACAGGTACCATCAAATAACAGCATATAATCAGCAAGCACCGGAAATTCCAGTACCATCTGATCCACCTCGGCCTCGCAGTTTCCGCGCACTGCATAAATCTCATCTTTATGCCCGTTCAGCATTTTGATGACTTCTTTCGGTGCATACTCCTTTGGCAGGTCGTTACGCGGCCCATGATACAGAATATCTCCAAGCAGTACCATTCTCTGTGCATTTTCTTTTTCATACGCTTCCAGCAGTTTTCTGCAGTAAAATGCAGAACCATGTATATCAGATGCAATCAACAGCTTCATGTTTTTTCCTCCTGATAAAACGGATTGTTTTGTTTTTTCGAAAATCGGTTTATTCTTTATCTTAATGCCCACCCGCTTTGCTGTCAATCCCTATCTGAACGCCACATCCTTCTTTGCTGCGTCTCTCCTGGCTGACCGCCTGCGTTTCCAGCCACTCTGTCACACGTCTTTTCAGATATCCGGATATCTGCCCGCCACAATATTTCTCCCGCGGTACGCCCGATAGCCGCCCACCACACTTTTCACCTGATATCCCTTTTCATCCATACGGCGCGCCGCTTCCAGGCTGAACCCTCCGCGGTCACAGTACAGAATCAGCAGCCGGTCCTTCCCCGGACGCAGCAGTTCAAATTCCTGCGGCGGCACATTTAAGGCTCCTGCGATATGTCCTGCCTCATACTCTTCCTCTATCCTCAAATCCACGATCAATACTCGTAAATCATGAACATACTGATCCAGTTCTTTTGCCGGAATCGTCTCCAGCATCACTTCCAGCCTCCCATCACCTGTACCTCTGCTGTATCATATGTAAGAAACCAGGGAAGGTGCTGCCGTTTTTTGTTCCATGCAGGTACAGCAGCCGACTTATGTAAAACAGGCATTCGCAAGCCAGTTTTTCTGCTTACCGTGCTTATCTGTCTCTATATAACAGAGATTAAAACGGGCCGGGATTTTCTCCCGGCCCGCACCGTTTTGCAGCTGCATAATCACAGCAGAGATCGCACTTACTCTTCTTTCTGCTCTCCTGTACTGAAAAATTCCTTTTTTCTTTGCTGCAGTTCTCATTCAGGATCAATACTCATCTTTTTCGCTCTTGTACGAATTGTGGCAGTCTTCCTCATACTCAGACTGTTCGTTTCTCGCATTGCGTGCTTTCGTATTCTCCGCATTCCTGTATGCAGCCTTGTTTTCATACTGCATTCCTGATACGTCTTCTCTTTTTGCCTTTGCATTTGATGTCCTTGAAGTGGTCGTATTTTTTGCCATTTTCACAGCCTCCTGCATATTATTGCACAGCCGCACGGGCAGTGCCGCAGATGCCTGAAATCCTGCATTTCAACGGCTTCTGCATTCTCTAGTATGCCGATAAAATTATAAAATATGTATTGCAATTTTCTGGAAACTGTATTATAATTTGACTTGTAAAAAAACTTACCCTTCAAAACATTTTTTTACAAACCCCTTATTAATTATTTATACTCCCCTCGAAGCGGTCGGCAGCTCCCCTGTCGACCGTTTCACTTTGTATTTTGCAGCCGTTCAGAACAAGGCGACCTCTGAGCGGCACTTTTTTTCACGAGTCAAAGCAGATATTCACAATCCGCTTCGCTACTTGCTCATAACCGATCAGCTGCTTCGCAGCTTATCAGGAGTGGCTTGTATCGGTTAAAAAGACAGCCGGACGTTTTCCCGGCTGTCTTTTTTGTCGTATTTGCCAAATGAATGTAACTTCTCCACAACCTGTCTTTTTCCGCGTTCACAGATCACAGGTTTCTCCGGTTTTACTGCACTCCGCTCTTATACCGCTTCACTGTGATGCGTTCCACCTTTGCGCCCTCTCCGATGGCCTGGCACCATATCCTCACCGCCGCGTCCTGCAACCACTCGCCAAGCACCAGCGCCGTATCCACTGTGCCGCCACCGACCACCGGTGTGTCTTTCTCGGAAAAATAGATTCTTCCCATCACATGATCTCCGGCGTAAACGGTAATCTTCACATTCTTTCCGGCAAAAAACAGCTTCAGATCCTCGCCTGGTGCCGCATCTGCTTTCACCTCAAGCATCTTATTTTCGCCCTCCGAAAGTGCAAGCGGAAGGCGCGTTCCTGCCTTTTCTCCCCGCTTCGGTTCAACTGCTCCATACTGGCACTCTCGCACTTTCCTTCCGGCAAAAAGCGTAACGCTTCCCATCTCATCCGTGTAATACCGTCTGTAAACGTACAGGGTAAGTTCCAGTTCACCCTGACCGGCATAGGCGGAAAGATCCACATATGGATCATCCTTTACCACACTTGCCGCTTTCTTATTATTAACATAGACCGTAATCATGCACTCTGCCTTTTCAAACTGAAGGAACAGCCCGTCCTCTCCCTTCGGCGAGCAGATCGTCCGGTTGATCAGTGTCACCAGCGGCGAGGCAGCACGGTTGTAACCGTCCGCATTCATGATGGCATTGTACGGTGAATGGCGGAAATAGCAGGTCTGCCGTGGCATTTCATCTGTCTCATACCCCCGCCAGTCATTTGTCAGATCCTCTGTGCGCGTGATCTGCAGTAACGTCTCCATTCCTTTTAACGAGCCCATCCGAAGGCTTTTTACACGGATGTCATCAAAATTTGCATGCCCCCAGATCTCCGTCATTATCTGAAGTGCTCCTGCCTCAAAGTTCCGGACCGCAGTGCTTCCGTTAGCATAAAAAACCTCCTTTTTTTCCTTCTGGGTTATCGTGACAATATCCGCAAGACCAGACAGAAGGTATGCCCCCTTTTCGGGAAGTTCCATCTCGTATCGCCCAATTCCCCGGTACTGTCCGAAATACTCCATCGGAACAATCTCTCCATTCTCGCACTGCTTCGTTTCCAGTTCACAGTCATAAATGGTCGTCCGCACACCGGATACATTTTCTTCCTGTTCTCCCGGCGATACTGCAAGCGGCGGTAAAAACGGCAATCCGTGCTCAGAGACGTAATCATAGCGGCCAAAGCAGAACAGCAGGCGGCCCTTCTGTACTCTCCGTCCATTTTCCGGCTCACCGATACAGATCGTATCGCTCACCCCTTTTTCCTCAACCGTAAGAACTGCATTGCCGATTCCATAAAGCCATACGACAGTTCGTCCATCCTCCTCTAAAATGGAAGCCAGTTCATAATTCGAAAAACAGATCTTCGCCGTCTCTGTAACTTTTACATTCACCGGCAGCAGCTTCGTCTCGCGGCAGTCCATACTGATTTCATACGTCTCACCGTCTAACAAAAGTCCTACCGTCTGTTTTTCCCCAAGATTCGATACATCAAGCAGGCTGCCCATATCTGTTTTCAGCTCCGGCACAACTTCATTGACGCGCACACCGGAAAGCACAGCGCTGCTTTTCTCCGGCTTCCCGGTCCCGATCGCCGCACCAAACGTATGCAGCAGACCCGCAAACAGCCTCGCCTTTAAAATTGCCTCATCATAATTTCCCGCTGAACCGATCATGGACTTAAAATCATAATCCGTCGCCATAATTGCTACCGGCGCATCCTTTGGTCCCCAGTTCGTAATTCCGGTATAAAAATCCATCGTAGTTCCGGAGGTCTGATTGTACGGACCAAGCAGTTTTGCGCCGCACGCTAAAAGCCTCTTCAGGAAATCGTGCTCCCTGTTTGTCTCCGTGATCATGAACGGCATTTTACGAAGTGCAGCGGCTTCATTCAAATGCAGTGCCCGCTGCTCCAGTCCCTTAAAATCTCCCGGTGAATAAACGTTAAATGCAGAGTACAATCCATCCGTGAGTCCTCCGCTCTTTACAATATCATCCTGGCCGCAGCAATAAAACAGAGGGATCTCCATGCCAAAAGACTCCGCCATCTTCTTGAGCTTGCCCATGTACGTGACCGGACTCTTGCAGTCATAAAAATCCAGCTCATTTTCGATCTGCATGCAGATAATACTGCCCTGCTTTGTAATTTGATACCGATCAAGAATCGGAAGAATATGAGAATACCAGGTACGCATCGCATTCAAAAATGCCGGATCGTCCTGTCTTACCGGAATTCCATCTGCGTAAAGCCATGCCGGAATCGCACCGCCGTCCCACTCTGAGCAGATGTACGGACCCGGTCTCGCAATCACAAACAGCTCATTTTCTTTTGCAATCTTCAAAAACCGCTCTACATCTCGGTTCTCCTCAAAGTTCCATTTTCCCGGCGCCGTTTCATGATAATTCCACGGGAAATAAACGTCGATCGCGTTATATCCCGCCGCCTTTAAAAGCTTCATCCTCTGTTCCCAGCGCTCCTGCGGAATCCGGAAATAAAATAAGGAAGATGCCAGAATCACCTGACAGCTCCCATCGATCCAGATTCCATTTTCATTCAGTTCAATCTTCATATGTACCTCCCATCTTCTGCGTACCTGTCCGTCTGATTTAACCGAGCCAAACAGCGAAACGGATTACAAATATCCGAATGCCCAGGGACCCCTTTGACTCAGGGGCGGATAAACCACCCCTGAACCACCCTGAAATCCCACCAAAACAGATCTTCACAGTTCAACTTCGCCAAAGTTTCGTTACTGCTTTTATTGTATCTGATTTCGTTTTACTGTGCAAGATTGTCAAACGCCGTATCCAACTCGCCAAGCAGTGCATCCACATCGAAATCGTCACCCATGCACGCATTCATCATTGTCTCAAACAAAACATCCTGATGCTCGGAATCCAGTCTTGTAAGTCCTGCTTCGCTGAAGGACTCTTCCGACGGATAATTCATGATCTCAGCCAGTGCCGGAAGCATATCATAATCGCCTGCTACGGACGGCATCTGATGTGCCTGTTCCGCATAAACCTTCATGGAATCCTGAGAATAGATCAGATTGTAAAGATTGCGTGCTGCTTCCTTTGTCGCCTCATCCTCGAAATTATAAAGTACAAGCTGCTGTCCCGGCTCCTTGATCATCAGCGCTTCTTCCGGATTCTCGCTTACCGGCATCGGGAACACACCAAGATTGATGTCCGGATTGTAAGAACTAATACCATCTACTGCCCAGGAACCGTGTACACACATTGCTGCCTCTCCGTTTGCCACCATCTGCTGTGCAGAATCCCAGGAAGTACCGAATGCATCGTCATTCCAGTATTCATGCAGTGACCACGTGGTCTCCATCTGCGTCTTGAAGCTCTCAGAATCGGCAAATTTCATGCTGCGATCCATCAGCTTCGCCCAGAAATCGCCGTCCTCATGCCAGCACACCTCGTCATAAAGCGCACGTGGATAACAGCTGAAGGCCCACGCTTCTGCGAATGGGGTTGCAAACGGGGTAACACCGTTCTCTTTCAGCGTATCGCATACCTGCTTTAACTCAGAAAGTGTCTTCGGTTCTTCCAGTCCATACTGTTCAAACAGATCCACATTGTAAAATACACCGTAACCGGACAGTTCAATCGGAATGCCAAGCTGTTTTCCGTCTACCACGCCCTCTTTTAAAAGATCGGCATTCACATTGTTCAGGCACTCAAAATCGCTTAAATCTGCGAGATAACCGGATTCATTGTAAATCGCAAGATCCGCATTGCTTGCAAGGTCAAAAATTGCCGGCGCATCGTCTGATGCGAGCTTCGTCTGTAAAATGGTCTTGTGATTGTCTGCATCTACCGTCTCAATATTCAGAACAACGTTGTCATATTTTGCCTCAAACTGCTCCTTTACGCTCTGTAGCCACGCCTGTTTTCCTGCCTCCGCATAATGATTCAGCCAGGTCAGCGTAATCGTATCGCCGGAATCTCCCGCTGCCATTCCTGTAATGCCCATTGATGCCGCCATTGCCGCTGTCATCATGACTACCATTGTTCTTTTGGATCCGTTCCGTTTTTTCATGTTGTTTCCTCCTTAAATAAATTTTTATATTCTTTCTCTGCAGTTCATCCATTCAGGAACAATCTGTACAGAGATATTTCCTCCGCTTTTTCACGACTTCACTGCGCCTACCGTAATTCCATTTACAATATACTTCTGCATAAACATGAAACAGAGCACCACCGGAATCATGGAAAGAATCGCTGCCGCAAAAGCCATTCCATAATCAGCCGTATACTGGCCGAAAAAGTAAAACTGTTTGATTGTAATCGTCCGCACCGCCTCTTTCTGAAGCAGAATCACGGAAATATTAAAGTCATTCCAAAGCCACATGACATGCAGTGAGGCAACCGTCGCCGAGATCGGCTTCAGCAGTGGAAACGTAATCAGCCAGAAACTTTTCATCTCGCTGCATCCGTCCATATACGCAGATTCCTCAATTTCTCTTGGAATGGACTTCACAAAACCAACATACAGAAACGACGCGTATGCAATACTTGTGCCCACCAGCATCAGTATCATGCCCGGCAGAAAATTCAACATATGTAACGTCTTATAAATCTTGTAGACCGGAATCATCAATATCTGAAACGGAATCATCAGCGATGCCAGATAGAGCTTATCCAAAGCACGGAACACTCTTTTTTCCTTTGCATAACGCGCCACCGCATATCCGCTCATCGACGCACACAGTACAATCAGTACCACGGACGGCAGCACAACAAGCGCTGTATTTCTTAAGGAATGGACGAAATCGCTTCGGATCATCGCTTCACTGTAATTTTTCAGATAAAGCGTTTCCGGCAGTCCGATAACCGATTTTGCCAGATCCGGCTTGCTTTTAAAGGAAGTAAGGACTGCAAGGCTGATCGGAAGCACAAAGACTGCCATCGCCAGAAGTATCAGAATCAGATAAACAATAGTCCAGATGCTCATTTTTCGTTTTTTCATAGCTCAACCTCTCTTTTTCGGAAGAAAGAGGACACCAGAAGTCCCACGACGATCAGAACGAATGCAAACAGCAGCGATACTGCCTGTCCATATCCCGCCTTATAATATTTGTACAGATTTTCAAATACGTAGATCGACACAGTCCGCGAAGAACCGCCCGGACCGCCGGAAGTTGCTGACAGTGTTGTGGCAAACTCCTTCAGCCATGAGGTCAGGGTGAGCGTTACGCACACGGAAAACGACGGCATCAGAAGTGGAAGTGTGATTTTGAAAAACCGCTGAACGCCGGACGCACCGTCCACCGTTGCCGCTTCATACAGTTCCATTGGAATATTTTTCAGTCCTGAGAGGTAGATCAGCATATTTGTACCAGCCGTATTCCAGACGCCGATGATAACAATGCCGAGAATAACATACTTTGAACTGCCGAGTATATTCTTCCACCCAAAGATCTTCGGAAAAAATTCATGATACAGAAACTTCCACAAAAACGCGGTCAGCACGGAGCTTAAGCAGACCGGTATAAAAAATGCCACCCGTGCCACCGTATTGAGCTTCTGGTATTTTCCATTTACAAACATAGCTAAGGTAAGCGGAATCACATTTCCGAAAATTGTGCCGAGCACTGCAAATTCCAGCGTATTCAGAAACGGACCACGGACACGAATGTCCTGAAAAATCATCTGAAAATTTTTCAGACCGACAAAATTGTATTTGATTCCTACGCCATCCCAGTCGGTAAATGCAATGTGAAATCCCATACAGAACGGAATCAGCATCGCAAACGCAAAGAAACAAAATCCCGGCAGCACGAACAAATACTTTGAAATGTTCTTTTTCTTTCTCATATCAGCCCCTTCTTTCACACATCCAGCAGCACACGCACCACACCGATATCGCTCGATACCCACAGTCCCATATCGCACTCATCACCGGTGCGCTCTCTGTCCGCTGTAAATATGCCGTTTTTATCAAAATGTCCTTCATCTACGCACAGATAGCAGCCATTGTTCGCATTCAGTCCTTTCGTTCCACGCAGGACGGAGGCCTGTCTCGTCGCATCCTGTTTTGGAAAGAGCACCAGCTTGAACCCCTCTCCCGCCAGATAAAGTTCCTGCTGTTCCGCGGTTATAATCAATCCTTTGCCACGGTATTTTGTATATTTTTCATTTTCGTGGCAGTTGTCAAGGTGAATATATGGCTCATCCGGTATGTGATTCAGGAAATAAACCCTTCCGTACATCGTGCCCAGATCAAGAAACATGGAGTCCGCGTATTCCTGCTGGACGACGCTGTGAATCTTTCCGGTTCCACGATACCGCTCAAGAAGCGGTTTTACTGAAGATAAGATCTGTGTCGTACGCCGGTAAGCCTCACCTGCCGGCGTCAGCGCCCCGTTTTCTTCCTGTGTCGCATCAACTGCAAATACATGAATTCCAGTCAGACCATACTGCTCAATCGCTTCGAAAACATGCAGGGAATTAATCGCGTCCGCATGCGATTCCGGAATGTAGAGTGGATTGTCCTCCCGTGCATAAGAGCGGCACACATCCAAATACGTCTCCCTGTCATCAAAATAAACATCCGGGCAGATACAGTCGATGCTCGGCGCAAACCGTTTCCAGAGGCCAAGTACAAGGCTCGTCGCTCCGCCGCACGGATAATCGACACCTGGAATCCGGTTCTGCGTCTCCATCACCCAAACATTAACGTAAAGAGGAATATCAAAGCACTGCTTTCCGGCCGCCGCAACCTGCTCCACGTATTTTGCAAAATAATAAGCAGAAAAAAATTCTTCGGCCTGATTTCCAAAAAATGCACGCCAGTTTCCGTTTCTGACCGCCCCCGCCTCCTGCCAGACAGTCGTCGCAACCGCATCTCTTTTTTCAAGTACAAATTCCGAAACCTCGGCCGGAAGCTCTGCCTGAAACAGTTTCTCTGCCGTCTCCGAATAATCTCTTGGCGCTGCATGGATTCCAGGCTCATTTTCCACCTGAACCGCCACTACACAGCCCGTTTTATCATATTCCTTCACATGCGCCAGAAGTCTGGAAAACGCCCTGGCATCCGCCCTGCAGCTCACCTCTGAAAACGGAGACAACACCATCGACTCATTTCCAAGCGCATCAAAAATATGCGGAAACCGCACATGATCTTTTTTCACCCAGCGGGGCACATAATGAGAAGCTCCATTCTTCCAGGTACCGAACCATAAAAGCGTCAGCTTCAATTCATTTTTCACTGCTCCGTCGATGATGTAATCGACCTGGCTGTAATCAAAGGTGTTCTCTTCCGGCTCCAGTGTACTCCAGTAGATCGGAAATGCTGCTGTATTCATCTCGTATCGTTTGATTATCGAAAATGCACGGTCGATGGATTCCCTGTCTCTGGAACTGCTGTTGTTGACCTGACCACCGATCGTAAAAAAATTCAGACCCTCTTTTTGAAACATAGCATCTCCCTTCCTTGCAATCGTTTTCATTTTTTATTTTTAAATAATACAGTAAAATAAAGGAATTATTCACTGTATTTGTCACGTTCCTTCGATTGCTTCTGTCTTAAAATTGCAATCGTTTACAATAAGAAGTATAAACCTGAATTTCTTTTTTGTCAATCAGTTATTTTCTAAACCTCTGCAAAAGCCAAGACGGATACTCGTATTCCTCTTTGCTGCCTGCTTAACATAAAAAAACCCGGCCTCTTTTCCAGGCCGGGTAAAACATCATTTCACAATTCTCCACTAATTTTTTTGCTTCTCGTCCTATAGCAGGAACCTGCCTCACTTAAACTCTCTCGCAGGATCTGCGAACAGAAAACATCAGCGGAACATCATAAATATCTTTCGTTTCTTTTTTCTCAATCATGTCAATCATCGTATCAACAATCATCTCTCCTAGTATTTCATAATCCGTGGAAACCGACGTAAGCTCCGGCTCCAGCATTTCTGCGATGTACGTGTTGTCAAAAGAGACCACCGAAATATCCTTTCCGCACTGCAGACCATTCTCACTTAATGCCTGTATCACGCCCATCGCGCACGTGTCCGTGATTGCAATAACTGCTGTAAAATCTTCTCCTCGCCGCAGAAGGCTTTTTACCGCAAAATAGCCGTCCTCTTTTCCATAACTGCCCTCACAGATAATTTCATGCGCAATTCCACGCTCTTTCAACACTTCTGAATATGTCCGCCGTTTCTCCATCGTGGACCAGACATCGCTTCTTCCGCCGACAAATGCAATTCTGCGATGTCCAAGCCCAATCAGATATTCCAGAAGTGTCCGCATGCTCCTGGTATTGTCCACGTAAATGCAGCGACAGTCCGTATTTTTTACCGGAACAGACGTAATCACTGGTATCTTTTCCGCCGTGGATTTTATCTGGCTGTAAAGCTGCGGCGGAATCATCTGACGGTCAAGTGAGCCTCCAATCTGAACAATTCCACAGGCATGCTGCGCCAGAAGCTGTTTATAAAAATGGGTTTCCAGTTTCAAACTGTTAAATGAGTTGCACAATGCCAGAACATATCCTCTTTTTAAGGCTCTCTGCTCACAGACTGAAAAAATTCTTCCATAAAAAGGAGTCCGAATATCCGGAATCAGCATACCGATCATATTACCAGATGATGTTCCGAGACTCCTGGCCAGATAATTTACCTGATAGCCAAATTTTTCTGCTGTATCCTCTACTTTTTTTCTCGTCTCTTCTTTTACCGAAGGATGGCCGTTTAACGCCCTCGAAACAGTGGCAACCGACAGCCCCGTCTTTTTTGCGATATCCACGATTGTTATATTCTTTTCCATGTGAAATTCCTCAGTTGTATGATTTCACAGAATCTCGGATTACAAAAACGGATTCTATGATCTCTGTTTTCTTTATAAGATAGTAATCTGGCTCGTTGATTGCATCCAACGCCGTATAAGTAAGACGCTGTGCAAACTTTTCGTAATTGCAGCCAACCGTGGTAAGACGCGGTGTGATACTTTCTGAAATAAAAGAATTGTCAAAGCATACGATCGAAATATCCTCCGGAATGTTCAGATGCATTTCTTTTATCGCCCGTATTGCGCCGATTGCAACAATCTCATTGACCACAATCACCGCCGTCGGGCGCTCTTCCTCTCGCAGAATGCGGCGCATCTCCTGATAGGCGCGTTCTTTTTCATAGCCGCATGTATTGATCATACTTTTTTCTTCTGGAATCCCATAACGCCGCATCATAACAGAAAACTGTTCCGCCTTGTCCTCATAGGAGCGTGAATTTAATAGTCCCCCCAGAAAAAGAAAATTTTTATGTCCCAGCCCGATCAGATATTCAATCAGCGTCCGCATCGCCCGCCCCTCATCCGTAATCACATTACAGACATTTTCACACTCCATGCACCCCATTGTAATAACCGGTGTACTTTTGGCAATCCGTTTCACACAGTTGTAGTATTCCTCATCAATCCGTACCCAACCCGATTCTCCGCCCAGTAAAATGATTGCTTCCATCTTCTGCTCAGCCAACAGATTCAGAAATTTCATCTCGATCTCCGGCACATCGTGCGTTTCATACGAAAAAACTAAGTATCCATTTTTCTCCGCGATCTGATTGCATCCGTACAGAATCCGTGCAAAAAATGGATTGCATACATCTGACACAATAATCCCGATGCACTTTGTCCTCTGCTTTTTCAGAGATCTCGCAAATTCATCCGGCACATAATTGTATTTTTCAAGCAATCCTTCAATCAGTTCCCGCTTCGCCCGTGAAACCCCAGGCTTCTGATTGTAAACTCTGGATACCATTGAAGGTGAGACATTTGCTTCACGGGCAATATCGTATATCGTCGCATTACTTTTTTTCGTCATAGCGTTTTCCTTTGATAATTTTCGGTCTGCTGCCCGGATGCCGCAGACTTTTTTCTTATTTTGCTGGATTTTTCCTGCAATGTCAAGACAAAAGCAAGCGGAAGATTTCTACTTTATCCAAATCAAACACTTCCCTGTTTTATACGTACAAAAAAAGACAGCCGGACGTTTTCCCGGCTGTCTTTTTTATCGTATTTATTTGTTTATCCGTAAATCTGCTCCTGCAGCTTGGTCAGCGTCTCATCCCAGTACGGCACCAACATATCCTGGCCTTTTACATAGATTACGTCATACATATTGTCGTACGGCACACGGCTCTGCTCAAACTCATAACCGAGCATCTCCGGAACTTCTGTAATCATGCTCCATATCTCGGTCTCTGGAATATTCATCGTCACGTGCTGAAGGATCTCCTGCATTTTCTCCGTCATCTGTGCAAGGCTCATCTGTTTTGCCTCTGCCATCAGCTGTGTCATAACGTAACGCTGACGCTCCGTACGTTCAAAATCGGAATTGCCGACGTAACGGTTTCTTGCAAACGCAACTGCCTGTACACCGTCACAATGAACCATGCCGCCCTCGGACGGAATCATATGCTCAGAACCGTCGATGTCCATAATGTTGCACATATCCATAATATAGCCATTTGCTACTTCTGCCTCTTTTGCACTGATCTCAAGATCTACACCGCCGATGATATTGATGATATCGATCAGATCAAAGAAATCAACGGCCACATAGCGATCCACCTTAATCCGGAACGTATCGGTAATTGTCTGGCACAGAAGCGGTCCTGCTCCATATGCGTACGCTGCATTCAGCTTCGCGTAACCGACCCCTTCAATATCCACATACGTATCACGCATCAGGGATACCATAGACACTTTATTTTTTGCTTTATTGATCGATACAAGGATCATGCTGTCAGAATTGCCATTCCAGGTCTTGTCCCGGCGGTCCACACCGATCAGAAGCAGATTATAAATGTCATCGTCCGACTTCGTCTCTACATCTGTCGTACTCTTCTTCATTTTATCATGAATGCTCTCAAGCTCGCTTTCATTCACTGCGACACCGGTACGTTCTTCCGTGCTGAGCGTTTCTTCCACAGCTTCCTCCGGAAGCGTCTCTACGGTCTTGATGTCCTCATCTGCGACATAATTCACATTGCTGTAAAGGTCGTGTCCAAACTTGTAGATCACGCCGCCGCTAATCAGTACTACACCAAGTACAATGCAAAAACTGATTGCGAACACTTTTTTCATATTCATTCCCGGCTTTTTCCTGTTTCCAGAACCGTTCTTTCCATCTCCCATGGAACCGGAACGGTCATCTCTGTTCTTTGGCATCTCAGAGTCCCTCCTGCGTTTATCACTTTTCTGCCCGGTAAAAGCAACTGACATTTCTATAAGATACTTCTTTCATTATCACAGTATCCCCGTAAAATGTCAAATAAATTTTACGCGAATTCTTTTACCAGAATACTTCCATGCAGAAAAAAAGAGCTTTCTGATTCACTCAGAAAGCTCCATGCGGAGAATGGGACTTGAACCCACACGATGTTGCCACCACAGGCACCTGAAGCCTGCGCGTCTGCCTATTCCGCCATCTCCGCGTCTTTGTGAGTGCTGCACTCGCAACTCACATTCGATATAATACCTTATCTTTCTCAAATTGTCAACACCTTTTTTGAATTTTTTTAAAAAAATATTTTCTTCGAATTTTTTTAACTTTTTTGAAATTTAGTGTTGACAATATCAAAAACCGATGCTATAATTCATCTTGTTCCTGCGGAAGTGTCGGAACTGGCAGACGAGCAAGACTAAGGATCTTGTGAGCATTGCGCTCGTGTGGGTTCAAGTCCCATCTTCCGCATAACTGATGAAACGTGGAAAGCTTGATTTTAAGCGAGTTTTCCACGTTTTTTCTTTTGTGAAAAACTGATGATTCTGGTGTTACACTCTGTTACACTAAAGTCTTCAATGTTTTTATCTGCGTTTAATGCTTTGACTACTTTATTATAAGTCTCTTCGTCTGTGTACCTATCAAAGCAGTAATTATGAAGTGTGGTTCTTTCATCTGCGTGTCCTACGATCTTTCTGATTGCTTCCAGAGGCACGCCGTTATTCTGTCTATCAATTCACTGTTCCCTTTACAATTTATAAAAGGGCCGCAAAACATCAGCCCTTTATTGGAACAACCTTTTTCCATAAATATTTTCATTTAATCTGTCTTAATTCCGTTGTATTTCTTACAGTCTGTCTTGAATAAATCGCAAACAAACTCTGCATTTCTTCCATCTGTTCCTGCTGTGCTGCATTATACTCCTGCTGCTTTCCATAAAATTCAAGTGTTTTGTCATAATTTCGACTTACAATATCCTTCACTTCCAGTATATCCTTTTTAAGGCCGGATACATCCGATTTCACCTCTACCATATCCTTCTTAAGGCCAGATACATCCGATTTCACCTCTACCATATCCTTCTTAAGACCGGATACATCCGATTTCACCTCTACCATATCCTTCTTAAGACCGGATACATCCGATTTCACCTCTACCATGTTCTTCTTAAGGCCAGATACATCCAATTTCACCTCTACCATATCCTTCTTAAGACCGGATACATCCGATTTCATCTCTACCATATCCTTCTTAAGACCGGATACATCCGATTTCACCTCTACCATATCCTTCTTAAGGCCGGATACATCCGATTTCACCTCTACCATATCCTTCTTAAGATCGGATACATCCGACTTCATCTCTACCATATCTTTCTTAAGACTGGATACATCCGATTTTACCTCTACCATATCCTTCTTAAGGCCGGATACATCCGATTTCACCTCTACCATGTCCTTCTTAAGGCCGGATACATCTGCCTTGATCGGATCAAGTTTCACATCCATCAGCTGTGAAAGTGCCTGCAAGTCTTCTTTTGTTAATGCCATGATTTCCCCTCCTTTTTCCTTCCCGTTCATTCCTTCCCGTTCATAATTTTTCATTCGATATTTAAAATATAACATATTATTTATAGATTTTCTACCATTTTCTTATTAATTTTATTAAGTTTTTCTTTCCTTCACACCCCGTCTGACTGAACTATCTCCAAGCCATCACACCATTTCTCTCAATTCCGCCAAAATTCGCAGAAGCAGATTGATCACAGCATCGGTCAGCTGGCTGATCATCCGGATACGCACAAAAGAATCTCCGTATATTTTCCGCAGATTGTCCACTGCATAATTGCCGCCCCAGAAAATTGCCGCCACACGCATTCCTTTTTGACGCAGAGAACGTACTGCTGCGCAGGTGTCTTCCACCGCAAGTGCTTCATCATAGTCCCTTGAGCTGCGCAGACGCCCCGGCACAAACGCTTTATAGGCATCAGAAGGCATCGCATCTGTCAGCACGAGTACAATTCGTTTCTGCCTTTCATAACCAGACTGTTCCATCAATGCACGAACCGCCTGAAATGCCAGTCCATCCCTGTTATTTCCCGCCGTATAATAATGAAAGATCCCCTCCGCACTTTCCGCCGCCTCGTATCCCTTCAGGCGCTGCAGCACTGTGTAGCCTCGCACACTGCGAAAGCTCACTACCTGTACCGGAATCTGGAGATTCATCAGGCTGCGTGCAATCATGTAGGCCTGCGCAGCGATCCCCTCCTGCTCGCGGTATCTGGAGCTTGAAGCGTCCAGCACAAGATCAACCGTAAAATCCGGTAATGGATACACGATCTCCCTGCAAAAAACATTCAGGTCATGCATGGCCCGGATCCGATAAACGGCGCGTGCGTCCAGACGACCGCTGTTTGTGTGAACGACATCCGGTTCCTGCTGTTCCTCCAGTGCATTCTTCAGGTGTGTTGTAATTCTTGCAATGCAGCGCTCATAATATTGCCGGTCTGCATGGTAGTAGGCGCGGTTCTTCATCATCTGATCTTCCTGCTCCCAGCCAAATATCTGATCTGCCGTCCCCGACCCCGAATACCACAGGCGACAGCGTTTATGATAGCCCACACAGTATTCTTTTTCAAGCTGCCGCATCACTATGTCGGAATAAATACACGGTCCAAAGGCATCCCGGACAAATGCACGATCCTCCGCCTGCGTTGTTTCACTGCGCAGATGTTTCCAGGCTACCTGCCATCTGGATAGTTCCTCTCCGTCTCCGTTTTCGTTTTTTACGGATCTGCGCACATGAAATTCACCCGCAAGAAGATGACGCATCAGGACAAGCAGAAGTCCCGCTCCGACAAATGCAGTCTCCTCTGATTTTCGTGCCTTTACCGCCTGATAAAAATAAAAATGGCGAAATACACTTTTCGTTTTCGCTACCAGCTGTGCATCCGGAAGAGAAGCTGCTTCCTCAAGTGCCGCCGACAGTTCCAGCTCTTTTTTATGAAATTCCCCAAGGTTCATTCCGAGGATCTTCCGGCAGCGCAGCATCGACTGGCGCTCCCAGCTAAGTTCCCGGTAACGGTCCAGCGCACGAAATTCTGTCAGATGGACTCTGGCGTATTCTTTCCTCAGTTCCAGAAGCGCCGGACGCTCTTCCTTTTTTCGCTCAAATATTGCCTGTTCCAGGACAAGCTGTGCAAGCGCCCGGAATTTATCCGGGTCGCGTCCGAACTCCAGTCCACGCAGAAACGGTATCAGGATTTCCTCATCCATGCAGCTATACGCCAGTCCCTCCAGTGTATTCAGATACAGATCCGGCTCCCCGTTCCCGTGAAAAAAAAGATACTGCGGTTCAAAATCATAGCGGTCCGCCGCAGTCCATACCATATTTACCGCCCGTTTCCGGCGGGCGTCGTTTAATTCCATGACTTCGGTATCCTCGCCGCGATCACATCATGGATGATCGATCGCTCCGTACTGTCAAATACCTTGTTTGTGATGCCCATATCCATCGCCTCAAGCGGAGAAAGTCCAAGCTTCATGACACTGACTGCATCCAAAAGCCCGCGCAGATCTACCGCACGCGGGCTGATTTCCAGATTGCCCGCCTTTTCATCCAGCTCATAAAAGATCGCGCACAGCTGGCGGCACATCGCTTTGCTGATCTCCGGATATTCCCGCCGCAAAAGTTTTTCCAGCTGCTTTTCTTCGATGACAGGCATCTGCAGTACCAGAAAGCGCGAACCGAGTGCCTCATTTAGTTCCCGCGTACCGGCATAGCCATAATTCATTGTTCCGATAAACCGCGTCGCCGGATGCAGCTCCAGGCGGTCATAACCGGAAACCTCCAAAATCCGCCGATAATCCAGGGTTGCATGCAATACTGCTATCGCCTCATTTTTCGCCATGTTGATCTCATCCAGGATTCCGAAACCTCCGTATTTCGCACACTGGTAAATCGGTCCCGGCCGGAACACAACTTTGTCTCCGTCAAACGTATCCGTACCGACCAAATAGGAAGCGTCTACATTGACATGAAAAGAGACATTCCAGTACGGACGCCCAAACAGATACGCCAGATTTTCCGCCAGCACGTTTTTTCCAGTTGCCTTCGGTCCACAAAGGAGCAGATTTTTCTGTGCAAGCAACGCACAGATCGCCTTTTCCATCATCTCTGTTCCATAATAATGAAACCGCGGCACCAGCACCTCTCCCCTGTTTCCAGAGATCGTCTCTCCCTCATATTTCCTCTTGAATTCATCGACCGCCTGCCGCAGGCCAGGCCGTATTCCTTCCTCTTCTACCCAGTTCATGTTGCTCCTCCTCATTTTCTCTCCGAGTGTGTTTGAAAAATGCTTTCTGCAAGATGTTAATATACCGAAAAGCAGGACATACATCTTGCTGGAATAATGTTCCAAAGAAGCTCTTAGTGCGTGTGTCAAAGCGGAGATTTCAGTTTCCATTTCGCTGCTTATAAAAGCAGATGCCTTCTTTATACAACAATTCAGAACGCCCTTCCATCAATGATGCGCTGGACGTTCTGAATCCATTTTCCTTTTATTTTTTCACTGGAACTGCTTCTTCCTTACTCCACCAGGAATAATATCTCTGCCCGTCAATCATCTGATACGTTCGAATGCTGATCCGGTAGGTTGTTCCTTTCTTAAGTCCTGTCAGTACCGTTGACAGTTTGGTATCGCCAACCCTCGTCCGTATCTCAGATGTTTCGCCGGTGCGCAGACGAATCTGATAGCCGGAAACGTCTGTTACCTTTTTCCAGCTCAGCTGCATACACCCGGAAGCGCTGCTTTTTGCCTGGACAAAGCTGGTCCCCTTCGGCTGAATTTTAAACGTAAGCGTTCTGCTTCCGCTGTAACGTTCCTTTCCCTGTATTACCACGTATGCCTTTCCGATCTCCTTGTTGCTGCGGTAGGTTACTGTATAATCTGTTCCCTTTTTCAGCACTTTTGAGCCGTTTTTAACTGTCACTGTCGGTCTTATTTCTGATCCACGGTAAGTGTACGCAGAGGAAGAAAGTGAAGCCGTACACGTACGAAGCGATATTTTCTGCCATGCTCCGCATCTGACGCATTTGCCGTTTGCGTACTTATGGCCGAGTGCGTTGACTTTGACTTCTTTTTGTCTGCCGCAGTCACTGCATTTCATATAATTTATGCCCATCTTTGTACAGGTCGGTTTCATTTTCACTCCGGCAGCTTCCCACACATGCGTATGCAAACTCTTAAATGTCAGATTATGCGCCTTCGCATACGCTTCTGCTGTGGAATCACTGTATCCACAAACCGTAAAGCTACCGCAATCCGAAAAAGCACTCTCTGCAATTGTTGTTGTCTCCCCTGAAAATGTAACAGATTTCAGCCTTGTACAGCCTCTAAACGCCGAATTTGCCACATGCGAAACACTCTCCGGAATCTCAATTTCTTTCAAGTTGACACAGTTTTCAAAGGCCTCTATCCCGATTGTCTGCACTCCATTTTCTATAGTTACATTTCTCAGTGAAGTACAGTTTTCAAACATACGCATCTCGAGTGATTCCAGGCTCCCAGGTATTAAAATATCCTGTAATTTTTCACATCCGGAAAACACCGCATATTCCATTTCTGTCAGATTTTGCGGAAGCCGGACTTCTTCCAGGCTGCTGCACCCCTCAAAGGCACTGCATCCAATTTTTGCTACAGTATCCGGAATTTTCATTGTTTTCAGAGATTGACACCCATTAAACGCAACCTGGCCAATCTCTGTAATTCCATCCGGCAGAACTATTTCTGAGAGACTTGTACATTCGCTGAACGTCCAGTATTCTATTTTCTTTATAGAATCCGGAAGTTCCACCCGAACAAGGTTCGGATAGGAATGATAAAACGACGCGCCTTGCAGGGAGGTAATTCCAGCTTCCACCACTACCTTCTTTACTCTGTTTGCAAACGTATACCAGATATTACTTTTCTTTACCTCACCACTTCCACTGATTGTTAATGTCCCCGTATCTTCATCAAATTTCCATACTGCATTTTTCCCACATGTGCCATCCAGAAGCCCTTCGGTCTCCGCACCGCAAATGGTACAATACCAGCATTCCTGTGCTGTTCCGATATGATACGATTTCTGGTAAGTATGTTCGTGCCTGGAAAGGCTTTTGAACTCAACATCCTTCTCCGCCGCTAAATGCTCCGCAGCGGTTCCTTCATTTCCATAGACAGTAATTCGGAAAAGCGAATCGTAATACGTTATACTGCTGTCCGGAAGCGTAATCGTCTCCAGGCTGCTGCAATTAGAAAATGCTCCATTTCCAATCCATTTTACTCCGTCTGGCACAATCAGCGACTGTAAAGCCGTACAGTTTGCAAATGCACGCTCTTCAATACTGGCAACACTTGACGGCAATTCCACCCGCTTCAATGCAGTAAATTCTGAAAATGCCTGATAACCAATTCCCGTAATTCCATTTTGAATCACCAAAATCTCTGTCTTGCCTTTATAAGCACTCCATGGAGTATTTCCATAATAATTTTTGATTGCTCTGCTTCCACTTATCGTCAGTGTTTTTGTCATTTCATCATAAGAATATTCGATTGCAGGAACATACCCCTCGTCTCCGGGCTGCAGTGTACCAAGCAGTTGAATCTCTACACCGGTATCATAAAAATACCAGTATGCGGAAGAATATTCGTAGCAGGCTACTTTCTTTAACGCATAACTGTCCCCGGTGATTTCCCCCTCTTCAAAAATACATGTTTTTGACCGGACTATGATACGTTCCAACGATTCACACCTTCCAAATGTTGCTCTGTGAATTTCTTTTACATTGCCTGGTATTTCAATCTGTTTCAAAGCTTCGCAGCCGGAAAATGCAGCCAAACCAATTTCTGTAACAGAATCTGGAATTGTAATTGCTGTAAAACCACTGTATGCAAAGCAATCTCCCCCGATACTTTGCAGGGAATCCGGAAGTTGTATCTCCGTAGCGTTTTTAAGTTCAGAAAAAATTTCATCTCCCAAAGCGGTAATTCCTTCTTTTACTTCAACAGAGGTAATTTCCTTCTTATAATCATTCCACGGAAGATTTCCGTTTCCAAACGCATGGTAGGAAAATGTTGTTCCTGTTCCATCTAATACCAGTTTCTTCGTCTTTGGATCATAATTCCAGTTCACTTGTTCCCCGCAGCTTCCACTGTCGCCATCAGTTTTCGTCTCATAAAGCTCGATTCCTGATTCGGTTTCCGTTTCAGATTCTGCTTCAGCATCCCAAATTTCAGATTCCTCTTCAGACATTTTCGGTTCCGTTTCACTTTCACTTTCCAAAACTTCACTTTCCGTCTCCGTCTGTTCTTCGGATTCTGTTTCCTCCGGTAAAAGATCTTCAGGTTCATCCGTAACCGTGATTTCTTCAATCTCAATTCTTCCGGCTGGGACTACTTCCGTTTCTTTTTCTGTACTTTCATTCAGGAGCGTTTCCGGCTCCTCCAGCAAAATCTCCTCCGCATTTCCGTCGATCCCGACATACGAAATGTTTGTATAAAGCATCAGTGCTGACAACAATATTGCAATTTTTCTCTTCTTCATTTTGCTTTATCCCCCTTTCTTTCATTTTAATATACCGCGCAGTATTCTGCAATCGTGAAATGCCTTCCATTCTCCGGAATCAGGCCCTTTTGCGTTACCGCCCCGCAATGTTTACAACTTGGCAATCTCCGTTTCATTGAAAATTATTGTTTCCTATATTACAATGGGGCTGCCTGATTTCTGATACAGGCAGGGCACCCTCTACTTATTGCTCTGCGCAGCCTTGCAGGGAACTTGCCACACTCAAAGTCAAAGCGGATATTCGCAATCCGCTTCGCTACTTTTGTGATTTTGCTAATTTTTCTATAGGTAATTGCGAAACATGTTTGCAAAATTGATTCCAACAAGTAAAACTCCGACATAACCGGATTTTCAGAGAGAAGGTGTAAAGAGCAGGGTTTTATGGCACAGAAATAAAGCAGACAGGGATATCTGCTGGTAAAACATATGCAGTGTATGGGATTATGCAATCAGTGGCTTTAAGCTGCGGATATATTGGTGCTTATGGATTTTGTCAGCAACTAATACAGTGATAAGCTGTGTAATACCGGCAAGCAGCAAATCCGCGTGCAAAGTTTTTTCGTTCTGGGTTTTGCGTCCGGCAACACAAAAGCTGTCCTTGAAATGGTTGATTGATTTTTCTACATTCACACGGATTTTGTAGGTGGAATCCCATTCCTTTGTACCACGCAGCGTTCCGGGATAAGCACGCAGGTTTTTCTCTGGATAAAGATAAAACATCCTGCCACAGGAAGACTCCGTACAAGGGTTTTCACAATGGCAGACGCGTTTTGATCTCTTTGTAAGTTTGTCATATTTCCATTTCATTTTGGGGCATACAAACTTCACGGTAGGGAGGCCACAGCGCAGGTGGGATTTGCTCCCTTCCTGCTTCATCGGAAGGGCAGGGTTTTTTGGACAGCAGGGGATTCCATCCTCATTTAAGGGGCAGTCAGCTTCTGGGAGGGAAATCCTGCCATTAAGTGGAATATATGCTTTGTCAAAGGGTGTTTCCAGAAGCAGGTATTTATAAATTTCAACGGAATCGAAAGCTGCATCCCCGAGAAAAATCTTTGGGTTGATAAGGGGATGTTTTTGAAAAAAATCTTTTAATACAGGGATTAGCGCTTTTGAATCTGCAAGAGATTTATCCTCATCCGGAGAATCCGATTTCTTTTCTCCGACGATATCAGGATGAGCCTTTAGAAAATCCTTGTTGTAGAAAGTAATGTCACGGACAATGCCAAGACCATTTGTAATGATTCCGAATTTATAGGCGTAGCAGAAATGCCCGTTAATGTACATCTGCTGGACAGCCGGATTGGCGGCGGCGTGGGAAGGCATGGAGCCATAAGCAGCTTTGTAAGGGTCATAGGAATCATCAAGGTTATGGGATTTCTTAAAGGCTTTCAGCTGTTTGATGATACGGTTGGCATATTTGGGATTGTTCTCAGCCACCCAAGCTTCGATACCGGAAGTATCAAACAAAAGCATGGCAGCTTTATCGGTGTCAATCTGCTGGCGACCGGTTCGGTCAAATCAACAAGATGGCCGAACATGGATCGTAAGTCCAATAAAAAGTCCTGTTTGAAGCGGGTGAACTTAGAGGCATCCGGGACAACATCAAACCCACAGAAATCCCGTAATTCCTGGGAGTATTTAAGAAAAATAATCAAAAGGGACGTTGTTGGGATCGAAAAGATAAGCTGTAATAACAGAGCCTTGAGCATCGGATAGAGAAGATGCTTGCGGGGTCTGCCGGTGGCAGCGTGAAAATAGGAAATAAAAGAAGCCGGGACAAATTCATCAAGGTTAATGGTATTTTCGAGAAGTTCAAGGAACGCATATTTATCATTATCAAAATTATTTTGGCAATCGGTAAAAATATCTGCCAAAGAAAGCTGTTTGTATGGTATCATATAGATACAACTCCTTTCTGGTGGATGGCTGATTGTTACTAGGCATCTCAATTTTACCATAAACCAGTGAGGAGTTGTTTTATTTTGTAACAAAAAGATTTCCGCATTTATGCGGGGTCTGGCGTTTCGCAAACGCCTATAATTTTTCTACTGTGAAAGGATCTTACTTTTATGAATACAACCATACTGGTCATCGAGGATTCGCTTCCGATCAATGAACTGATCTGCATCAACCTGGAAACCGCCGGGTATGAGGCAGTTCCATTTTTTGACGGAGATGAGGCTGCTGTTTATCTTGACGGACTTTCTCGCGATTTTCCTGCGCTTCCATCTGATAACAAAAATTCAGCCAGTTCCCGCACACTGTCTCAGGATTTCACCACATCAGCGCCAGATATCAGAAATTCTTCCGGCAGTGTGACAGCTCTTAAACAAAACGATGCCGTACACTCAGGCAAAGTTCCTGCGCCATCTGCCCAAAGACTTCCCTCCCTCGCCCTTCTCGACATTATGCTGCCCGGGCAGGACGGCTTTACGCTGCTGCCAAGATGCAAAGAGCTTGGCATTCCAGTCATCTTCCTGACGGCGCGCGGCGATCTGGCAAGCAAGGTGCATGGACTGCAGGGCGGTGCAGAAGACTATATCGTCAAGCCATTCGAAATGCTTGAGCTGCTCGTGCGCGTGGAAAATGTGCTGAAACGCCACCGGCCAGCCGAGGATGTGCTGCGCATCCGTGATGTGGAAATTTTTCCAAAGGAACGAATCGTAAAAAAGAACGAAGTCGAAATCCCGTTTAAACCGATGGAGTTTGACTGCCTGCTGCTTCTGTGCAAGTACAAAAACATCGCGATCAGCCGTCAGCAGCTCCTTCACGCACTCTGGGGTGTCGACTTTGAGGGCGAAACCCGCACGATCGATGTGCATATCGCACGCATCCGCAAAAAACTGGATTTTCAGGACGTCATCAAAACGATTCCGCGTATTGGCTATCGACTGGAGGATCACTCATGAAGCTGCGTACCAAAATCACTGCAGCGGCCGTCTCTCTTCTTCTTTTCTTTTCGGCTGCCTTCTCTCTCTGGAACCTGTCCCTCATGCAGACATCCATTCTGCGCGTGCTCATCAAATCCGAATGGCAGCAGTTAAATACGGATGCCAAAAACTTTTCTGCCCGGCTTTCTGCTCTCCAGCCATCTGACTCCTGGTATTTTCCGGCCGCCCGCTGTATTTTTCAAAAAAGCTTCAGTGAAAATGCCGTTCTTTACGGTTCTGGCGAAGAGCTGTACAATTCCTCTCCCTATACCTTTGATTTCTCCCATGCACGTCCGCTTCCCGAACGTCTGACCAGAGATCCAAGCATGCTCACTCGCATAGAAAGCAGCCATGTCTTTCTTGCCAGAAACAGCGATACCTGGCTGCTCATCGTTTATACGGATATCCATGCTAAATTACGGCTGCTGCATTACCGCGATATCACAGACACGTATACCGGGCTTCGCACCAGCTTTCTTCAGGGACTTTTTCTCAGTCTCCTTTTCTCGGTGCTGCTGTCTCTTCTGCTTTCTTTTCTGATCCGTCGTATTCTTGTCTCCTTTTATCAGCTCCGCGATGCCGCAAATGTTATTGCTTCCGGAAATTACTGCGCACGCGTTTCCTGCAAAGGAAGCGATGAGACAGCAGAGGTGGCCAGAAGCTTCAATCATATGGCCGAATGTGTGGAACAGCATGCCAATTCACTTGCCGCCGCAAATGAAAAACAGCGGCTGCTTCTCGCCGCACTCTCCCATGAGCTGAAAACACCGCTGACCGGGATTCAGGGGTATGCGGAGCTGCTGCAGCGTGTCTCGCTTTCCGGAGCGCGCCAGATACGGGCACTTCAATACATCGAATCTGAGGCCATCCGGCTCTCCAGACTCTCCGCCAAAATGCTGCAGCTCGTCGGACTCTCCCAGGAAACCTCCATCGAAAAAAAAGAGGTCTTTCTCATTCCGCTTGCCGGCCATGCCCGCGCACTGACGGCAGCACGGTTCAAACAGAAAAAACAAATCCTGAGCATCCAGATTTCAGGTAATCCAGCCTTTATCGGAGACGAGGATCTGCTTCTGAGCATGCTCACAAATCTGATCGATAACGCATCGAAAGCATCTCCGGATGAAAGCGAGATTACGCTTATCGGAAACGAATACGGTTTCTGGGTGGAAGATCACGGCTGCGGCATCGCACCGGAGGAAATTGCAAAAGTCACCGAGCCTTTTTATATGGTAGATAAATCCCGTTCCCGGGCAGCCGGAGGCGCCGGGCTTGGACTTGCACTATGCGCTCAGATCGCAAGGCTTCATGACGGCGAACTGGAGATTGAAAGCACCCCCGGTGTCGGAAGCCGCATCGGTTACAGTTTGCTTACATCCCGCTGAATACCTGGAAACAAGGAGCATGCTATACTCCTGAAGAATATTCAACCAGGTTACATTCTCAGCCGTGTTACACGGCGCGATAATCAACAGGGGATTTGCATTCAGCAGTGGTGCAATCAAATCCTGAGCGACCGAAAGTATCACTCTGACACCGATTTATGCCGCCATAATTCAGGCGGCGGAATGGAGCTTTTATGAAAAAACGTCTATCTTTTCTGATTACCTTATTTAGTCTCTCGCTTCTTGCCGGATGTGCGGCAGCTCCGGATGAAACGATCGTCCGCCAGAAAACCGGCTCGGCAGCTGCTTATCAGGAGGCCACCGAAGCAGACAGCAGCAGCTCTGCCCAGGTCTCTTCTGATGCCTTACTCTCCGCCAGGCTTTCTGTGCCGGATACCTACACGGCGAATGTGACCTCTTCCGACGGAGTCCTTCATCTCACCTGCAATGCCTCCATCTCAGTCCCCGAGACAGACCATGTCAGCATCTGGAACGTCAAAGCAAAAGAGTTTTCTCAGGACTGGATCGATTCCATCACTCAGGCTTTTTTCGGCGATGCTCCGATCTATGATTACGAAGCTTACACTCAGCCGACCAAAGCGCAGATTCTGGAAAAACTGGACGAGCTGAAAGCATACCAGCAGCAGGGAAATCTGGATCCCTACGGTGTTATCGCATCAGCCCGGAACGGCAACTCTTCAGGCGATGTTCCGGACGATCAGATTTACAGTCTTCAGCAGGAAATTGATTCCTGGGAAGAGGCCTATCAGACTGCCTCGGAAACTGTGGAAAAAAAGCTGATCACACCTGGCTTTTCCACCTCTGATGATTCCGGCAGCCTGCAGAGTGACTGTGCCTTTTTCGGACTTGCCGAGACGGACGATGGTTCCTATTATTACAGTCTGACCAGAGATACTGCAGGTGATGCCACAAAAATTCTGGTCAACCGAATCGCAGACGGAAACCAGACCTGTTACTGGAATGTACTCGATATCTTCTCTGATTCGCCGGAAGTGCCCTCCGCGGAAAAAGTAAAAGAAATGGCCGGTATCCCGTCCGATGAAGCCACGGCTATCACAGATGCCCTGATGAAAAAGCTCGGCCTGACCGATTTTTCACCCAGAAGTGTCGTCCTCGCAGTCGGAAGCCAGGTTGACACTTCCGGCAGTGAAAACCTGACCTCCTACCCGTATGGCGGATGGATGGTTTCCTACACGCGCAGCGTCGACGGCTTTCCCGTCACGGATGAAGACAATTACGGCGGCGGACTGGAATCCATGGAGAGCACAATCGAGCCATGGTGCTACGAAAAAGTTACCTTTTATGTCAACAAGGAAGGACTCTGGTACGCAGAACTCTCAAATTTCTATGAACTCACCGGGCAGCAGACCCAGAATACACAGCTGCTCTCATTTTCGGAGATTTCCTCTGTCTTTGAAAAAATGCTGCCGATCCAGCAAAGCAGCACTGAAATGACCGAAAATGACATCTCCATTGACCATGTGACGCTCGGCTACATGCGAATCTACGATCCGAATACGGATCCCTGCAGCGGTGTGCTTGTGCCGGTCTGGGACTTTTTCGGAAGCAGCACTCAGATGTCTGTTTATGAGGGAACGGAACTTACAAGTTCCTTCTCCAATCCGCGCAGCAGCTATCTGACCATCAATGCAGCCGACGGCACCATCATTGACCGTTTTCTCGGGTACTGATATGAAACAGGTCATTTCCACCCTGCGCTGCATTTTCCTCGGCTTCTTCAGGGATTCTCGCACCATTGTCACCTTTCTTATCAGTGTCGTTCTGTGTTTTCTTTTAAGCTCCCGCGTCACAGAGCTGATCGCCCGGTACGGCACTTCGGTGCAGGCAGCAGAGCCGTTTCTGTGGACCTTCGGCGATTCCACATCGATTCTGCTGATTTCCCTGATGCTCGTCTTTCTTTTTTCCGATCTTCCAAAGATCACACCATTTACACCATTCTGTCTTGTGCGAATCACGAGGCGGAAATGGCTGGCCGCCCAACTGCTCTACATCACAGCCGTTACGTGTCTCTATATCGGTTTTGTCCTTGCTGTGACCATCCTGCTGTGCATGAAGCATGCCTTTCCGCAGAATCTCTGGAGTGAAACCGCCGCAATCCTTGGCTACTCTTCGGTCGGTGCAAAAATGAACATTCCATCAACTGTAAAAATCATGGAAAGCATCTCACCCTGCGGCTGCATGCTCCAGGTCTGCCTGCTGATGCTCGGCTACAGTCTGACGCTTGGCTTTCTGATTCTTACCGGGAATCTGCTTCTTGGTGCAAAATCCGGTATGGTGCTTGCTCTTCTCTACAGCCTGTACGGATTCCTGCTTGACCCGGACGTTCTTGGGAACCTGCTCGGTCTGGAAAAACATGAGTTGTACCGCGTCCGCTCGATCGTCGGCTGGATCAGCCCGCTGAATCACGCAGTCTATCAGATGCACGATTTCGGCTACGACAATCTGCCGACCATTGCACAGTCTATAGGATGCTTTGCACTTTTTATTCTGCCCTGCATTCTGCTTTCCGTGCACACACTGAAACGCTATTCCTTTTCTTTTCTCGGGAGCTGAACAACTATGGATTTTAATCGTCTGTTTCACGAAAAAAATTTTTATCTTTCCATCCTGCTTGCGCTTGCTTCGATTCTCATTGGTACCGCCTGGCCGTCCATCCCTCCGGGGACTGTACTGCCGTCCGACATCTCTTTTTCCCTGCTTGAAAGCGCCCTGCAGTCAAAGGCGGTGCTGTTTGCACTCCCCGTTGCCGCAGCACTCCCCTTTGGTGACGCATATCTGAAAGAGCGTCAGTGGAATTACCTGCGTTTTCTGCTGATCCGCCAGAGCCGCGGCACCTACTGCCAGAGCCGGATTCTCGTCACCGCGGTTTCCGGTCCGCTTGCCTGGTTTTTTGCAGCCTGCCTCGCCCTGCTCTTCTTTTTTTTAACTTTTTTTACCCGGAAATCTGTCTCTACCTGGCCGCCGGACTGTCTTTTTTCACTGCTTGCCATGTCGGCAAGGCTTTTCTTATGCGCCTCATTTCTATCCAGCCTAAGTGCGGTGTGTGCTGTGCTTGGCGGCTCGGCTTATCTGGCGTTCGGGCTTCCATTCCTGCTCTGGTACAGCTGTATCATCCTGCGGGAACGATATCTGGAATCACTTTATTACCTGGATCCTTCCGAGTGGCTTTCTCCACAAAATGACTGGGGGACGGTGCAGACAGGATTATGGATTCTTCTCGTTTCGCTTGCACTGCTTGGTGCCGCCGCGCACCGGATGGTTCTGGAACGAAAGCTTACAGAATCATAATAAGGAAATATACTCTCGGAATCTTTTTATACCTGATTTTGTGAGAAGATTTTTTGTCAGGTGTGCACAAATTTTTGAGGCGTACACTGGGTGTACGTTGCTGAGATTTGTGTACGGCTGACAGCTAATCGGCCGCAAAAGCAAGTGCAGGAAAGACTCCGAGAGTACATGAAACAAAAAGGGAGGTTTTCTGAAATGAAATCTGATTCTTTATATGTTGATCTTCATCACGTCCGAAAATGCTTCGGCAAAGACGAGATATTAAAACAGCTTGATTTTCAAATGATACGCGGTCAGGTTTACGGCATTATCGGAAACAATGGATCCGGAAAAACGGTTCTGATGAAATGCATCTGCGGTTTTCTGCCGGTCACAGAAGGTACGGTAATAGTTGGTGGAAAATACATTGGAAAAGAAATTGATTTTCCGGAGAGTCTCGGTGTGATTATTGAAACGCCCGGCTTTCTTGCCTCGCTTAGCGGACGCAGAAATCTGGAAATTCTCGCCGGACTGCGCGGAAATCTGACCGGCGCTGACATCACCGCCATTCTTCATCGCGTCGGTCTTGATCCGGATCTGAAAAAGCCGGTTGCCAAATATTCGCTCGGTATGCGGCAGCGGCTCGGCATCGCGCAGGCACTCATGGAAAATCCTGAGCTTTTAATCCTTGATGAACCGTTTAACGGCCTTGACCGGCACGGTGTCGAAGAAATCCGTACCCTGCTGCTTGCCGAAAAGGAAAAGGGAAAAACCATTTTGCTCGCCAGCCACAATACCGAGGATATCCAAGTTCTCTGCGACCATGTCTTTGAGATGGACGGAGGCGTGATGCGGAAGAGGTGAACTGAGCACTGGAAAGGACTCTGATTGTATGAAATTCTCTGGAAAAAAATTGATCTTTTACTGGCTGCACTGCATTTTTTCTCCGCTTTTCTGCGGAATTGCCCTGATTCTGATCGGGGCTGGCGTGCTTCTGGTTCTGGCGTTTCAGCTGTACCGGTAAGAAAAAAAAGTCTCCATCAAACACTGTCATCTCTAACTTTGACATTGTCTGACGGAAACCCCTAAGTCTACTTATAAGGCAGATAGTAAAGCGTTCATAATCAATCTTACCAACTGTATTTTCTGTCTGCCTCTTCTTATATACAACTTTTCGCAGCCGTACTTCACAGCACTTTCATGCCTCATTTTACAAAAGCTCTTCCCGGAACGCATCCAGATCCCTTGCCAGGATCTCTTTGGCGGTCTCCAGGTCTTTTTTGCGCAATGCCTGCACAATCCTCTCGTGATTCCCGGCGCGCTCCTCCTTACCGCCTTCCCAGGACTTTGTGTAATACTGGTTGGAGATGCCGGTACACAGGCGCAGTGCCTCTTCAAGTGCCTTCTGCAGGTAGCTGTTGCCGCAGAAGCTGCACAGCTTGCGGTGGAATTCCAGATTGCACTTCCAGTGGATCTTATAGTCGTGAATTGATTCGATCTCCTGCACTTCATCGTTTAATTTTTCCAGCTCAGACAGATTTTCCTCCGTCAGAACAGGAAAGCTTGCCGCCAGTGCGCCCAGCTCGATCACTTTTCGGTATTCGACAACCTCCCTTATCTGCTGCGGCGTGATCGCAACGACCTGATAACCGTAGCGCGGAATGTTGCGCAGGATGTTTTCCCCGCACAGCTGCACGAGTGCTTCCCGCACAGGGGTCTTGCTGACGTGATATTTTTCAATCATATCCTTTTCTCTTATCACACTGGTGACATCGTACACTCCGTCGAGAATGTCGCTTAAAATGCCCTGATATACCTGATCTTTGATTGACTGGGTCTGCATTGTGGTTCCTTTCCTGAATCTGATTTTCGCTGAGACTTCCTGGCGTCTCGCATCTCTGCCGCAGCCACGCCCTTCCAGGCTATCCGCTGCTGCGCAGCTCCTGTCTGCGGCGAGGTGGGCGTCCCGCCCACCTCCGAAAATGGCTATACAGCTCCAGGAAAATAAATTTTCCTGGAGCTGTCTCGCCATTTTCACAGATGCGAGACTGTTTTATTCTATCATTATCTTTATAATCTCATCATTTGTCCCGGCCATTCCCTCTTTTCCGAGGCGGCCAATGTTGCGGATCGTGTTGTCGGCGCCCTTTGTCACAAGGCCGTCTCCGTCATAAAACTGCTGTCCCCTGACATACATCTCATATCCGAGAATGCCTGCATTCACTGACGCTGCAATCTTCGCCGCACAGGACGGCTTTGCGCCGTCGCACACGATTCCGGAGACGATCGCCAGTCCGTTTACGACCGTGTGCGCGATCTCCTTAAAGCCGCCGCCCCGCAGGTACGCGATTCCCGCTCCGGCTGCAACTCCTGCACAGACCGCACCGCAGAATGCCGACAATCTTCCGATACCCGTTTTCTGATGAATCGCCACCAGATTAGAAAGTGCCAGTGCACGATACATCTTCTCATCACCGGAGCACAGCTCCTTGGCATACTCAATAACCGGAACAGAGCATGTAATTCCCTGATTTCCGCTGCCGGAATTGATTACAACCGGAAGTTCACAGCCGCTCATACGCGCATCGGAACCGGCTGCAGCCATGGCACTGGCACGATTACGAATCTCGTCTCCATATGCATCGAGCATCACCTGACCGATGCACGCACCATAAGGATGTGTCAGGCCTTCTTTTGCGATCGCCATGTTGCAATCGATCTGATGATCGAGAATCGCTCTCACATCTTCTATCTCACACGTCATTGCGAAATCCCAGATGTCTTCCATATTCAGAAGGCTGCGGTCGGTCAGTCCTTCTTCCTGGTCTCCCTCCACGACCGTCTCCAACAGCTTTTCACCGTTGTGCTCTTCCAGTACGATATTCGTGTGATAGTTGGCAATCCGCACCTTTGCCGTATCCTCTCCGGCAACTGCTTCAATGATGATATCGAACACTCTTCCGCTGTCCAGGTAGCAAATCTCCATATCTGCCTGCTCTGTATATGCCTGAATCGCTGCACGCTCTTCATCGCTGACCTGCGAAATCACTTCAAGTTTTTTCTCCGGCCGTCCGGCTACAAATCCCGCAGCCACCGCTGCTCTGATTCCCTTCATACCTCCGGTGTTCGGCACAACGACTGATTTTACATTTTTAATAATACTGCCGCTCACTTTTACGATTACTTTTTCCGGCAGTTTTCCAAGCAACTCCTTACATCGCGCAGCCGCATACGCAAGTGCGATCGGCTCCGTACATCCCATTGCTGTAATCAGTTCTTCTTTCAGAATCTGTACATAGGCATCGTATTTTTTATTTGCTTTTTCCATCTGTGATTTCCTCAGCCTTTTACGGCTCCGGCCATCAGACCGGCTTTCTGGAATGTCTGCAGTAATAAATATAGCACAACAATCGGAACAATTACAAGTGTTGTTCCGGCAAGAATCACCGGCCACGGCGTAGAAAGTCCTTCGCTGACCGGAAGCAGTGAGATCGTTACCATCAGTGTATATTTTGCCTGCTTTCTCAGGTATAACAGTGGCCAGAAGAAGTCATTCCATCTCGCAATCAGTGTGACGGATGCCCAGGAGGCAAGCGCCGGTTTGATGACCGGAATAATGATCCGAAGAAAAATCTTAAAATCGCCGCATCCGTCGATCTTTGCCGCTTCAATCAGTTCATCCGGTACGTCCTTGATATACTGATGCATATAAAAGATACCGACTGCCGTCGCAATACGAGGAATGATCAAAGACCACAGGCTGTTGATCAGCCCTATTTTTTTCATAATAACAAACAACGGTACTGCGCCTACCTCAGGCGGCACCAGCATCGTGCCGATCACAAAATAAAACAGCGCATTTCTTCCCGGAAACGAATACTTTGCAAACGCAAAGCCTGCAAGTGAACAGAAAAACAAAGAGGTTACGGTTCCAAGAATCGCCGTAAACACACTATTAAACGTATTCTGAAGCACCGGAATCATTTCGAACAAACGCTCAAAATTGGCCATCGTCGGAGACTCAACCAAAACCGAATGGAATCCACTGATGCTTTCTGATGCAGGCTTAACTGCGATTAAACACATCCAGAGGATTGGCAGCACGCAAAGCAGCGTGATAAACACAATAACAATATGCAGCAATGCAGACTCTGCAAACCGTTTCTTTTTTACTCCCATAATGTAATGCCCTCCTTATATTTCGCCCTGTCTGCGGCGGACTGCCAGCTGAATCACGGAGATGATCGCAAGAATCACGATCAGAACCACTCCGATACTGGACGCATAGCCCATGTTGAAGGTATTAAATCCTGATTCATACATATACTGGAACAAGGAGGTATTCGAGGTACCCGGTCCCGGCAGAATGTAAGATTCATTAAACAGCTTCCAGGAATCCACGGTCAGAGTCACAGAACAGAAAAACAGAATATTTCCAAGTGACGGCAATGTGATATAGCAGAACTGTTTCCATTTACCGGCACCATCCATTGTTGCTGCCTCATAGTAATCACGCGGAATATTCAGCAGACCGGATAAGATAATCATTGTAAACCATGGCGTATTTCTCCATACATTCAGAATGATGACCGGTATCTTTGAAAACTGTGTACTCGTCAGCCACGGCACTCTGGAGAGTCCAAACGCCTGCAGTGCCTCATTGATCAGGCCGGCATTTTCATCAAAGAACAGGCGGAAAATAAGACCCATTGCAATCGCCGCACAAACATTCGGCAAGAAGGTCACGGTTTTGAAAAATACTCTTCCCTTCAGAAGATCTGAGTTCAGGATCGTTGCGATCAAAAGTGCAAAAATCAAAATCAGCACCAGACCGGAGATCCAGTAAACAACCGTATTTTTGAGTGCTTCCCAGAACATATTGTCAATCAGAATTTTTTTGTAATTATCCCAGCCAATAAACTGCGGATCACCGATTCCGCGCCACTGTGTAAAGCTGATGTATACGGTCCAGATGATCGGAATCAGCTGAAATACAAGAAACAGTACGAAAAACGGCAGAATAAACAGATACGGCATTTTGTATTTTTTGATTGTTTTCAGCATATTTTTTCTCCCATTTATCATGGTAAAGGATACAAAAAGCCCGGGCGGCCATTGTCACCCGGGCTTTCCGCCTTTTGTGGCTTTCCCTGATTATGTTTCTATTTTTTACTGAATGATCGTTGCAGAACCGATCTTCGCCTTCAGGTTTTTATCCATATTTGCAATTGCTTCGTCCATTGTCTGATTTCCTGCCACATAATTCTCAAGCTCTGCTGAGATGATCTCATCTGCCTCTGCATCCTGCGGAGTTACAACCAGATTTTTAGAACCATTCTCCAGGCACTTTCCTTCCATCTCTCTGAAAGACATTCCGCCGTAGAACTCAGACGGCTCTTTCCAGAAATCATCTTCCAGCATAGAAAGAGAAATCGGGTTTGCATACGGTGCATTCTGAGACTCCATGGACTCTACCCATGCATTTCTGGACTCAGTATCAAAGTGGAAATCCTTCCACAGCTGCTCAAGCAGTCCCTGATATACGTTGTCCCCCTTATTTACGATACAGAAATAGCTGGATACCGGTGCGCCTGCTGTTCCGACTTCCTCAAATACCGGAGAAGCCATTACTCTCCACTGACCGGAGGTTGCCTGGCAGTTCTTTCTAAGGAACTCATCCCAGAATGCGCCAATGTAGAACGTTGCTACTTCCTGATTATTGATTGCATCGTAAAGCGCCGGCTCCATAATTTCAGTCTTCATCAGAAGTCCTTCGGAATTTAAGGTATCCAGGGCACCAAGTGCAAGCTTTGTACCTGCATCCTCACCGATCACTACATTTCCATCCTCATCCCAGATTTTCGCATCTGCCTGCGGCATCAGACCACGACGTCCCCAATATCTCCAGGTCTTGCTGCTCGGGCTGATGTAGGAAAGGTAAACTTTTCCTTCGCTCTTTTCCTTCAGCTGGCGTCCTGCCTCAATGTAACCGTCAAACGTTGTCATCATGGACGGATCCACGCCATATTTGTCAAAGATCTCCTGGTTGTAAAACAGCACGTTCGGACGAACGGAACTCGGAAGGCCGTAAATACCGCCGTTGATCGTCGCATCATCCGCTGCTCCATCTACCATCTGATCGATGTACGGAGCCAGAAATTCACTTTCGTCTACCAGAAGATCTGCCTGGGAAAGATCCATGATGTTAACTGGATCAAGCCATACTGCATCCGGAAGATCCTCCATTGCCCCTGACAGTGCGGTCATCGTAATATTCTCACGGCTCTGTGCATGACCCTCTGTCTGTACAATGTCAAACGTAACACCTGCTGCGATATCCTGATGGCGCTCTACCCATGCGTCCATGTACTCCTTTAAGTACTGCGGCTGGCCGGTTCCGTAAATGGTGATCGTACCTGCCGGGTATACTGTCTCCTCTGCCTCTGCCGCAAATGCACCGCCAAACAGTCCCATTGTCATTGCTGCCGCCAGCAGTCCGCTGATCATTTTCCTCTTCATGTTTTTTCCTCCTTTGATCGTGTAATTTTTATATTTCTCTTGCAGCCTGTACAACTGCATTGATTCGTGAATATGGAATTTCTGTCGGAAGTGTGCAATCCGCTCCCAGAATAAATTTCGCCTTGCCATAATCAGAAATAACTTTCTTTGTCGCTTCACGCAGCTCTTCTTCTGTACCATCAACCATCACACCGCTGCGGTTTGCCAGTCCACCCATGATTGTCTTTCCAGCAAACAGCTTTTTGCCGTCCTCCAGACTGAAATGCGTCTCGTAAACACCCCAGTTTACAACATCCGCCAGATCTGCATAGCTTGCATAGCGATCCATGTTCAGACCATCCTTACAGATATGAAGTACATTTACATTGCCCACCTCTTTGGAAACCTTCAGGATTTCTTTGTCAAAGCCTTCAATTGCTTCTGCAAACTCTTCATCCGTGTAATACCGTCTCTCACCGCCGAGCGCCGCATAATAAATACCGTCCAATCCAAGCTTTTTGTAGCTCTCTGCCAGCTGGCACATTCCTTCTGTGATTCTCTTAAATGCATCCAGTACCGGAACCTTGTTCTCTCTTAAGTGTGCACACATGCGCTCTCTTGTTCCCTCATATCCGTATCTTGCTTCGATCGGATGGATCGCTGATGCGCAAATACCATGAAGCGTTCCAAGTGAAAATGCATTCGGATCTGCCTTTGCAAGGATCTTTTCTGTAAGCTCCATCTGCTTCTGCATGAATCCATCCTTCATTGAATAGGAAGGAATCTTTTTCCAGTCTTCTGCCGTTCTGATCTCGCCAACGTCCGGAACAAGATTTTCATTCATAATCTTAATAATATCCGTATCCGTTTCTTTGAAAAAACGCAGATGAGCTTCCACCGAAGCATCACCGAATGCACGGTCATGTGGAAAATGAAGGGAAAATCCGCACGGTACGTGATCCACTTTCTCTCCGCGAATTGCTGCAAATACTCTGTCTCTCTTTTTCATACATAGTCCTCCTGTTTTTCATCTGGTTGCTGTAAAGCGGATCTTTGTCTTCCGCCTTCCCTTTTTATGAATGCTTATGAACGCAGTCACTTTATTTCTCTGCGTTTAGGTCAGACTTTTATTTCATACTTTTCCTACTGAATAGGTGGATTATATGATATCTGTGTGATTTTGTAAAGTCCTTTTTGCATATCATATATAATTCTTTTTAGAATTTCTGTAAAATTCTTTTTATTATTTTTTTCTGTGATTACTTGTAATATTATCACAGTGATTATTAAACGTCAACAGCTTTTGTGCAAATCTCCTTAATATACAGTTTTATATGTTCATTTTTATGCATATGTTACAATATCAATCTGTATATATTTACCAATCACAAAGCTTTCTCTGTCAAAGCAGACGCTTTCCATGTAAGATACTTTATCGATTTCTCAGACAAAACAGCTGTTGCAATCAAGCTCATCCCCGCAGGAGACTTGCCTGACTCGGGTCAAAGCGGATATTCGCAATCCGCTTCGCTACTTGCTCATAACCGAGCAGCTGCTTCGCAGCTTATCAGGAGTGGCTTGTACCACTCCTGATACAAGCAAGTCCCTACCCACTGCTTATTGCTCCGCGCAATTGAAGCAGGGGACTTGCCTGACTCGGTTAAAAAAGCAGCCTCCAGAGTTTCTTTCCTCTGATTGCTGCACTCTCATGAACTACTTCTATCCTCGATCGTATCCGAAAAATGCATAATGCAAAAAAGCCCCGGATTTTCATCCGGGACTCCTCATTTTCAAAACTATACTAAAACGGACATTTGCAATCCGCTTCGCGACCTTCGTTCAATTAAGCAAGCTTTGTCTTTGCAAGCTCTACAAGAGAAGCAAATCCTGCTGCATCATTAACTGCCATATCAGCCAGCACTTTTCTGTTCAGCTCTACGCCAGCCAGCTTCAGGCCGTACATAAATTTGCTGTAGGAAAGGCCGTTCAGACGAGCGCCTGCGTTGATACGAGCGATCCAAAGCTGTCTGTACTGACGCTTCTTCTGCTTTCTTCCTGCGTATGCGCTTGTAAGTGCACGCATTACAGACTGCTTTGCTACTCTGTACTGTTTGGATCTGGCTCCTCTGTAACCCTTAGCCAGCTTTAATACTCTGTTATGTTTTTTCTTAGCGTTTAAACCGCCTTTGATTCTTGCCATGTCTTGTTTTCCTCCTTAGATAATCCATGTCTTTACACGTACAGCGGAGTGCTCCGCCTCAGACTGTCGCAGCCGTCAGACTTTCGGCCACAGTCTCCTGTTTCCTGATTTCTGCCTGCTGCTTACAGATACGGCAGGATCTTCTTCATGTTCTGAGCATTCGTAGCGTCTGTGATTGTAGACTGTCTCAGATTTCTCTTTCTCTTAGTGGATTTCTTTGTTAAGATATGGCTCTTATAAGCTTTATTTCTCTTTAATAATCCTGTTCCTGTCTTTTTAAAACGTTTTGCAGCTGCTCTGCTTGTTTTCATTTTTGGCATCTTAAAGTTCCTCCTTGTATTTAGAATATCTGAATAACGTTATGAACGCTTTTCCATCAAAAACAGGGTGAGGCTTCTGCCTTCCTGCTTGATTGGCTTATCAATCACAGCCACATCTTCCAGAGACTTTGCGAAATCTTCAAGGATATAACGGCTGGCCTGCATATGAGCCATCTCACGTCCCCTGAAGCGAAGGCTGATTTTTACCTTATTGCCCTTTGTAAGAAATTTACGTGCACTGCTGATTTTGGTATTCAGGTCATTTACATCAATATTTGGTGACAGCCGGATTTCCTTGATCTCTATCGTCTTCTGCTTTTTCTTCGCTTCTTTTTCTTTTCTTGCCAGCTCGTAACGATATTTTCCGTAGTCGATGATCTTGCACACCGGCGGCTTCGCGGTCGGGGCAATCTTTACAAGGTCAAGCTCTGCTTCTTTGGCAAGCTTCATTGCATCCCTTGCTGACATAATGCCAAGCTGCTCTCCGTTTTCACCGATTAAGCGGACTTCGCGGTCCCTGATCTGTTCGTTAATCATTAATTCGCTAATAGTTCTGCACCTCCACACATTGATATAAAACTCTGCTCCCTTCGGCCTCGCCGTGGAACAACCCTGAATAGAAACATTAAAAAAGTGGATAACGCACAGCTATCCACTTCAATCATCACATCTGACACATCAAAACTTCCTGCAAAACTGCCGGAATCAAACTCTGAATCCATACTGCCTTTTGGCAACTCAACCGCATCCCATCGAACGAAATCTCCGGTCCGCCATCCAGATAATAAACCCGATCTGTCATCTTTTATGAACCTCTGGTCACCATACTTCCTCGTGCCAGGGTGAGAGTGGATACTCTGCTTTCCTGTTTTACAACCTGATTTATTCTACTACATGGGATGCGGTTTGTCAATTACTTTTTTGAGGTATTTTTAGCGCTGAATTCCGGCTCAAGCTACGCTTTGATTCCTCTTGCAATCGAAGCATTTGTTACCTCAAGCGTTCCGTCTGTCACAAAGAGACTTAAGGAATCACCCGGCTTTTCATATGCTCTCGTATTGAGTGCAACACCGTTCACATACAGCGTTGCGATATCATCATCGAAAATAATCTGAATATGGTACGTCTCTCCGGCATTCAGATCAATTGGCCGCTCCAGTCCGATGTTCATACAGCCAAACCACGGCCAGTTCGGATTTTTCTCAAAGACATAACGATTTTCTTTTACATGGAACAGGAACTGATATGCCTGCGCTTTCTCCTCACTCTCAAGAATGCGCACACCAAACGAACGGGGATCGCCGGAAAACTTCACATCTGCCTCAAAGGAAAACAGATCGCCACACTCTCTCGCCACTACCTTTTCCTCTCTTGCATACGGGGAATCGATCGTAAAGTCTGCAATCTTTTCCCGCTCGTTAAATGCAGCCCATACGGTATCCGGAATCTTTACACCGAGTGTTCCGTCTTCTCTTTGATAGATTTCATGCGCCACGAAAGTACCTGCCCACTCAAAGTTCGCATGGTCATCGCTGTTTTCTTTCGTTGGCACCCAGCCAAACAGAATTCTCTGTCCGTTCAGGCAGAACGTTCTTCCTGCATAGTATGCACGTCCGTCAAACGCATCATCCGCCGGTGCAATCCACGGGCCATTGATACTCTTGCTCATACGATAAACCATCTTGCTACGGTCACTGTACTCTGTCACTACATGATACCACCAGTCGCCAATCTGGAACAGGTCTACCATTTCATGCATCGTGAAAAGTCCCGGTGCCCAGAAATCTCCCTCAAATTTCCAGTTTTTCAAATCTGTTGATGTAAACTTTACGGTACGGCCAGTCTGCTGTGTCTTTGGTCCGATCTTTCTCGCGCCAAGGATCAGCATATAAACCTGCTCCTCTTCATTCCACAGTACAAACGGATCACGCCAGTCATCCGGGTCATATCCCTCCTGTGGTGTAAACGTAAGTGCCTCCTTCGTTTTAGTCCAGTGATACAGATCATCTGAAACTGCATGCATCAATACCTGTGATGCCTTCCCCTGCGCCGGATAATCCCGGTTATAACCGGTATAGAAAATATGATACTGTCCCTCGGCCTCGAATACACTTCCTGCAAAAATAAACTGATCCTGCTCCTCATCCGTTCCCCTCGGAACTGCTACGCCGCAGTCCTTATAATGAACGAAATCAGAGGTTGTTGCCAGATCCCAGCCAAACGGTTCCCCAAATGGTCCCGGTTTTCTGGTATCTCTTTGATGATACAGGAAAAATTCATTTCCATGGCCAAACGGCATGCAATCACCAAACCACGTATTCGGAAACTGATAATATAATTTGTGCATAACTTTTCCTCCTTTGATCTCAGCCTTTTACAGCGCCTGCTGTCAGGCCGCTTAACATGTACTTGTTCGTAAAGAAATAGAAGATAAATGTCGGAAGCACCGTCACAACAATCGCTGCAAAAGTTGCTCCCCAATCCTTCGTACCCATAAATCCAACGAAGTCGTTCAGTCCAAGTGTAACCGTTTTCATCGAAGTCGATCTTGTAAACGTATAGGCGTTGATGAAATCATTCCAGGTAAACACGCCCTGCATCGTCGCCACTGTCAGCAGTGAATTGGTCGACATCGGAAATACAACCTTGAAAAACGTACGGAACGGGCTGCAGCCATCGATGATTGCCGCTTCTATGATCTCATCTGGCAGAAACTTGCTGAATGAATAAAACAGCTGGATGGAATACGACAGAGAAAATGCAATCTGTGGTAAAATCACCGCCGCATACGTATTCAGAATATTCAGCTTTGAAAAAATCGTAAACAGCGGGATCAGCGCCACCTGAAACGGAAGCATCAGGCCAAGCAGGAAATAAGACAGCAGCTTTTTATTCCATTTAAACTGAATCTTACTGAGCGCAAATCCTGCCATAAAGCTGAACAGCAAAAGCGGAATCAATACACCCACAGTGATGATAATACTGTTCTTGAAATAATTCAGCATCGGACTGGTCGTAAATACTTTAATATAATTATCAATATTAAACGCACTCGGCAACGCCCAGGACGGCAGATGTCGGAAGTCGTCCTTTGTCTTCATGCTCGACATGATCACGTAAAAAATCGGATATACCATGAACACAAGAAGGATCCCCGCAACAATGACTCTCACGACGGCCGAAACCGCTCTTTTTCTGCTGGTACTCATCACTGCTCTCCTCCTTCCGTTACTCTTCGGAAAACGCCTCCCACGATCAGACAGATCACTACGATTGCCATTGCCACCGCGCTTCCATATCCATATTTCATGCTGCTGAACGCCTGCTTATACATATAAGTTGACATCAGCTCCGATGCATTTCCCGGTCCTCCCTTTGTCAGAAGGAAGGAAATATCATATGACCGCAAAGATCCATTTAATACCAGTACGCAGTTTGCGATAATAACCGGTTTGATGTACGGGATTTTTACATGCCAGTACTGCTGCGGTACATTTGCACCGTCTACGATCGCTGCCTCCGCCAGTTCCGACGGTACGCCGATCAATGCCGCATAAAAAATAACCATGTAAAGTCCCAGATATTTATAGCCTTCCACAAAGGCTGCGACATACAGAGAAATGGATGCATTTGACGTCCATTCCATATATAGCAAATCCGGATTAAAGAAGCCTATTACTGCATTAATAACACCGGTCGGCGTTACAGAAAACAGTTTTGAAAAAATCTGGCAGATCGCCACAGATGAGATAACAACCGGTACATAATACAGTGTCTGAAGTCCTGCCCGGAAATGTTTTACTCTCGTCAAAAAGATTGCAAATAAAAGTCCTCCGAATACTTCTATCGCCACGCAGATTACTGTGTAAATCAACGTATGTGCCACTGTCTGCCAGAAAATTTTATCTCCGGTCAGCAGCTGCTTATAATTTTTTATTCCGACAAATACCTTGTCTCCTACTCCGCTCCAGTCAAAAACACTATAATAGCCGGCCCATATGACGGACACTACCACAAATAACGTATAAATAACAAATGCAGGGAGCAGGAACATCAGGATTACTTTTTTCTTTCCAAAGGTTTTCTGCATGTTATCCCCTCTTTCTGAGCATCCCCGGGTACGCTTCCACATACCCGGGGATGTTTTTTATGACAGTAGAAAATTTCATTTTTATGTCATAAAAGCCTCCGGCAGAATGTGCCGCGCACATTCTTGTCCCATTCATATCAATCAGTTGCTGTTATTTACAATAAACTGATCCGCTGCCGCCTCAAACTCTTCCGGTGTCTCGCTGCCCTGTGCAAGCTTCTGCTGCTCATCAACCAGGTTGGTCAGTGTTGCGGAGTCAAGCTTGTCATCCCAGGAAACCCATGCATCGGTCGCCGTCTCAAACAGCGGCTGGAGATCATAGAACATCTGATCCACACCGTCCGGAATCTCTCCATTGAACGGTGAAAATACCTGTGCATCGTTGTAGCATGCATCGCTGTAATTCTCGCACATATACTGGAAGAATTCCTGCATGGTCTCATCATAGGTCTGTGCGTTAAATGCGGTTCCGAATCCACCGTGAATCGGTACATTCGTATCCATATTTTCTTCTCCGTCTACATCCGGTACTGCAAAGAAACCAAGCTCTCCGTTTGCATACATCTCGCTAGCCTCTTTGATCTGACCCGATCCGCTGTACCACATACAGCCTGTGCCTCCAAAGAACAGATCCGTTGCAGCTGTATAATCTGTGCTCAGGAAACCGCCCTGGAAATATCCTTCCGTTCCGAGTGTGTACAGAAGCTCTGCACCTTTTTTCGCAGCCACGTTTTCTGTAAACTTCTCTTTCTGATCCATATATCCTCTGATAAAGCCGTCTTTTGTCATTCTCCACGGGGCAAAGGACAGATATCTCATCAGCTGCCAGTTCTCAGATCCTGCAACGATAAGCGGAACCTCACCGTTCTCTTTGAGCGTCTTGCACACGGTCAGGAACTCATCCCAGGTCTTCGGCGCTTCCAGTCCGTACTCCTCGAAAATATCCTTTCTGTATACGAAGAACTCACAGTTCAGGCTCTCCGGAAACAGGTATACATTTCCATCATCTGCATCCTTGAAGAAATCATAAACTGCCTGGTTCATTTCCTCCTTCATGCCAATCCGCTCAAGTTCATCGCCGATATTCACCATACCGTCAATGTCCTGTGCTGCACTGGAAAGCGCACCGTTTGCACAGCCGTAAATATCCGGAAGGGAATTGCTGTTGATATACAGCTGAAGCTTTGTCACATAATCTGCATCGCCGCTTACCAACTCGAACTCCGGCTCTTCCAGTCCGTGCTCTTCACTGAACTCGGTCAGAAGCTTCTTCAGAATAATATACTTCGCTGATGTCTCACTTGCACGAAGAAGTGCCGTAATCTTCGTTCTCTCACTGCCGGATTCCGCTGCACTTACTCCCGTGCCCACCAGCAGTGTCGATGCTGCCATTGCACCTGTCAATACGAGTGCTATCAGTTTTCTTGCCTTCATTTCTTTTCCTCCTTTGATTGGTTTCACGTTTTTGATAATCCTATTTTACCTGAAATCTGACACTCTCCCTATCAGACATTTGAAAAAAAATCGGATTTTCGAATACAAAAAAGGAGAAAAATGCACATCACAAATTTTGTTCTGTTTGTTTTTCTCCTTTTTTCGGATCTTGTTTTAAATTTTTTTATAGTTATTCGGGGTTGTTCCATACTTTTTCTTAAACACCCGGATAAAGTAACTGAAATCACGATATCCCACCATTTCCGCAATTTCATATACCTTGTACTCTCCTTCCTGTATCAAACTTTTCGCTTTTGCCATCCGAATATCTGTCAGCGTTTCCAGAAAGCTTTTCCCAGTATGGTTCTTAAGAAGGCGGTTCACATACGTCTTGCTGATTCTAAACTGCTCAGCCAGGCTGTCAAGAGACAAATCGTTCGCATAATTTTCCCGAATATAGGCTTCTATTTCCTCACCTATTTTCTGATTTCTTGATACATGCAGATCCAGCTGCTGATTTCCACCATACAGAAGTGCTTTTCGAAGTGCCTGCAGCAGTGTCTTCCGATTGCGGCTGTTCATGATCTGCTCCATTGTTTCAAGGAAAACTGCATCATTTTCCACTCTTTGCTCTCCGGACAGTTCGCGCTTATCAACACTTAAATACCGCATGCACTGTGTCAGCAGTTCCATTGAATCATATCGAAGAATATCAATATCTTCGCATTTTTCAAAAATCCGGTTTGCGAAGCGTAGTGCCGTCTCCCCATTGCCTCTGGCAAGTTCCGAAAGAATCCTTCTCTTTTCTCCATCCGTCATACTGCGTATGTTGCGCTGCACACAGTTGATATCCCTGTATTTTGTCACATTTCCGGTATCATCCACGAAGCTGCTCTCCTCGCATGCTTCCATCGCTTCCCGATAAGCCAGGTTCAGTTCACAGGCGTTCTGACTTCTGTTACTGATTCCAAAAGAAAGATTTTTTCGAAGAATTTCCCGGATTTTCTTTCTGGCCGTTTCACACGCAGCCTCGCAATGCGCCATACAGTCTTCCTCAGCAAAATATTCTGGATAGGAAATCACAAAGCAATATCCCATTGTATCTGTCACTGAAAAGACACGCAGCTCCTCTCTGTCAGTCCGAAATATTTCTTCGCATACATTGCAAATAATAAATTTAAGCAGGCTCTGATCCAGATTTTCTTCCGGTATTTCCACATCTCCCACAATTCTTGCATAGGCCACATAGGAACAGTCCAGCCGGATACGCAAATTCTTCAAATTTTCCAGCAGTTCTTCTTTCTCTTCATAAATTCCGAATAAGGCATCTGAAATTGCTTTGGATACGATCTGAGGACGTGCCTTGCGATACTGTTCTTTCAATAAATCATAATCCGTTTTCTGCTTCTGATGCTTTCGGATCCTGCCGCATATTTTCTCTACAACCGCCTCCAGTTCCTTAAAATCAATCGGCTTAAGCAGATACTCTGCGACTCCGATCCGAAGCGCCTGCTGTGCAAACTCAAAATCATCATATCCGGTCAGAAGGACGATCTCTGTTTCCGGAAATGCGCTCTTTACCTTTTCAGAGACTTCCAGCCCATCCATCTCCGGCATCTTAATATCACTCAGTAAAATATCCGGATGAAGCGTCTTCGCCAGTCTCAGTCCCTCCTCCCCGTCCTCCGCACTTCCCACAACTTCACAGCCATAGGATTCCCACGGAAACACGCACAGCCCTTCCCGGATAATAAATTCATCATCCAAAATCAGTACTTTCAGCTTCATACGTTTCTCCCTTCTGCCTGTTTTTGATTTTTCACCTCATGTGGAAGCCTCACCGTAAAGCAGGTTCCTTTCCCAACCTCAGATTCCACCATAAGCCCATATGGTTCTCCATACATATACTGCAGCCTCTGATGCACCGCATAAACACCAAGTCCGGTGTGTGCCCTGCGCACATCCACCTCTTTTCCGTCGTTTCCGTTTCTGGTCAGCAGGTGTTCCAGAATCTCCTTTGGGATACCGACTCCGTTGTCCTTTACTTTAAGAACAACATCCGCTCCCTCGATATGTCCCGAAATCACGAGCAGTACTTTTGCTTTACTCACCTCAACGCTATGTACAATCGCATTCTCCACCAGTGGCTGGATCGTCAGTTTTGGAATCAGCTGTTCCATCACAGCTTCCTCTACATCAAACTCCACAGTAAAACGATTCTGAAATCTTTTTTTCTGAATATACAGATAGTCGTTTACATAATCCAGTTCCTTACGCACTGTAAAAATATTTTCCTTATTGCTGATGCTGATGCGGAGCAGATTTCCGATTGCCTGGACCATCTCACAAATTTCATCTTCTCCTTTAATTCTTGCCATCCAGTTAACCGTATCCAGTGCATTATACAGGAAATGAGGATTGATCTGTGCCTGAAGCGCTTTAATCTCCATCTCCTTACTCAAAAGCCTGCTGTTTGATATCTCCTCGAGCAGCTGTTCCACCTGCCTGATCGTCTCATTGAAGACGTGATTCATTTCCCCAAACTCATCTTTTCGCGTCTCATCCAGACTCACGCCGAAATCTCCCGATGCAAATGCCCGGAGCGCCCGGCTTGTATTGTGCAATGGGCGAACCAACACCCCTGAGAGTATTGCACATAATAAAAGACCTAACAGGAGCCCTACTATCATTGCTGCTCCAATACCAAGCAAAAGCGGCGTAACTGAATTATTGATTTCTTTCCTCGAAATAATCCCAATTGTTTTCCACCCCGTCTTTGACACGGTGTGATAGAGTATTTCATATTCTTCTCCGTCTATCTGGCTAATAAAAGAGCCATTTCCTGCCTGAAACAATTTATCTGCATTTTCCAATAATTTGGATTCTTCTCCGCAAATAATTTTATTCTGATTATCAAGAAGCAAAATACTTCCTGAAAATGCAAAATCTACATTCTTTTGAATATTTTCCAGAGAGGAAAGCCGAATTGCATTCCGCATCACTCCAAGTGATTCCATCGATAATAAATCTTTTATTTCCTTTACCAGCTGAATATCTCCGCTGTTTTGGATATCATTTATGCATACAATAGCCCCTCTTTTGGATTTTGCCAACGCTTTTAATTCTTCTTCATTATCAAGTTTAGGTTCCTGATACATCGTTGCGCAAAAATAATTTTTTCCGTTATCACCGTATATTTCCAGATCCTTCATATAAACACTGTTATAAATCATCACCATCTGGCGTTTTAATTTTCTGGTTTTACTGTAGTAGCCTTCCTCTGAGTCCTCTGATTTTCCAAGCCTCAGTTCTTCCTGTACTGCCGTATTAAAAGCCAGAATATCCAGTTTATTATAGATCATGGTCATAAAAGTGTCATAATTTTCCGATATCTGCCATACCGTTTCCTTTGCCTGTGTAACGGTTTTATCCAAAATAATATCCGATGCAATATTGTATACAATAACACCTGAAATTAGCGCAATTGAAAAACAGATCGCAAGGCAGAATAAAAAAAGTTTTGTAAAAATATGCATATCATTCAGGCGGTGTTTCAGAGTATTTATCATATGCACAGCTGCCACTCAAAATGTGATTAAATATACCCACATCGAGATAATGTAGACTCTCACGAGTTCTACTTACTGCTTTATCGTGTATGCTTTGGATTGACCGAAATCATATCTACTCACAAGTTCTTGTACACTCCACAGTCGTAAATTCCCGAAATAGCCTTCGGTACATACCTACGTTTGCGTTTATTTATGCAACTTCGTAAGTCATAGCATCTCTCAAATTAAGTGCAGCATTGAGATCTCTGTCTTCGATATAACCACAAGCACATTTGAAAATTCTATCTGAAAGTTTTAAATCTTTCCTGATATTTTTGCAGTAATGGCAGGTTTTAGAAGATGGATACCATCTGTCTGCCACACGAAGTTCAATCCCATTTTCGTTGCATTTAGCTTGAAGTTTTATTCTAAACTCATAAAACTTCTGTGACGCAACTGCTTTTGAAAGATGTCTGTTTTTCATCATGCCTTTTACATTTAAATCTTCAATCGTAATGTAGGATGGTTTGGTTTTCACTATCTCTGCGATTGTTTTGTTAATGTAGTCGGTGCGGATATTATCTATCCTATGATGAAGTTTCTGTACCTTGAGCTTTTGTTTTTGTATATTCGCTCTTTGAGTGGACTCTCCTTTCTGTGAATTTTCATATTTTCGGGAAAGACTTCTCTGTTCTCGAATAAGTTGTTTTTCAAGTTTCTTTAATTTTGCTGATTTGTTAATGTTCTTATAAGTTTTACCATTAGAAACAGTGGCGAAATCCTTTAATCCAAGGTCAATGCCAATTCCTTCATTGGAATGATCAGCTGTCTTGTTATCCGGCAGTTCTACAAGAACCGAAACATAGTATCTGTCAGCTTTTATTGAAACTGTACCGCTTTTGATCACATATCCATCTTTTGTTGTTGGAATATATCCTTTCTCTTTGATGCGGACCCAAC
>ERZ824473.618-NODE-618-length-60885-cov-9.553937_pt1 | contig 60885 bp, 59 predicted proteins | sample MGYA00519874_ERZ824473 | MGnify/ENA primary metagenome ERZ824473 (study PRJEB31778, sample SAMEA3449151) | human gut metagenome | biome: human gut; feature: human-associated habitat; material: faeces | place: United Kingdom | collected 2010/2012 ... | reverse complement strand
AGAGCAGAGGACTGAAAATCCTCGTGTCACTGGTTCGATTCCGGTTCTGGGCATTCTGTTTTCGAACAGATGACAGATGGGATACTAGCTCAGGTGGTAGAGCACTTGACTTTTAATCAAGTTGTCCCGGGTTCGAGTCCCGGGTGTCTCATGGAAGAGAAGAAGATCATGATGGGTGATCTTCTTTTTTTGTATTACGAAATAATATCAGATGTGAACAGCGATTATGAAAAACGTGAGGTGAGCATGTGAAGATAGCGGTTGTAGATGATAATGAGAGCGAACGGACAAAGCTTTGCACTCTTTTGCGGGAATGGGGAGAAAAGCGAAAGTATGAGATGGTATGTAACGAATTTACAGATGGCAAAGATTTTTTAAAAGCTTCTGGAACGTATCAGGCGGTATTTCTGGACATCTATATGGAGAAGCTGAATGGAATTGATACCGCCAGAATGCTTCGGAAATATGATAAAAATTGTAAAATTATTTTTATGACAATCAGTGAGGATCATCGGGCAGAGGCATTTGAGGTTCATGCATATGATTATCTGGAGAAGCCGGTTACTGCGCTGCAAATTGAGCGGGTGCTGGCAGATCTTTTGGAAACTCAGACAGAAGATCAAAGCTATCTGGTACTTTCAGCTGGCAGGAGTCAGGTTCCGGTGATTCTTTCAGAGCTCCGGTTTGTTGTATCAGACGCCAATTATTGTGTGATACAGACTGATCAGAAACAGCGTGTGCGTATTGTTTTTTCGGAACTGGAACGGATGCTCTCCTGCGAGCGGAGGTTTTTGAAGATTAACAGAGGAATTCTTGTAAATCTTGATTTTGTGAGCAGTATGGAAAATAGAATCTGCATGATGCGAAACGGGGAACAGTTTCCGATGAATTCAAGACGTGCAGATATACTTCGGCAGGAATTGGTATACTATCGTTTTGAAAAGAGAAACAGACAGCTGTCGCGAAAGGCAGAAACCGGGAAAATACAGGAGCATTTTGTGAAAAAGGAGGCAGGCCGGGTACAGACAATGGAAATAAGACCGGAGAGACCGGCACAATGCCTGCCTGGAAAACGGATATGAATGGGGCGATGATGCAGGAATTGCTGATTGCGGTTGGAGAATGGTTCTTTTTTTATATTCCGGCAGCAATAATTGCAATAGCACCGGTGATAAAATGGATGCACGAGCCGGCAAAAAGAATGTTTCCCTTCATAATGGGAATTTTGTGTGCTGTCTGTGTGGTATGCCCAATGCTAAGTGTTTTTATTGATAAGCATCCTATTTATGGTCTGATTGATGTATCGTTTGTTACAGTATTGCTGTTATTTTATTTGCTGCTTATCGATCTGGAAAAGGTAAAGCTGCTGTATCTGATCATTTGTGATATGACGTTGATGTCTTTTGGCGGGCTGGTCTATCATATTACAGCGGCGGTATTTCATCCAGAAGGAACGATGCAGGATTCATCAGGCTGGGGGCTGCTTGCACAGATAACTGTAAATTTATTAATCGTTCTGTTTTTCTGTGCGGTAGTCCGAAAAAAGCTGACGTGGGTGATCGAAAATTTTCATAATACGACAGTATGGGCTATTGCGGGAGTGATCCCTGCGATTATTTTATTTTGTAATTATATGATGGTTCCAAGGTATTATAGTACGATCAAGTTTCGGCGTATTTTTCGAATTTCAGTTGTATTAATTGTTACATTGTTTGTGCTTTTTGTTACACTGCAGATTATGTTGTATCTTATTATTCGTTACCTGGTTGAGAAGTACGAAATGGATCGTTCTGCTTATATGCTTCAGATGCAGGCAGAACAGTATAAGGTGCTGAAACGACATCTGGAGGAGACGAGGCGGATGCGTCACGATTTCAGGCAGATGATTTATTCCATCAGGGAGCTTGCAGAACGGAAGGATTTTGAGCGGCTGCAGGCTTATATCGGCTCATTCTGTAAGGAGTACGCAGGTAAATGCAGGGCGTTTTGACTTTTGCAGAAATACGGCCTTAAATGCGCTTCTGGCACATTATGCAGCGAGGGCAGAAGAGCTGCAGATAGATATAGGAGGGTGGAGTTTTGAGATTGCGGAATCTGAGCGTATTTCGGATATTGATCTGTGTGTGATTTTTGGCAATATTGTTGAAAATGCAATTGAGGCGTGTGAAAAGGTAAGAATTGGCGAGCGCTATATTCAGTTGTCTGCGGATCGCGAAGAGGGTCAGTGTCTGTATATTACAATGGTGAACAGCTCGGATGGATGTAGTATAAAGAAAAAAGAAGTGTTCTTATCAAGCAAAAAGGAAAAAAGTGGGATTGGACTTTCTTCGGTGAAAATGCTTGCAGAAAAGTATGGAGGACTTGCAGAATTTCATGAAGAAGGAAATGAATTTTATTCGAATATCATGCTGAAGCTGTAAGTGAAGTAGCAAATAGAATAACTTAGAGCCAGAACAGAGTTTTTATCCCAGAAAATGATACTTCCTCCCAACTTAATTGCAATTGGAAAAAATTTCGTATATACTTTGGAATATCTTCGGGAATACAAAGAGAGATCAGAAAAAGAAAGGCTGATCAGTCGGTAGACCTGCAGGTAGAGTAAAAGAAAGATTATGTGGAGGTAAGATTTATGAAGAAGAAACTTTTTGCATTACTGATAGCTGGTGTCATGGCAATGTCTGTGAACGCTTTTGCTGCAGAGACAGAACTGACAGAAGAAATGACAACTGAGAGTGCGGCAGATACCAGTACAGTAGTACTTCAGGGGCTGGATGATAATGGAATTACATGGACGCTTGCGCTGAATGCGGAGAATGCTATGGGATGTGTTGCGCTGACACCGGAAGGTGATGAGACAACATATATTACAGGAGCGCTTGCATTTGGTGATGGCACATTTACAATCACAGATGAGGAAGACGGACAGGATTACGAATTTGGATATCAGGATGTTTCACAGACAGAAACGATCCTGACGTATGAGCCAACTGATTCTGAAGTAAAGCTTGCAGTGGTTGATCAGAGCATAGTAAACGAGAATCCGAACTATTCTGTTTATGCGGGGATTGAACCGGACGGTACACAGATTACAATGGGATTCGACTGGGACAATCTGGAAATGGCAATTGATGAGAGAAGTGAAGAAGGACAAAATGCATTAAGCGGCACATTTACGGTAGGTGAAGATAGACAGACCGTAACCTTTACGACTACGGAAGGCGCTGAGGTTTCCTTTACTGTTGTAGATGTGGAAGGTGTGGACAATCAGATCGATGTAACGCTGAATGATACTGTAATTCGTCTTTCTCTGGTGGATATGAATACATTGAAGTAAGACTGCGTGAGCAGAAAGAGCTGCAAAAAAGAGATTGTAAAAAAAGATTAAGAAGAAATCTAAGATGTACTGGTGTCACAGCAAATTCAGAGGGTATGCCGAAAAAAGGCATGCCCTTTTGTGCGTTTTGTGGATTCTGTGAAAATGGATTGACATTTTATATACCGTTCGGTACAATACGAATAGAATCAATAAGAATGACTGATAAAAGTGAAAACGGATGAGAAAGGAGTACGCCTGTGGAAAATAGAGAAATGATCATGCGGTGTGCAAAGACACTGTTTTATGCAAAGGGATACGATGCCGTGGGCGTGCAGGAAATAGTGGATAAAGCAGGAGTCACGAAGCCGACGTTGTATTATTATTTTGGCAGTAAGCTTGGACTCTTAAAGACCTTGATTGAAGAAACTTTTCAGGAGTTTCGAATAATTCTGCATGAAGCTGCAGATATGGAGCAGCGGATTGAAGAGACTTTGTATCAGGTGGCGCATAGATATTGCATGTTTTTTGAAAGCGATCGTGAGTTTTATATGCTGTTTATGGCGCTGTTTTATTCAGCAAGAGAAAACGAAGCCTATCAGGCAGTAAAACCTTATGTGGCGGAGTTTTATGATATGATTGTTGATGTATTTGGCCGGGCGGCGGATCAGCTTGGAAATATGAATGGACGTCAGCGTCAGTTTGCGATCGGATTTATCGGAACAATCAATCATTATCTGATTCTTCAGTTTGAAGAGGGGGAGGAAAATGGAGGGAAAATTCAGGAAGAAGAGATCGATGCGGTAGTGCGCCAGTTTATGTATGGAATTTTTTCGTAAAGGAAAGGTAGACGCTTCGGGCAGAGCTGCCGCAGGAAATATAATAACAGGCAGGAAATCAATATAATAACAGGAGATATGAAAATGAGCAAATGGTATGACAATACAGTATTTTATCATATGTATCCGCTTGGAATGAGTGGTGCACCGTTTGAAAATCGCGAGGAGAAGACGGTACACCGTTTTCAGGAGCTGGAAAAATGGCTTCCACACATAGCAAAGCTTGGATGCGGTGCCGTGTATATCGGACCGCTTTTTGAATCGACTACACACGGCTATGATACAAAAGATTATAAAATGGTAGACAGGCGGCTGGGGGATAATGAAGATTTTAAACGATTTGTAAAAGAGGCACATTCACTGGGACTGCGGATTGTGGTAGATGGTGTATTCAACCATACCGGTCGGGAATTTTTTGCATTCCGGGATATTCAGCTAAACCGGGAGAACTCTCGCTATTGCGGATGGTATAAGGGGATTAATTTTGGATGGAATAATCCATATAATGACGGGTTTGGTTATGAAGCATGGCGCAATTGCTTTGAACTGGTTAATCTTAATCTGCAGAACCGAGAGGTAAAGGATTATCTGTTTGATGTGATTCGTTTCTGGATCCATGAATTTGATATTGATGGTATTCGCCTGGACTGTGCAGATTGTCTGGATTTTGATTTTATGAAAGAAATGCGGTGGATGACCGGTCAGGAAAAAGAGGATTTCTGGCTGATGGGAGAAGTAATTCACGGTGATTATGCAAGGTGGGCAAACCAGGAGATGCTGCACTCGGTCACAAATTATGAGCTGCACAAGGGATTATATTCCGGACATAACGATCATAATTATTTCGAGATTGCACATACGATCCGTCGCCAGTTCGATGAAAACGGAGGTATTTACAGGGGACGCGTACTGTATTCTTTCGTGGACAATCATGATGTGGATCGGATTTATTCCAAGTTAAATGATAAACGCCATTTAAGGCCGGTATACACGCTTTTGTATACGCTTCCGGGTGTGCCGTCCATTTATTACGGTTCCGAGTGGGGAATCGAAGGGAGAAAGGCAAACGGTGGAGATCCGGCGCTGCGTCCACATCTTGTGCTTGAGGAAATGGAGCGTCATCCGAATGTGCCGGAACTTGCAGAGTTTCTTGCATTCCTTGGAAAATGCAGAAAGGAAAATCCGGTGATTGCAGAGGGAAAATATCGTGAACTTCTGCTGATGAACCGGCAGTATGCATTTGCAAGAATCACAGATAATGAGGCAGTGATCGTGGCAGTTAATAACGATGAAAATCCTGCAGAGCTTTACGTTCCGATTCCGATTGCAGCGGAGAAAATTACAGATCTTGAATCAGGACAGGCTGTAAATGCAGAAAACGGAAAGGTGAAGATTCATCTGGAAGCAGGAGGAAGTGCGCTGCTGAAAGTAAATTAGAATGTACGCTTTACTAAGAAAAGAAGATAAAGGAATCCAAATGGATAAAGTGGCAAAATAATGCAGGAGGAGAGGGTAATTATGGCAGGCAGAGCAAAGGCAGCAACGGAAGGTACGAAAAAGACGGCTGCAGCAAAAACAGCATCTACAAAAACAGCGGCAAGAGGAGTGGCAAAATCAAATACAGCAGGAAAAAAGGCGGCAAAAGCTCCGGTGCAGGAGGAGTATCTGATCACAGAGCTGGATCAGTATCTGTTTGGGCAGGGAACTCACTATGATATTTTCCGCAAGCTGGGTGCACATCCGATGACTTGGAAGGGGAAAAAGGGAACTGCGTTTGCTGTATGGGCTCCAAATGCAAAGAATGTGCATGTGATCGGTACGTTTAATGGCTGGGATGAAACATCTCATGAAATGGAACGCAGAGAGCCACTTGGTATTTATGAGCTGTTTGTTCCGGGGATCGGAGAGGGAGAGCTGTATAAATTCCTGATCGAAACTCCGGACGGAAGAAAGCTTTATAAGGCAGATCCGTTTGCGAATTCGGCAGAGCTGCGTCCGGGCACGGCATCAAAAATTGCAGATATTTCCAAAATTAAATGGTCAGATTCTGCCTGGCTGACTGCACGGGAAAAATTTGTGCAGGATGAAAGTCCGGTATCAATTTATGAAGTACATCCGGGCAGCTGGAAAAAACATCCGCACGGCGATGACGAACCGGGATACTATAATTATCGTGAGCTGGCACCGGAACTGACGCAGTATGTGAAGGATATGGGATATACACATGTCGAGCTGATGGGAATTGCGGAGCATCCGTTTGACGGATCCTGGGGGTATCAGGTGACTGGATATTATGCACCAACCTCCCGTTATGGCACACCTGAGGATTTTGCGTATTTTGTAAATTATCTGCATAAAAATAAGATAGGTATTATTCTTGACTGGGTACCGGCGCATTTCCCGCGAGATGAGCAGGGGCTGGCAACGTTTGACGGAACATGCCTGTACGAGTACGCAGACCCGCGCAAGGGTGAGCATCCGGACTGGGGAACTAAGGTATTTGATTATGGCAAAAATGAAGTGAAAAATTTCCTGATCGGAAATGCGATTTACTGGATTGAACAGTTCCATATCGATGGACTGCGTGTAGATGCGGTGGCATCGATGCTGTACCTGGATTATGGAAGAGAGAATGGACAGTGGGTACCGAACAAGTATGGCGGAAATAAAAATCTGGAGGCCATTGAATTTTTCAAGCATTTAAACAGCTTGATGGTAGGGCGTTATCCGGGATTGATGATGATTGCAGAGGAGTCTACGGCATGGCCGAAGGTGACCGGAAAGGCAGAAGACGACGGACTTGGTTTTACAATGAAATGGAACATGGGCTGGATGCACGATTTCCTCGAGTACATGAAGCTGGATCCGTATTTCCGTCAGTACAACCATAATAAGATGACGTTCGCCATGACGTACGCTTATTCCGAAAAATACATTCTTGTACTTTCTCATGACGAGGTTGTCCATCTGAAATGTTCGATGCTCAATAAGATGCCGGGTGAGTATGAGGATAAATTCTCAAACCTGAAGGCCGGTTATTCCTTTATGATGGGGCACCCGGGCAAGAAACTTCTGTTCATGGGACAGGAGTTCGGACAGCTGCGTGAGTGGAGTGAGGAACGCGAGCTTGACTGGTATCTGCTTGCGGAGGAGAAGCACAAACAGCTGCAGAATTACGTGCGAGCACTACAGCATCTGTATACAAAGAACAAGGCAATGTATGAGCTGGACTGCAGACCGGAGGGCTTTGAGTGGATCAATGCCGATGACTGTTTCCGCAGCATTTTCAGCTTTGTGCGCCACAGTGCAGATGGAAAGAATAACCTTCTTTTTGTTATCAATTTTACGCCGGTAGCAAGACCGGATTACCGTGTCGGTGTACCGAAGCGTAAACAGTACAAGCTGATTCTGAACAGTGATGATGCACAGTTTGGCGGAAGCGGAAAGCTTCAGCCGGAGGTATACAAGGCAGTGAAGAGTGAGTGCGACGGAAGACCGTATTCATTTGCGTATGATCTGCCGGCGTATGGAGTAGCAGTGTTTAAATTCTGATCGGAGCGGACTTGGTGAAAAGATCGACTGCGTTTATGAACTATCACAGGGAGGCTCCCGTTTATAGGTGGATTTCTTATGATCCTGCAAGTCGCGAAACGGATTGTAACTGCCGCCTGAGACAGGACATCAGGAAAATAGAATGACAGACAGGCATGGCCTACAGTGAAATGGAAACTGTGGGCTGTGCTTTTTGTTTTGTAATTGCCAAATTTAGAAAAATAGTTTATAGTAATTATATATGCGCAAATACTTGGAAAAGGACGTGAAAATACATGATATCCAGCCAGATTTTACAGAATACAATCGATGAACTGCACACGATCACAAGAGTTGATTTTGCCGTGATGGACGTGGAGGGAAATGAAGTGGCCACCACGATGCAGCCGGGTTTTGTACAGCAGCAGGCTGCAGTACAGTTTGCGAATTCACCGGCAGACAGCCAGATTGTGCAGAACGCACATTTCTTTAAAATATACGATGAAAAGGCACTGGAGTACATCTTAGTGTCAAACGGCACCTCAGAGGATACCTACATGCTTGGCCGTGTGGCGGTCAGCGAGATTCAGAATCTGATCGTAGCCTACAAGGAGCGATTTGATAAAAATAATTTTATCCAGAACCTGCTTCTCGACAATATGCTCCTGATCGACGTGTACAACCGCGCGAAGAAGCTGCACATCGATACGGAAGTGCGCCGGATTGTTTACATCATTGAGACGAAATACGAAAAAGATAATACGGCGATGGAGATCGTCAAGGGACTTTTCAGCAGCCGGACGAAGGATTTTATCACTGCAGTCGATGAAAAGAGTATTATTTTAGTGCAGGAGCTGCGCGAGGGCGACGATTACGAAGAGGTGGAGCAGACCGCGAAAATGCTGCGCGACATGCTCAACACCGAGGCAATGTCGAGTGTGCGCATCGCTTACGGCACGATCGTCGGAGAGATCCGTCAGGTATCGCGCTCTTACAAAGAGGCGAAGATGGCGCTCGATGTCGGAAAGATCTTTTACATGGAAAAATCGATCATTGCCTACAACACGCTGGGCATTGGCCGCCTGATCTATCAGCTGCCGATCCCGCTGTGCCAGATGTTTATGAAGGAAGTCTTCACGGAGACGATGCCGGATGCGTTTGATGAGGAGACGCTGACGACGATCAATAAATTCTTTGAGAACAACCTGAATGTATCCGAGACGGCGCGTCAGCTTTATATCCACCGTAATACACTCGTATACCGTCTTGAAAAGCTGGAGAAGAGCACGGGACTTGATATCCGTGCGTTTGACGATGCACTGACATTCAAGATCGCAATGATGGTAGTAAGCTACATGAAGTACATGGAGCAGCAGGTGTAAAACGTGATGCAGGCAGTAATATTTGATATGGACGGCGTCATTTTTGATTCGGAGACGCTTGTCCTTGAGACCTGGAAAGAGACGGCGAGACGCCATGGCGTAGCAAATGTGGAGCAGGTGTGCCGCATGTGTCTCGGACTGAATGCAGCGGCCTCAAAGAAGGTATTTCTGGAGTATTACGGTGCGAATTTTCCGTATGACCGCTATAAAGAGGAGATGGGAAGACTGTTTCATGAGCGCGCGGATGGCGGCAGGCTGCCGCAGAAGCCGGGTATCCGTGAACTTCTCCTGTTTCTGAAGGAACAAGGTATCCGCACGGCGGTAGCATCGTCTACAAGAAGCGATCTGGTGCGAAAACAGCTGTGTGAGGGAAAGCTTCTTTCATTTTTTGACGCGGTGATCGGCGGAGATATGGTAGAGAGAAGCAAGCCGGAGCCGGATATTTTCTTAAAAGCGATGGAAACACTTGCTGTAAGCCCGGAGCAGTCCTGGGTGATCGAGGATTCCTATAATGGTATCCGTGCTGCGGCAAAAGCAGGCGCTGTACCGGTGATGGTGCCGGATCTTGCACCGCCGACGGAGGAAATGGAGCAGCTGGCGAAGTATATTCTGCCGTCACTTACGGAGGTGCGGGAGGAGATTGAGAGGTTGTCTGGAGGTGCGGATAGAAAGCGGCCGATTCCAGGCAGATAAAGAAAATATGTAACTGTTCAGAGCCAAGCAAAATTTCATAAAACAGGCGTAAAATGCTCGCATTTTTAAGCCTGTTTTTGAAATTTTATTTGGCGGATACGCCACACCGACGAAATGCGTAGCATTTTGGAGGTTGGCTCTGAACAGTTACAGAAAATATTATATTGCAAAGAGCGTTGGCAGATTGCAAACTGGTAAACGTAATAATTCAGCCAGCTTATAGCAATACAATAAAATAATGCAGGCAAGACGATTTGGCAGAGTACGAAAGACAAGGATGAAATCTGCAGGCGTGCTGACGCACGGCAAAGATTTCTGGCGCAGTATTTCACGCTCTGATAGATCGGATGGAATGCATTATTTTGCAGAATTGCTATAGATTGTGCTTATAACAGAACTGATTGGCAAACAGGTGATTAGGTATCTCTGCACGAATCAGACACAGAAACGAAAGGTGTCTCGTTCGTGCAGGGATCTTTTTTTATGTAAAAATATATAAAACAGCACTTATTATATTTATATACATTTCACAAAGATGAATAAATGCATCATAATACCTTTACAAACTAACAAAAAGTGATATACTACATATCACAAAGAAACAAGAAAGGAGAGATGAAGTGAGAACGGCAGCGATAACGGGATTGCTTTGCATGACGATGGCGGCGATGCTGGCGGATCTAAAAACGGGAAAGATCCCAAACGGACTGATCGTGGCGGGTGTGGCGATGGGCGTATCTTATCAGGTACTTTCTGAGGGCGTGGCGGGGGTTCTGGTTTTTGCAGGCGGACTGCTTTTGCCGCTGCTGCTGATGGGCGGCCTGTTCTATTTTCGAATGGCGGGCGCCGGGGACATCAAGCTTCTGTGTGTGACCGGCGGGTTTCTGGGTCCGGCAGACGGATTTCGAACATTGATTGCTTCGATTCTGATCGCGGGTGTGATTTCGGTGTGGATCATGATGCGGCAGAGGAATTTTACCGGCCGAATGCTGTATTTCGTGGAATATGCACAGCGGCGGGCAGCGGGAGCGAAATGGGAAAGCTACATGGCGGAGGTGCCGGAAAGTGCAAAATTTTGTTTTTCCGTTCCTGTTTTCTTAAGCGTACTTGGGTATATAGGAGGGATTTTTTGAAAAAGAGTATTTTTGCGGTCTGTGATCTTGATTCGTCATATGCGTGCAATCTCATGGACTATCTGAATGAAAAAAGAAGTACGCCGTTTGAAGTACAGGCGTTTACAAATGTGGAGAGTCTGAAGGAATTTGCATCGGAGCAGGAGATTGAAATTCTGCTGATCTCCACGCGGGCGATGTGCAATGAGATCCGCGAGCTTCCGATCAGCCGGGTTGTGATCCTTTCTGAGGGTGAGCAGTTCCAGGAGACGGATCTGGAGTATCCGTTTGTCTATAAGTATCAGTCTTCGGATCAGCTGATCAGTGAAGTGATGGAGTATTATGCCGGGACGAATCCGAGTACCTGCCTGCTTACAACGACGGTAAAGACGAAGCTGATCGGTGTGTACTCTCCGGTCGGGCGAAGCGGAAAGACTTCATTTGCGCTGGCTCTGGGAGAAATTCTTGCAGAAACGAAGCAGGTGCTGTATCTGAACCTGGAGGAGTATTCCGGTTTTGAAGATCTGTTTGATCTGCATTATCGGACAGATATTACGGATCTGATCTACTTTGCGAGGCAGAAAGAGGGAAGCCTGATCTACAAGCTGAATTCGGTGATCCAGTCATTTCATTCGTTGCAGTATATTCCTCCGGCTCTGTTTTCTGCGGATCTGCGCGATGTTTCCGGCGAGGAATGGCTGGCTTTTCTGAAAGAGATCATGACGTACTGTGAGTACGATGTGATCATTCTGGATATTGGCAGCCAGGTGGATGAGCTGTTTCAGCTTCTGCAGAAGTGCGAGAAGATCTATATGCCGATCGCGCAGGATGCGGCGGCAAAAGCAAAGCTGGCTCAGTACGACCGGCTTCTTGGAATGCTGGATCTGCGGGATTTATCAGAAAAGACAAACAGGATTACACTGCCTGCGGTGCGTGTGCGAAAAGAAGACGGTGACGTCACACAGCAGCTTGTATGGGGAGATATGGGGAAATTTGTGCGGCGGCTTCTCTGGGAGGAGGAACAGATGGATTCATGACGGAAGAAAAATTTCAGGAGATGCGGCGGACGCTCATAGAGAGACTGGAGGGATACCGGGAAATCCAGGATGAGGAAATCTATTATCGGATCGATTCATTGATCCAGGAGGCAGGGGCGGAATATTATATCCGGCTTTCGGACCGTAATACGCTGCGGAGAGAGCTGTTCAATTCAATCCGGCGGCTCGATGTGCTTCAGGAGCTGATCGACGATGACAGTGTGACCGAGATCATGGTAAATGGCACAGAGGGCATTTTTGTGGAGCGCGCCGGGCAGCTGTTTGAATGGGGAAAAAAATTTGCCTCACAGGAAAAGCTGGAAGATATTTCTCAGCAAATCGTTGGGAAGTGCAATCGTATTGTAAATGAGTCTGTTCCGATTGTGGATGCACGGCTTGATAACGGCGCACGAGTAAATATCGTGATGCCTCCGGTGGCGTTAAACGGGCCGGTGATCACGATCCGGCGGTTTCCGGATCATCCGATCAGCATGGATCAGCTGATCCGCTGGGGTGCGGTTTCACAGGAAGTTGTTACATTTCTGCAGATGCTGGTGTGCGCGGGATACAACATTTTTATCTCCGGTGGCACAGGCTCCGGCAAGACAACATTTTTGAATGCGTTGTCGCACTATATTCCGAAAGATGAGCGGATCATCACAATCGAGGATAATGCAGAGCTGCAGATCCAGGGCGTAGCGAATCTGGTGCGTCTGGAGGCGAGAAATGCAAATACGGAAGGAAAGATGGAAATCTCAATCCGCGACCTGATCCGTTCGAGCCTGCGAATGCGCCCGGACCGGATTATCATCGGGGAGGTGCGCGGCAGTGAGGCGGTCGATCTTCTGCAGGCGTTGAATACGGGCCACGACGGTTCGCTTAGTACCGGCCATGCGAACAGTCCGGAGGACATGCTCTCGCGTCTGGAGACGATGGTGCTGATGGGAATTGAGATTCCGCTTCCGGCGATCCGGCGTCAGATTGCATCTGGAATCGATGTAATCGTGCATCTGGGCCGTATGCGTGACCGTTCGAGAAAGGTACTGCAGGTTCTGGAAATTTTAGGATATGATTCAGCTGTCGGAGAGATCAGGACGCGTGTGCTCTATGAGTTTGAAGAGAGCGGTGTGGATGAAAACGGAAAGATCCAGGGAAGTCTGGTGAAGAAGGCAGAGATCAGCAGAAGGAAGAAGCTGGAGCGGGCGGGGTACCGGATGGAAAGAGAATAAAGATTTTTGAAAAGAGGAAATTTTGACGGATCAGATGACAACAGGGAATGAAAGGTGCGGGAAAGTGGTGGATAAAAGGGAGAGCAAAAAACGGAAGATGGAAGAAATCTGCGAAATGAAAGGGAAGACAGAGGATGGCAGAGAAAAGAATACCCACCGGAAAAGCGGAGAGCCGGGTAAGAAGTGAGCTGCGGCTCGATTATACAACATATCGCTTCTCGAAAAAAGAAATCGCGCAGTACGCGGCAATGTATCTGATGCTGGATGCAGCAATCAGCTATCTGTTCTTTTATTCGCCGATTGCATTTTTCGTTCTTCTGCCGGGATTGTGGCCGTTTTTAAAAGAGCAGAAAGTTTCACTGAAACGAAAGCGGGAGAGTGAGATGCGCAGGCAGTTTCTGGATGGAATCCAGATGACGTCCGCCTCCCTTCAGGCCGGTTATTCGGTGGAAAATGCATTCCGGGAAGCGGCTGGTGAGCTGACACGGATTTATAAGGAGGACGAATTTATTCTGCGGGAATTTCGGATTTTGAGTACGCAGATGGATGTGAGCCGGAACATCGAAGATCTTCTGATGGATCTTGGCAGGCGCAGCGGTGTGGAGGATATCATCAGCTTTGCGGAAGTATTTCTGACGGCGAAGCGAAGCGGAGGGGATCTTCTGCTGATCATCCGCAACACAGCATCCTGTATCCGTCAGAAGCATGAGACGATGCAGGAGATCGAGACGTGTCTGTCCGGGAAAGTGATGGAACAGAACATCATGAGTCTTGTGCCGGTGCTGATCCTGGCGTATGTCAAAATTTCTTCGCCGGAATTTCTGGATGGCATGTATGGAAATCTGACCGGGACGGCAGTAATGACAGTCTGCTTTGCAGTCTATGTCATCGCCTGTCTGTGGGGAAAACGGATCGTGCAAATTGAGGTATAGTGTGAAGAAAATCAGAGGATTTTACGAAAAGATGGGTGCGTTTCTGGTCGATCTGTTTCAGGCAGATCAGCCGGGAAAGGGGAAGCAGGAGCTGCAGGAAGAACTGACGGCACTTCGCACCGGAAGTAATGAGACGGTGAGGTCCTATTACATCCGTAAATTTTCTACAGTGCTGATGGTGCTGACGATCGGGGTGGTTTTATCCATTGTGTGCTTTTTTGGCTACGCGGGAAAAACGTCAGATGTGGAAGATCAGACCTTAATGCGGCCTGGCTACGGGGAAGGAAACAGACAGGAGGAACTGGCGGTTGAGGTAGATGGAAAGGAGGTGCGTCAGCTTGAGATAACGATACAGGAACGAAAATATACCGAGAAAGAAAAGCGAGAACTGACAGAGCAGGCAATTAAAGAACTGGAACAGATTCTGCCGGGACAAAATAAGTCGCTGGATGAGGTACGGGAAGATCTTGTATTTCCGGAAACGCTGATGGATGGAGCGGTGACGGCCAGTTATGTGACGACACCGTACGGAATTGTGGATGAGAGCGGTGTGCTGCTGGATGTGGAGAAGGAAGATGGCGTACTGGTGGAAATACAGGTGACGCTCACCTGCGGCGAAAATGAGATGCGCCATGTGGTACATGCAAAGGTATTTCCACGGATTCTGACGCAGGATGAGCAGCTGCAGAAGGAAATCAGAAGAGCAGTGGAGCAAAGGGATGCAAAGGAAAGCCATGAGGAGACACTGGAATTGCCGGGGAACGTAGATGGAAGGAGGCTTGTGTGGCAGTACCAGGAAGAGAACCCGTTTGCGACGGTATTTGCGCTTGCCCTGATCGCAGCAGTGCTTGTGTATCTGGAAATGGACAGCCGGGTGCATGCGCGGGCAGAAGATCGAAAAAATCAGCTGATGCTGGATTATCCGGATCTGATGTGGAAAATGACAATGCTGCTTGGGGCGGGGCTTACGATCAAAGGAACGTTTCAGAGAATGGCGAAGCAGTATTACAGGGACAGGCGAAAGCTGAGGTATGTGTATGAGGAGGTATTGTATACCTGCAGAGAGATGGAGAGCGGCGTTTCGGAGGCGGAAGCATATGAGCGGTTTGGCAGGAGGTGCGGACTTCCGGAGTATATCCAGCTCGGCTCAGTTCTGTCGCAGAATCTGAAAAAAGGTGCACGCGGCCTGACAGCACTTCTGGAGGAAGAAGCGCTTTCCTCCATGACAGAACGAAAGAACAATGCACGCAAGCTTGGGGAAAAGGCAGGAACGAAGCTTCTGTTTCCGATGATTCTGATGCTGGGAATTGTGATGGTGATTTTGATGGTACCGGCATTTCTGGCATTTTGAGGAATCCAATCAGAGGGAGCAGAGGAAAAACAAAACAAGAGAAGGAAAAGAAGAGGAGGAGCAGTATGGATCATGTAACGGCATTTTTGAAAGAAGAAGACGGAGTCGGCGTAGTGGAGATCATTTTGATCCTGGTAGTATTGATCAGCTTGGTACTGATTTTTAAAAAGCAGCTGACGAGCCTGGTTAAGAGTATCCTGAGCAAGGCAGTAAGCCAGAGTAATAATGTCTGATAAGAGTTGAAAACGAGTAAACTGAAATACAGGACAGGAAAACAGTGAGGAAACAGAATGCAGAAAACAAAAAGATGCAGTACCAATAACAGAATATGGAGCGGTTCGATCACAGTTTTTCTGAGTCTTCTGTGCGTCCTGTTTTTCAGTCTGATCTGTACGGCAGTGGAGTCAGCTAGAGTCCAGGGGGCAAGGACACAGACGGCAAATATAGCGGGAATGGCGACGTTTTCGATACTTGGAGAGTTTGAAAAGCCGCTTCTGGATGAGTATGAAATTTTTGCAGTGGACGGTTCGTATGGCAGCGGCTCTTTTAAGAGTGAAAAAGTAAAAAGCCGTCTGGAGCATTACCTGACAATCAATACAAATCCAAAGGATGGTGTGTTTTCCGTCTGGTGTTTTGACCCCTGGAATCTGTCGCTGGCAGATACAAAACTTACCGGCTATGCATTGCTGACAGATGAGTTTGGCGAACCGTTTTATCAACAGGCGGTTCGCTATATGAAGGCGAATGCGGCTTCGCTTGCGCTGGACAGGCTGACGGAGTATTCGGAAAATACCAGTACGATACAGAAATGGGAAAAGGAATATGAAAGGCGAAGAAAAGAAAACGACGGTCAGCTTTCCGGGTTGGAAGATAAAAAGCAGCAGAAAATGGAACAACTGGAGTCAGAAGCGACGGAGAGCGGAACTGAGATTGTGGAAGTGCCGCGAGCCGAAAATCCCCTGAAAGAGATCGCGAAGCTGCGCCGGAAAAGTACGCTTGAGATCGTGACGGGCGGAAAAACCGTTTCCAATAAAAAGGTACAGACAGGAAAACTTCCGTCAAAACACAGACCCGGGAACGGTACACTGAAATTAAAAAAAGAAAACAGCGGATTTTTGGCAAATGCACTGTTCCGGGAGTATCTGATGCTTCATTTTCCAAATTACTTAAGCAGTGAAAAAACGGGTAAGCTGGATTACCAGCTGGAATACATACTGGGCGGAAAAGTGTCGGATAAAAAGAACCTGAAGTATGTGGTGAACCGATTGCTTTTGATTCGGGAGGGAATGAACTACCTGTATGCGCTGGAAGCTCCGGAGATGAACGGAAAGGCGGAAGGACTTGCGGTAACGCTGACCGGATTTCTTGGGATGCCGGCGCTTACGGCAGCTACAAAGCACGCACTTTTACTGGCGTGGGCTTACGGAGAAAGTCTGATCGATGTGCGGACGCTGCTGGATGACGGGAAGGTACCTCTTTTTAAAGATGCCGGATCATGGAAACTGACACTGGAAAATCTTGGACGCATTACCGAGATTTTGGAGCAGGGAAATACCGGAGGAACGCAGGGGCTTAGCTATTCGGAATATCTGAGAATCCTTTTGAATCTTGGCTCACTGACCGAACAGAAGATGCGGGCGCTTGACATGATCCAGTGCAATCTGCGGGAAAATGCGGAGACTGCAAATTTTTATGCAGCAAATTGTGTGGTTGGAACGGAAATGACAGGGCAGTGGAAGTGCGCACCGGTATTTTTCCGGATTCCGTCCGTGTTTCTTGGAATTTCAGGTGAAACGATGACCTTTGAGCAGCAGGCAGGGATGGCCTATTAAGAGAAGCGGGGTGAAAAAGAATGCTCTCATATTTCAGATTTACAGCAAAAAGTTTCGTGAAACAAGCACTGCAAATAACTACAAAAAAGAAAAAAGGAAAGGACAGAATCTCTCCCCCAAATGATTTCGAATGTTCCTCGAATGTCCCAGGAGATATAAGAGCATTCTTTTTGACTCCGCTTCGTGCGGCCATGACCGTGGAGGCAGCACTGGTACTCCCGCTCTTTCTTTTCTGTATGACGGCGCTGATCCAATACGGGTCGGTCATGGGTACGGCGGTACAGATCGGTACCGCGCTGACGGAGACGGGAAAGTCGATGGCGACAGCTGCCTATGCAATGAAATATGGCGGGGAGGGCAGTGCGCCGGGACTTGGAGTGAGTGCATTGTCAGCGGGGTATGCACACCATAAAGTGATTGGAAGAGCAGGGAATACGGATCGGATTAAAAATGTAAATATGGCGCTGTCCTCTTTTTTACAGGAGGAGGAACAGATTGATCTTGTGATGACGTACCAGATCAAAACTCCGGTGGCGGTCATAAAACTGCCGGGAAATTTTTTCCTTCAGCGTGCCTGTGTGCGGGCCTGGACAGGGCGCGGTGCACAGGGAGGAGACGGCTCCGGTACCGGAAATGAAAATGGACAGGGAGAAGTCTATGTGACTGAGTCAGGACGCGTATATCATGAAGATCCGGAGTGCTCTTATTTAAACCCTTCCATCCGGGAGGTTGATGAGGATGCGATCGGCGGCCTGCGCAACCGCAGCGGTGAAAAATACCGGCCGTGCGAGAGCTGCGGAGGCGGAAGTGGAACCGTATATATCACAGATGAAGGGAACCGGTACCACCGTTCGATCGATTGCAGCGGCCTGAAGCGGACAATCCATACAGAGGAAAAGGGCAGCTGCGGTCTGCGGCCATGTTTGAAGTGCAGTGGAGGATGAGAAAAGCAGGGTGAAAGATGTTTCAGAATATTGCGACAGTAATAGTACTGATAATTTGCAGTTACGTGGATATCAGGCAGCGAAAAGTAGAAAAAAGAATAGCCGGAATTTATGCGGCAGCAGTGCTTGCAGGCAGGCTGGCTGAAGGTGGAACTGGGCTGGCAACACTTTTTACCGGGCTTGTGCCGGGGATTCTGTTTCTTTTTCTCTCCTTTGTGACGAGGCAGGGGATCGGCTACGGAGACAGTATCCTGATCCTGCTTCTTGGAGCTTCTGTTGGGATAGAAGCGGAGCTTGAAATCCTGCTGCTGGCATTTGCACTCTCCGGTATCTGGGCGGTTGCTTTGCTTTTTCGAAAGAAGGGAAACGTACAGCAGGAGTTTCCGTTTGTGCCGTTTTTGCTGGCCGGGGCAGTGCTGGAGATGATATTTGCGTGACAAAGGCAAACGAATTTTCCGGGGGGAGTAAGGATGAAGAAAAGGAAATTCGATTGGTAAAATGCGGGAAAAACAGAGAGGCGGGATGAAATGCAGAGCATGGGGAAAAGAAAACACAGAGAAGAAAAAGTCGGTCAGGACACCTGGAAAGGCAGCTATACCGTGGAGGCTGCGGTGATTCTTCCGCTTACCGCTTTGATTTTAGCTGCGGTGATTCTGGCTGCATTTTATATTCATGACAGAAGCTGTATGCAGGGAATGGCATGTGAGATTGCATCTGCAGGAAGCAACTGCATTACACAGGAGCAGCGCACAAAACGAGTGGCGCAGCTTCGGCAGGAAGTAAAACAGCAGCGATTTTTAGGAAGCAGAAATCTGGCTGCCAGTGCTTCGAGCGGAAAGACGGAAGTAAATGCAAAGCTTGAAGCTTCGTATTCGATTCCCGGCATGGTGGCACGGTTTTTTACGAAAGGATCGCTGCCGGTAAAGTGCAGCTGGAAAACTAAGGACATAGAACCTGCGAAAACAATCTGGCAGATTCGCGGAGTGGCATCGATCCTCGGAGGTGGAACGTGAAAGCGGAATATAAAAGAGATCTGAGGGATAATTATCTGATCCTGAGCGCCCTGGAAGAAAAAGAAGAGGACGATTACAGCATTTATATGGTCGAAAAGAATAAAATCCCGGGGCTGCTTCCGGTGCATCGCTCGCGTATGGACGGTGCACTTCTGTTAAGCTACGAGATCACAGGAAAACAGCCGCTGGCCAGTCTGTATGAGCAAAAGCAGCTTGGCTGTGCAGATATTTTATTGATTTTGTCGGAACTTGGAGAGATCCTTGAAACGCTGCAGAAATATCTTTTAAGTCCGGAGAATCTGGTCTTTGATCCGGAATACATTTTTCTGGAACCAGATGGAAAAAAGCTGTCTCTGTGCTATGCTCCGGGGGTAAAAAATGAAGTGTCAATTCGATCCCTCGCGGAGTTTATTCTGCGCAGGCTGGATCATAAGGATGCGGGGGCTGTGGCAGCCGGGTATCGGTTTTACGGGAAAACACTGGAGGAAAATTTCAGCCTGCAAAGTTCTTTAAAAGAGCTGCTTCTGGAGTATCAGAACAGAGAAACCAGTGGCAAAGTGCCAGAGAGATATCCGCAAAACCAGAGTGTATATGCGGATGAACGAAAAGATGGACAGCAGGCCGAGATATCAAAACGCCGTGAGGGAAATAAGGAAGGCAACATGCGTTATGATGTTTTGCCAGGATACGGAGAAAAGACACGTTATGGTGAAGCATCCGGATATGCAGCTTCATCTAAATACAGTGGGGCTTCATTATACGAAGAGCCGGAAGTTATCCATAAGACGAGAAGAAAGGATCGGAATGTTTCGAAAGAAGATTTCCTTCAGGAGCGGGAAGGAGATGCGGGAAAAAACAACCGCGGAAAAACTGAAAAAGAAAGTACAGTGAGAACAAGAAATGCGAAAGAAAGAGGCAGCGAGCGGTTTGTGGATCGGATTTTTCAGGCTGTACATCCGGCTGTACTGCTTTCCGGTCTTTTTTTGCTGGCATCACTGGAGGTTTTGTTTTACCTGGGCTATTTACAGTTGACAGAGACCGGAGGAGCGTTTTTTCTGGTATTGTCAGTGGAACTGCTGATTAACAGTGCCTGGAAGCGTGCGAAAGAAGAAAAACAGAAACAGAAATTTGAGCAATGGGCGGCTGAAGAAGAGGATGATGAGGAATACCAGGCGCTGATGCATGAGATGTATCAAACACCGGAAGCATCTGTGCAGCCGGAAGAGATCGGGGAGACAAGATGCTTGTCAGATCTGAAGCCGGAGGAGGAACTGAGACTGATACCGGTACGGCCGCCGGAGGGGAGCGATTCGGTGAATGGTGGATTTCCGGATATTATTGTTCGGCGGGGCAGCGTGACTGTTGGAAAGATGCGGCAGCAGTGCGAGGCGGTTCTGATGGCTCCTGCGATCAGCAGAATGCATGCACGCCTGGAATATCGGCAGGGAATCTATTATTTGAAAGATCTTAACAGCCGCAATGGCACATTCGTAAATGGAGAACGACTGATGCCGCAGGAGGCCAGGATTGTCAGCCATGGAGACCGGGTGGCCTTTGCGGATGTTCAGTATCGGGCTGTAAGGATGTGAGCCTGACGAAACGATTACACAGCAGCTTTGCGGTTTGTCAGTCAAAATCCGATTGCGGCAGGCTCGCTTTTACGCGGAACCAGTAGGTGTAAAGATCCTGAAAACCGAGCGAGGTATAAAGAGTTTTTGCATAAGTATTGCCTTTTACAACCTGCAGATATGCTTTAGAGGCACCTTTTTTGCGGGCCTCGGAAAGAATGGAGCTGCAGATTGCGCGGCCATATCCTTTGTGGCGGCAGCTTGCGTCGACATAAATGGCATAAAGCCCTACGTGACCGCGATCCATGATGCCAAGGGCGGAGGCCACCATGCGCCCGTCGATCTCGATGCTTGCTACGATCGTTTCTTTTGGGATTGCCTTGAACATAGACGGGACGATACGGCGCAGCGTCGGGTTGGTAGTGCCGTTCAGGCGAAAGAGAGAAGTGATCCAGTCATCCGTGATGCGGTCCTGAAACAGCACGATCGTGTCATTGGGGTAAAGAAGAAAAGAGGGAAGTCCGGAGTTTCTTCCATAATATTCGTACTCCGCGCCGATCGAAGGATAGCAGACAAAATCCTTCATATCCAATGTCATAACTTCGGTGATATGCTGGATCTCATAACCCTTTCCATCCAGCAGTGAATCAAAAGAAGGATCCAGCAGCGGGCTGATCTTAAAAATGACCGGCGTATGATAATTGGCATATACAGATTCGCAGTAGCGGATTTTTTCATCAATCGGAATCTGGGAGGCGCCCACCTGCGTGACACTGTTGGTGCGGTGCGTATAATTATGTGAAAAGCGGATCAGCCAGCCGTCATACAGCTCGATTTTGTGGGATGGCCATGCATTCAGCGAGATTTCTTCAATCAGTTTAATGTAAGCATTGTTTTCCGCAGAAGCCTCTGTAAAAGTTTCAGTAGAATGTTCCATTAAAAGCGCCTCCTTTTACTTTTGACCTATCATATCATGGGAGACGCAAAAAATGCAAGAGATGTCAGAAACGCTTGATTTGCCCACGCAGAATTCCTATAATGTAAGCACTATCATAAGTAAGCCAAGCTTACTTATGATAGTGCTTATGAGCAAGTAGCGAAGCGGATTGCGAATAGCCATGCAGTGCATGCAAGCAGCGAAGCGGATTGCGAATACCCGTTTGGACTTGCCGAAAATAGCGAAAAGGGGGAATTCTATGGAGGAAATAAAGTCATTTCTTCGTTCGAGGCAGCCGGTGAACCTGATCATAGCAGCGGCAAATATTCTTGTGTTTCTTGTGCTGAGTTTTTTTGGAGACACGGAAAATGCTGCATTTATGGCAGCGCACGGGGCAAGTGTTACCGCGTACGTGGAGCAGGGAGAGTACTACAGGCTTTTTACGTGTATGTTTTTGCATTTTGGCCTGGAACATCTTTTTTACAACATGCTTGTGCTGATCTTTTTGGGAGATGCGCTTGAGGAGGCGGTTGGAAAAGTTCGCTATCTTGTGATTTATCTTGGCGGCGGTCTGATAGGAAATGTTGTATCGGTTTTGATTGAGATACAAAAGGGCGAATCGATCGTGTCAGCAGGAGCGTCAGGTGCTATTTTTTCCGTAATCGGTGCGCTTGTATTTATTGTGCTGAAAAACCACGGAAATCTTGGGATCTATTCCGGAAAGCGGCTGGTACTGATGGCAGTACTCTCGATCCTGCAGAGCATGACGGCGACCGGCGTAGACAACAGTGCGCACATCGGTGGATTTGCGGCCGGATTTGTGCTGGCATTTCTGCTTGGTGCGGAAAAAAAGGCGGCTGCGCACACAGATTTTGTTGACAAGGAACGAAAAAATTTTTAAGATAGAATTATATTGTTTCATCGAATCTGCGAAGCAGTTATTCGGTTAAACACAGGAAGCAGATTTAAAGGATCTGTTTCGACTACACAGAAAGAAGGGATTCTGATGGAGAATAATTGTATTTTCTGCAAAATAGCAAACGGAGAGATTCCGGCGGCGACCGTGTATGAGGATGAAGATTTCCGTGCAATTCTGGATCTTGGCCCGGCATCAAAGGGACACACATTGATCCTTCCGAAGAAGCACGCGGCAAATCTGTTTGAACTGCCGGAAGAGACTGCAAAAAAGGTTCTGCCGCTTGCGAAAAAGCTTGGTGCGCGTCTTGTGGAGGGACTGCACGCAGAAGGACTGAACGTTGTACAGAATAATGGAGAGGCAGCAGGACAGACGGTGATGCATTTCCATGTACATCTCATTCCGCGCTACAAAAACGACACTGTGGATGTAAAATGGGCGCAGGGTACACTGACAGAGGATGATAAAAAAGAAATATTGGGCCTGTTTTAGTGAGGCTGCAGGGTATCCGCAAATATCCTGCAAGTGAAAGACTAAGGGTAGAAAATGGAAGACAAAAATGTGAGTTTTGAAAAGTATTTTCTAAAGTACAAGAACCTGATTATCCGTGTGATAGTAGACGGTTCGGGTGACTATCAGCTGGCACAGGAAATCTGTCAGCTGGTATATGAGAGATTTTATAAAAATATGGATAAGGTCAGACCCGGAATGGAAAAGGTGTGGCTGATCCGATGCGCAAAGAATGCGCTGACAGATCATTATCGCAAGGCGAGAGTAAGGCGGGAAATCTATACGGAAGATATTCCGCCGGCAGAAGTTGGAAATCTTCTGATAGAAAAGAGCATAGACCGTCAGGAAGAGCGGATCGATCAGAGAGATCTGGCAGGGAAAATTTTAAGTGAAGTGCGGGAAGTAAATGCTCAGTGGTATGATGTGCTTGTACTTCATTGTGTGGAAGAACTTCCTCATGCAGAGGCGGCCAGACGGCTGCAAATCTCCGAGACAGTCTTTCGGGCCCGGCTGTGCCGGGCGCGGGCATATATCAGAGAGAATTTCGGAGAGGAATACAAAAAGCTTTAAAAAAATGGGGCAGCCGCTGTTTGGTGGAAGCCCCATTTGTAAAAGATGCTATTTGGCATTTACGATATCTTCAATCATGGTGACGATTGTATTCACGGCATTGCTGGCCGAACTTTTATTCATGGCATTGATATAGTCATTCCGGTTCTCATACAGCGCTAAAATATGAGAGAAAAGCACGTCAGGAGTAAGTTCCTCTTCCTGTAGCACATCGCTGAACCCCTGTTTTTTAAAGGACTTGGCGTTGAGAATCTGATCTCCGCGGCTGGCAGCAGCAGAAAGCGGAATCAGAAGATTCGGCTTGCGCAGCTCAAGGAGCTCGCAGATGGCATTTGCGCCGGCTCTTGAAACGACAACATCGGCAAACGCAAACAGATCGGCCAGTTCCTGTTTGATATATTCAAACTGAACATAACCGGCAGTACCCTCAAGGGACGGATCGAGATTTCCTTTGCCGCACAGATGGATGACTTGGAATGTTTTCAGCAGTTCCGGAAGAATACCACGGATGGCCTGATTGACCGCAACAGAGCCGAGACTTCCGCCAATGATTAAAAGTACCGGCTTGTCGAACGTGAAATTGCAGAATTTGGCGGCAGCCAGGCGATTGCCGGAGCGAAGCTCAGCACGGATCGGAGAGCCTGTAACAACAGCTTTTCCGGCAGGAAGATACGGAACCGTCTCCGGGAAATTGCAGCAGACTTTTGTGGCAGCCGGAATCGCAAGCTTATTGGCCAGTCCCGGCGTCATATCGGATTCGTGGATGATGACCGGAATGTGCAGTTGTTTTGCGGCCTGTACGACAGGAACCGAGACAAAGCCGCCTTTTGAAAAAATGATGTCCGGTTTCAGCTTTTTCAGCTGGCTTTTCGCCTGAAAGAAGCCCTTGACCACGCGAAACGGATCGGTAAAATTTTTCATATCAAAATAACGGCGCAGCTTTCCAGAAGAAATACCGTAATAGGGAACGCCCAGTTCCTCGATCAGTTTCTTCTCGATGCCATCGTAGGAGCCAATATATTGAATGTCGTAGCCAAGCTCACGCAGCTTTGGCATGAGTGCGATATTTGGAGTCACATGACCGGCAGTACCGCCGCCGGTGAGTACAATACGTTTCATAAAAATACCAGATCTCAAATGCGGTGAGGCATTTGAACGCAAACGAAAAGTGAAAGAATCGGTGTTTGCATTTTCCTTTCACAAAGATTTTCTTTCACATACTTTTACTTACAGTTTAATCCATGACAGAAAAAAGTCAAGAAGGGACTTTAAGGTGCTATGAAAGCAGGAAAGAAAAAGAACAGAAATACAGCAGAAAAAATCACAAAGTTTCCGTTAGGTCCATCTGGGATGGAAGACTTGGAGGATACAGAACTGGATGCACTGCTCGAAGAAGAACTCAAGCGGGAAGCGGACGAATTGGAGGCTCGTCTGAACAGAGATCCAAAGCTCATCGGTGTCGGTGCTTCCGATGACCTGTTTGCCAAAATCGTTGGTTCCCTCAAAGAGCAGGGCGTGTGGGAAGAGGATGAGAAAGCTGTGAAAGCACAGGAAGATGAAGCCGGGGAAGAAGATGCGGAAAAATCAGAAAAGACAAAGGATGAAGTTCAGGAGACAGAAGCTGAATACGAAAATGGGAAAAGCAGTGCGGGAGAAAAGATAGAGCCGGAAAAAGAAGCAGCGGAAAGAGCAAAAAGAATGGAGCAGCAGTCTGTGGTAGCAGCAGAGAAGACAGACAGAGTTGTGGAAGTAAATACGGGAAGTCCTGCAGAAAAGAAGGAAGCGAAAGCTGCAGAAGAGAAGACGAAAAAAAGGATAGAAAAAAATATAGAAGAGAACACAGAAGAAAATACAGCGGCGAGTGCAGACGAAAATACACAAAAAATAAGAAAAATAGAATCAAATGAGACAGAAGAAAAGAATGCTACTGAGAATGTGGCGTTTTCAGATGATAAAGAAAGAGAAACTAAATCTGGTTCTGAGGAAGCATATTCGCAGCTCTCAGAAGCAGACCGCCGTGCGATGGAATACGGCTATCAGATGCAGCAGAAAGATGCCGAGAAAAAAGTGCGCCGGAAAAAGCGAAGAAAGATTGCAAAGCGAGCAGGAATTACCGCGGCAGCGCTGGTGGCGGTGTTTGGCGTGAGTATGACGAGCGACGCGAATCGGAAGTATGTGCTGGAGGCGTGGAATACGGTAGCGGGGAGTTTGGGGATGCGAACCTCGATAAATTATTTGGAGAATGAGCCCGTTTATTTAGGAGATACAAAGGAAGAGGAGGCGCAGAAGGAAATAAAAGAAAAATTAAATATAAAACCGATAAGACTTGGCTATTTACCAGAAGGATGGGAGTTTTCTTCATGTGATATAAATGAGGAAACAGAGTTTGGAATTTTATTTTATACAAATGGAGAACAGTGGCTTAGCATATATATGAAGAAAAATAGCGATAATAATGTCTCATATTATCAACCTGATGGAAAGCGAGAGATTATAGAAACAATAGAAAACACTGAAAATATAGAAATTAATTTAGAAAAAATAACAAGTAAGAATAAAGAAATATATGGAGCAGCATTTGAAAAAGATGATGATTGTTACTATTGCAATGGTGATGTTACATATGATGAAATGAAAAAAATAGCAAAATATTTAATGATTTTGGAGAAATAGGATCACAAATAAGAATTTAATTCGTTATTATTTATATCTATATTAAGAAGGGAGGGAAAAAAATGAAGCTTTTAAGGAAACTGGTGATAGTGTTAACAGTGGTTACTTGTATATTAGGAAGTTTTCTATCAGTACAGGCGGCCGATGATCAACTTGGTACGATGGTAGATGGGTCTGTTCTTACAGATAAATCTGAGGTAACAGGAAACACTTTACCATTGGCAAGAGGAACATATTTAGCCTATGGAAGTGCTACACTTACAGATAAAGGAAGTAAAGTTCTTAATGTAAGTGGCTTTACATCGTGTAATCAAACTTGCAATCAAGTAAAAGTTACATTGCATTTACAACGGTTAGTAAAGGGTACATGGACAACTGTAACGACATTAGATACAAAAACGGCATATAATACAAATTATGTTTCTAATTCTAAAAACGTAACAGTAACAGGTGGTTACTATTATAGAATTGCTGGAAGTCATGTAGCAGTTAAAGGAAAAGTAACGGAGTCTACAAGCAGTGCCACCGACGGCATGTGGGTCAGCAAATAAGAAGCACACCGCAACCGTCTGCCATAAACCCGAGCATACAATAACCTGATCGCAAGAGAAGGCTATCTGCTCATTTTTATAGCAGACATAGCGTCAATGTTCTATTTTGCCAAGCATCAACAATGATGCGACAAAAAAGCGACGGAGAGAATTAAAATCTCCAAAAGCAACAATACAAAAACAGTAAAGAAAAACCACGTAACTAAAAATCACGTAACTAAAAACCAAAGTTGTTATACGCCAAATTATTTTTCACGAATAAACACAAAACACTGAATCAGAAAATGCTTCATGTCGGAAATGGGCCTCCGGTGTGAGGCATTTTCTGCTGTAGGGGGAACTGCGGTGGGGTGATGAGTGCAAAAAGAAAGAGTTGAAGCGGATATTCGCAATCTGTGTCGTTATCTGTTGTTTATGATCAGTCAGCTGATTTGGACACAGAATACCTGACGGCTTGATTTTGTGAAAAATGTGGAATATACATCAGGCTTTTTGTATGGATAATCAGAAGGAAAAGTGTTACAATAGCAGTAAAAAGAACTGATATTTCTGATAAATTCAAAAGAGACAAGAAAACCTGTCGGGCAAAGAAAAGAAGAGAAGGAAAGAACAAGCGGTAGCGGAAAGACGCCAAAAGTGGATCTGGAGAGTAGATGTGTTTGGCGGGGTGACTCAGAACAGTGATGGCAATATAATAAAAATACAGGTGAATAAACCAGAAAGAGGGGGAGATTTTATGAAGCTGACATTTCTCGGGGCAACGCATGAGGTGACTGGCAGCTGTTTTTTGCTGGAAGCGTGTGGAAAACGGGTGCTGGTGGACTGTGGTATGGAGCAGGGACCGGATATTTATAAGAATGAAGAACTGCCGGTCAAAGCGTCAGATGTAGATATGGTGCTGCTGACGCATGCGCATATGGATCATTCAGGCAAGCTGCCGCTGCTTTACAGGCAGGGATTTCAGGGGCAGATTTTTGCAACGGCGTCCACAACGGATCTGTGTAACATCATGCTTCGTGACAGTGCGAACATTCAGATGTTTGAGGCGGAGTGGCGGAACCGGAAGGGAAAAAGAGCAGGACGTGAGCCGGTGGAGCCGCTTTATGATATGGATGATGCGATCGGAGTGCTGAAGTGTTTTGTTGAGTGCGAATATAAAAAAGAAATTCGAATTGCAGAGGGCATGAGGATCCAGTTTACGGATGCGGGACATTTACTTGGATCCTCATCGATCGAGGTCTGGATTCGGGAGGGAGAGACGGAGAAGAAGCTTGTCTTTTCCGGGGACATCGGAAATACAAATCAGCCGCTGATCCGCGATCCGCAGTATCTGGACAGTGCAGATTATGTGATCATGGAATCGACGTACGGTGACCGGAGCCATGATACGCCGGTGGATTATGCGGTGGAGCTTGCGAAGGTGATACAGAGGACGTTTGACCGCGGCGGAAATGTGGTCGTACCGTCTTTTGCAGTTGGAAGGACACAGGAAATGCTGTATTTTATCCGGCGAATCAAAGAAGAGGGGCTGGTGAAAAACCACGATGGATTTGAGGTCTGGGTGGACAGTCCGCTGGCGATCGAGGCAACCAATATTTTCCGCGAGCACATGTGGAGTGACTTTGATGAGGAGGCATTGGAGCTGATCCGGCGGGGTATCAATCCGATCGGCTTTGCGGGGCTGAAGACTTCGGTCACGACGGATGATTCCCGGTCGATCAATGAAGATCCGAAGCCGAAGGTGATTTTGTCGGCGAGCGGCATGTGTGATGCGGGCCGGATCAAACACCACCTGAAGCATAATCTCTGGCGGAAAGAATCGACCATTCTGTTCGTTGGATATCAGGCACATGGGACGCCTGGCCGGGCGCTTCTGGAGGGGGCGGCGAATATAAAGCTGTTCGGCGAGGAGATTGAGGTAAAGGCAGAAATCTGCAGACTGCCAGGCGTCAGCGGCCATGCGGATAATCAGGGACTGATGCGCTGGATTTCCGCTTTTAAAGTAAAACCGCAGCGTGTATTTGTGGTGCATGGAGAGGATACGGTCTGTGATCTGTTTGCAGAAAGGCTGATAAATGAACTTGGGCTGGATGCGTATGCACCGTATTCGGGCACCGAGTTTGACCTTGCAGCAAATGAATTTATCCGGAAGCCGCAGGGAGTACGGATTGAAAAGACGACAGCGGTAGCTGCAGCCGCAAAGGTATCGAAGCTGTATCAGAAGCTTGTGGCGGCCGGTCAGCGGCTGGTCGGCGTGATCCGCAAAAATGAGGGCGGTGCGAACCGGGATCTGGAGCGGTTTGCGCGGGAGATCCATGCACTGTGTGACAAGTGGGATCGATAAATTAACTGAAAATTAAGCAGTGGCGGGAATCTGCCTGTATTGTGACAGGGCGGTTTTGCAGGAAAATAAAGCAAATGATAAATGAACAGGAAGGGGTGCGGAAAGCGGCTGGTATTTTCAGTCGCTTTCGTGTACAATAAGGGAGAGGTAAGTGGATAAGTCCCCGAATCACTGGCAAGCCTGTGGATAACAGCGGATGCCTGGTTCAGTAAGGAAGAGTGAATGTTTAAATTTTTAAAGAAGCCAGTAAAATACGTGACCGCGGTTCTGTGTACTGTACTTTTTGCAGGGACTCTGACCGGCTGCAGCGTTGTGGAGCGGGTGCAGTACCAGTGGGCGGACGGCGGAGAGGCACACTGGGAGGAAGCTGCAATTGATGCCGGACTGCAGACGCAGGTGGAAGAATATTATTACGATCATCTGCCGGAGGAGCTTCACGAAGCATACCGTGAGATTTATGTGCATCTCATGAAGAATGAAGATGAGGGCAGTTTTTTGTCGGAGGTCAGCGTGGACGATTTCTGGCGTGCATATTATGCGGTGCTGGCGGATCATCCGGAGATTTTCTGGATTGGGACGAGTGCGCAGGTAGAAGAATCCGGGCTGTCGCACACGGTGGTATCGTATTCGCTGGAGACGACGGTAGCGCAGAAGGACCGTGCTTCTTTGAAGGCGGAGCTGGAGACGGCTGCAGATGCGTGCATCGATCAGATCTCATCTGAGGCGTCTGATTATGAAAAAATCAAATATGTGTACGAGTACCTGATCAATACAGTAGATTACGATGCGAATGGCGTGGATACCCAGAATATCCAGAGTGCACTGCTGTATCAGAAATCGGTGTGCGCGGGATATTCGAAAGCCTTTCAGTACATTCTGCACCGGATGGGTCTGTTCTGCACGTACGTTACGGGAACGATCACAGGCGGCGGAGACCATGGCTGGAATATGGTGCGCATTGGGGATCATTATTATTACGTGGATGTGACCTGGGGCGATCCTGTGTTTGTCAACAAGATTGACGGGGAAGGCACCGACACGGTGATCAATTATAATTATCTGTGCTGTACGCAGACAGAGCTGTTCCGAACACATGTACCGTCGGATGCAGTGGAGCTGCCGGAGTGCATGTCGGACGATTATAATTATTACAAGCTGAATGGTTTCTATTATGAAACGTTTGATTATAACACGATCTACAATGCACTGATGAATTCAGTCTGGAACGGGGAGTCCAGTATTGTGATGAAATTCGGAAGCAGTGAGGCGTACGAGAGCGCGAAATATGAACTGTTTGAAAATGGAATGCTGACCGATCCGGGGCAGTATCTGATGGAGATCAACGGCGTGACGACGTGGAATTACCGCTATCACACGGAAGAGGAGTTTTGCCTGATTACGATTTACTGGAAATGAAAAAGAGAAAACAGAGAATTTTTGTAAAATTTTTTGCAAGGTTCTCTGTTTTTGTGTGTATAAGTATGCGACGATACAAAAAATACAAGTATTTTATGAAGTTTTGCACGGTGCTGAACGGCAATAAAATTCCGGGAAAGGAGGAAGCGGTGGATCACGATATTATTGAATTTCTTGCGGCGAAGGACGAGCGGGCTGTGGCGCTGATGGCGGAGCGGTATGAAAAACTGATCCGGTACATTGCGGTGACAATTTTGGGAGACCGCAGCGAATCCGTAGAAGAATGCATCAACGATGTCTATATGAAAATCTGGCTGAAGGGACATCTGTATGATTTTGAAAAAGCATCTTTCAAAACGTACCTTAAGGCTGTGACACGCAATGCGGCGCTCAATCATCTGCGAAAGCTGAAACGGCTGGAGGAGCTGGAAGGGCTGGACGAGTCGGACACGATTCAGTCTGAGTATATTGACTACAGGCAGAACGTGGAGCAGCAGATGATTTTTCAGGAGGAAGTGCAGGCGCTGAACCGGATTTTGCGGGAGCTGAAGAAAAAAGATAAGGAACTGGTGCTTCGCCGTTTTTACTACCTTCAGAGCACAAGGCAGATCGCGGCAGCAATGGAAATGTCAGAAAACGCAGTGGACAGCAAGCTGTCGCGTCTGCGCAAAAAGATTACGAAACGATACAGAAAAGAGGTGGGAAAATGAATCTTTGGAATGAAAACCGGCTGATCGATATCATGGGTCATGCAGATCCGGCGCTTCTGGAGGGAGATTTTCCGGAGTGCGATCTGGAAAAGGAAACAGCCCTGACGTTGACGGAGCAAAAACACAGCAGAAAACGCACTGTGCTGGTAGCTGGCGTGGCGGCAGGCTCTCTTGCGCTGACCGGGGTAGCACTTCTGGTGGGCAGGAAGCATGAGTGGATGCGGCATGTGCAGCGGGCAGCAGGGAAAAATATGCATGCGGCATAAGATAGACAGGAATGCGATTCCCCTGAAAACGCCCGCTGACGGGCTGTGAAGTGAGTTGGGAAGGTTTGCTTTACGGCAGATATAAAGAATGAAACAGATGCGGAAAAGGACGTCCGGCTTCGATAAGGCGGATGAGGGATTTTTTATGCTTTTTTAAAGCAACGTATCATATATAACAAATCACATGTAATGTAAAAGACGGATCGCATGTATCTATTGTGAAGAGAAATGGGAAGCGGCAGTAAAGAAAAGAGATGACCGTGGGGGATTTTATCAATAGAAGGCACGTCATCTTGCAGGGTGCAAGAGAAGAAAAAAGAACAATGGAGGAAACAGACATGTTAGAAAAATTAATTGAGATCGTAGCAGAGCAGCTTCATGTAGAGGAGACAGAGGTAAAGCCGGAGACAGATTTTAAAGAGGATTTAAGGGCGGATTCGCTGGATTTGTTTGAACTGGTGATGGCATTGGAGGAAGAATATGATGTGGAGATTCCGACGGAGGATCTGGAGAAGTTGACGACGGTGCAGGCGGTGCTTGATTATCTGAAGCAGAAAGGAATTGAGGAAGCATGAGAAAAACAGCAATCTGTGATCTGCTCGGAATCGAGTATCCGGTGATTCAGGGCGGTATGGCTTGGGTAGCAGAGCACAACCTGGCTGCAGCGGTTTCAAATGCAGGCGGACTTGGAATTATTGCGGCAGCAAATGCCCCTTATGAATATGTGCGCGATGAGATCAGAAAGACAAAAGAGCTGACAGACCGTCCGTTTGGCGTGAATATCATGCTGCTCAGTCCGCATGCGGAGGATGTTGCAAGGGTAGTCGTGGAGGAAAAAGTGCCGGTGGTGACGACCGGCGCGGGAAATCCGGGAACCTATATGAAACAGTGGAAGGAAGCCGGAATCAAGGTGATCCCGGTTGTTGCCTCTGTGGCGCTTGCAAAACTGATGCAGCGGGCGGGCGCGGATGCGGTGGTAGCGGAAGGCTGCGAGTCAGGCGGACACATCGGCGAGAGCACGACGATGACGCTGGTGCCGCAGGTCGCCGATGCGGTTTCCATCCCGGTCATCGCAGCGGGAGGAATCGCGGACGGACGCGGATTTGCAGCGGCGCGAATGCTCGGCGCACAGGCGGTGCAGGTCGGGACGCGGTTTGTGGTTTCAAAAGAATGCGTGGTGCATCCGCGTTACAAGCAGCAGATTCTGCGGGCGAAGGATATCGATTCGGTGGTGACGGGACGCTCCGGCGGACATCCGGTGCGCGCACTGCGCAATAAGATGTCACGGGAATATCTGCGAAGGGAGCAGGCAGGCTGTGAATTTGAAGAGCTGGAATCGCTGACGGTCGGCGCACTGCGAAAAGCAGTCGTTGACGGGGATGTGGATTATGGCACCTTAATGGCAGGGCAGATCGCAGGCATGATTCAGGAGGAAAAAAGCTGCCGGGAAATCATTGAGGGAATGATGGACGAGGCAGAAAGCCTGATGAACCGGGCATGGTAACATGGCAGAACGGATATTTGAGATTGGAACAAGGAAATATAAATATCGGAGGAAATAGCAGAAAAAAATGAGCAGGACAGCATTTGTTTTCCCTGGTCAGGGGGCACAGTATGTGGGCATGGCGAAGGAGTTTTATGAGTGTTTCCCACAGTGCCGGGAGGTATTTGAAGAGGCATCGGAAGCGGCCGGATTTTCCATGGAGGAGATCTGCTTTGAGGAAAACGAGAAGATTCATGAGACAAAATATACACAGCCGGCGCTTCTGACAGCAAGCTGTGCGATTCTTAGGGCAGTGGAAGCCTCTGGTATCCGGGCTGATTTTGTGGCGGGGTTGAGTCTTGGAGAATACTGTGCACTCACGGCAGCAGGGGCGCTTCCGCTAAAGGATGCGGTACAGATCGTATGCCATCGCGGAGTTTATATGGAAAAAGAAGTGCCGGCCGGAGAAGGTGCCATGGCGGCTGTGATTGGGAAAAAACCGGTGCCGATAGAAGAAATCTGTGAAAAAACAGAGGGTGTTGTCGGGGTGGCAAATTACAACTGTCCGGGACAGAAAGTGATTTCCGGTGAAGCGGGAGCAGTAGAAGAGGCAGGAAAAGCAATGCTTGCTGCGGGCGCATCGCGGGTCGTGCCGCTTCAGGTGAGCGGACCATTTCATTCGCCGCTGCTCGCAGGTGCCGGGAAAAAGCTGCGAAAGCTTCTGGAGTCCTATGAAATTCGCACTCCGCGGGTGGATTTCGTTTCAAATGTGACGGCAGGACCGGTAAAAGACGCAGAAGAATTAAAGGAACTGCTGGGCCGTCAGGTGTGCTCGCCGGTACGCTGGCAGCAGAGTATGGAGTATATGATCCAAAACGGGGTCGATACCTTTATTGAGATTGGACCTGGACATACGCTTGGGAATTTCGCGAAGAAGATTGACCGGTCGCTGCAAATTTACAATGTGGAGACGGTGGAGGATCTGGAAAATCTGAAGAGGGAGCTTGGAGGAACAGAATGTTAAGTGGAAAAGTAGCACTTGTGACCGGCGCAGGCCGCGGGATCGGCCGGGCGATTGCGCTGACGCTTGCCGGGTACGGTGCGGATGTGGCGGTGAATTACAGTGGTTCAAAAGAGGCTGCGGAGAAAACGGCAGATGAGATTCGTGCGCTTGGAAGGCGTGCGATTGCGGTTCGGGCGGATATTTCAAAAGAAGAAGAATGTGCAGAACTGTTTCAGCGTGTGCAGCAGGAGCTTGGAGTGGTTGATATTCTGGTGAATAATGCCGGAATTACGAGAGACGGTCTGGCGGTACGAATGACAGAACAGGAGTTTGACGCAGTAATCGACACAAATTTGAAGGGCGCATTTTTCTGCATGAAGCTTGCCGGAAAACAGATGATGAAAAAACGGAGCGGCAGGATCATCAGCATTTCTTCGATCTCCGGCGTGCGGGGAAACGCAGGGCAGATCAATTACTGTGCGGCGAAGGCCGGGCTGATCGGTATGACGAAATGCCTGGCAAAGGAGCTGGCAGGCAGAAGCATTACAGTCAATGCGGTAGCGCCGGGATACATTGATACGGACATGACGGCGGTGCTGCCGGAAAAAGTAAAAGAAGCGGTGCTGGCTCAGGTTCCGCTTGGATCTATGGGCAGGCCGGAGGATATCGCGGAGGCAGTTGCTTTTCTGGCATCTGAGCATGCCCGGTATATTACAGGGCAGGTGCTTTCAGTGGACGGCGGCATGGGGATTTGAATAAACGTAGAATATCGGCTTTGACTCAGTGTACTTGCATGTAGAAATGGAATAGAAGGAAATGATGAAATGAAACGAGTAGTAGTGACAGGAACCGGAGTAATCTCCCCGATCGGAAATACGACGGAAACGTTCTGGGAAAATCTGAAAAAGAAAACAGTCGGTATCGGACGGATTGACCGTTTTGATACGGAAAAATATAAAACGAAGCTGGCGGCGCAGGTAAAGGATTTCAACCCGCTTGAGACGATGGAATTTAAAGAAGCAAAACGGATGGAACTGTTTGGCCAGTATGCGGTGGCAGCAAGTGCAGAGGCGATTGCGCAGTCAGGGCTTGCGCTGGAAATGGAAGACCGGACACGAATCGGTGTCTCGGTAGGCTGCGGGATCGGAAGTATGCCGATTATGGAAAAATCGTATGAGAAACTGGAGGCAAAAGGTCCGGGGCGCATTCCGCCGCTGATGATCCCGCTGATGATCTCAAATATGGCTGCAGGAAATGTGGCGATCCATTTCGGGCTGAAAGGAAAGTGTATCAATGTTGTGACGGCCTGTGCGACCGGAACACATTCCATCGGGGAGGCTGTTCGGGCAATCCAGTGCGGCGATGCGGACGTGATGGTGGCGGGCGGCACAGAGGCGGCGATCTGTCCGCTTGGAATCGGCGGTTTTGGAGCACTGACGGCATTGAGCACATCGGAAGATCCACTGGCGGCATCCCTGCCGTTTGATAAGCGAAGAGGTGGCTTTGTCATGGGAGAAGGAGCAGGCGTGGTAGTCCTGGAATCATATGAGCATGCTCAGGCACGCGGAGCACAGATCCTTGCAGAGGTTGGCGGATATGGCGCAACGTGTGATGCGTACCACATTACGTCTCCATGTGAGGATGGAGAGGGCGCAGCGCGTGCCATGCAGCTTGCGATGCAGGAGGCAGGACTGACAGAGCATGAGGTGCAGTATATCAATGCACACGGAACAGGAACGCATCACAATGATCTTTTTGAAACGCGTGCGATCAAAAAAGCCTTTGGTGAGGCTGCCTATCAGCTGAATGTTAATTCTACAAAATCGATGACCGGGCATATGCTTGGAGCGGCCGGAGCGGTGGAATTTATTGTATGTGTAAAAACGGTACAGGAGAATTATATCCATGCGACAGCAGGATTTGAAGAAGCAGAAGAGGAAATGGATCTGAATTATACAAAAGAGGCAGTGTCACGGGAAGTGACTGCAGCAATCAGTAATTCTCTTGGGTTTGGAGGACATAACGGAAGCCTGCTGGTCAAGAAATTTATCGGATGAGATACTTAGAGCACGTTTGGCAGAGACACAATAGAAAATCAGGAGTATAAGCGATATGAATTTTCAACTGGAAGAAATTCTTACAGTAATAGACCGTGTGAAGGAGGCAGATCTGGCACTGTTTGAATATCAGGATGCGGATGCGCGCATTAAGATTCAGGGGAAACAGGAAACAGGCGGAATTCCGGCAGAAGAGTGGACGCAGGGTAGCAGAAACGGCAGGATTTCGGAAGAAAAGCTGTCGCAGAGCAGCAAAGGCGCAAGAATGCCGGAAGAAAAGCTGCTGCAGGGCAGCAAAGGCGCAAGAATTTCGGAGGAAAGAACACAGGCCGGAGAAGCAAAGGAAAAGGCCGCAGGAATCTATACGCAGGAGAGTCCGATGGTTGGCACGTTTTATACAGCGCCGTCTGTGGACGCAGAGCCGTTCGTAAAGGTGGGCGATGTCGTAAAGGAAGGTCAGACAATCGGGATTGTGGAAGCAATGAAGCTGATGAACGAAGTAAATGCAGGCTGCAGTGGGATCGTAGAAGCAATTGTAGCCGAGAATGAGCAGATGGTGGAATACGGCCAGCCGCTGATCAAAATTCGCCGGGAACAGGAGTAGGAACAAAATGAGATTGAATACAAAAGAAATCATGGAAATTTTGCCGCATCGTGCGCCGTTTCTTCTGATTGACCGTATTGATGAGCTGGAGCCGGGAAAACGTGCAGTGGGATGCAAGGCTGTAACGTATAACGAGCCATTTTTTGCAGGTCATTTTCCGCAGGAGCCGGTAATGCCGGGTGTACTGATCTGTGAAGCGCTTGCCCAGACGGGTGCGGTAGCCCTTTTATCTAGTGAGGAGTATAAAGGGAAGCTGGCATTTTTCGGCGGGATCAATAAGGCAAGATTTCGCAAAAAGGCAGTGCCGGGAGATGTTTTGCGTATGGAGGTTGAGCTGATCAAATGCAAAGGCCCAGTAGGTGTGGCGAAAGCGACGGCATATATAGACGGTGAGGTCTGCACGGAGGCAGAGCTGACATTTGTGATACAGTAAAAAGCAAGAATACAGGATCGCTACGGAGATCAGGCAGCAGTTTTCTGCCGCTTTTTGGAGAAATCAACAGCGACAAGTGTGTCTGCAGCAGGAGGAAATATGTATCAGAAAATTTTAATTGCAAACCGGGGAGAGATCGCGGTGCGGATCATTCGTGCCTGCAGAGAGCTTGGAATTGCAACGGTAGCAGTATGCTCAGAGGCAGACAGAGAAGCATTGCATGCACAGCTTGCAGATGAGCGGATCTGCATCGGTCCGCCGCGTGCGGCAGAAAGCTATCTGAATATGGAACAGGTGCTCAGTGCGGCACTCGTTTCCGGTGCACAGGCAGTACATCCGGGGTTTGGATTTCTTTCTGAAAATACAAAATTTGCGCGGATGTGTCAGCAGTGCGGCATCGATTTTATCGGTCCGTCACCGGAGAGTATTGAAAAGATGGGAGATAAATCGCAGGCGCGCCAGACGATGATCGCGGCGGGAGTACCGGTCATTCCTGGTATGGAAGAAGCGACAGAGGATGCACAGGAGGCAGAAGCATTTGCGGATCAGATCGGTTATCCGGTGATGATCAAGGCATCGGCCGGAGGCGGCGGAAAGGGAATGCGAGAGGCTGCATCAAAGGAAGTTTTTGCGGAACTGTTTGCAGTGGCACAGCAGGAGGCAATACAGTCCTTCGGGGATGGAAGGATGTATGTGGAGAAGTTTTTAGGCGGAGCACATCATATTGAATTTCAGATACTCGGAGACAAGAAGGGGAATGTGATCCAGCTCGGAGACCGTGACTGTACGATTCAGCGCCGTCATCAGAAAATGATTGAAGAGACACCGTCTGCTTTCCTTAAAAAGGAGACGCGCAGAAAAATGGGAAGGGCAGCGGTGTGTGCGGCAAAGGCAGCCGGTTATTTCAGCGCCGGTACCGTTGAGTTTCTTGTGGATGATGAGCAGAATTTTTATTTTATGGAGATGAACACGCGTATTCAGGTGGAGCATCCCGTAACAGAGGCAGTAACTGGTGTCGATTTGGTAAAACAGATGATACTTATTTCTGCAGGATCCCCTCTTTCTTACAGACAGGCAGAAATTCATTTTTCCGGTCATGCAATAGAATGCAGGATTAGCGCGGAGGATCCGGAGCATAATTTCCTTCCGTGTGCAGGAAAGATTACAGGCCTGTATCTGCCGGGAGGAAATGGAATACGTGTCGATACAGCGCTGTATCAGGGATATACCGTACCGCCGTTTTATGATTCCATGCTTGCAAAGGTCATTGTGCATGCACCAACGAGAGATGAAGCAATCTGGAAGATGCGCAGTGCACTTGGTGAGCTGGTCATAGAGGGGATCACGACGAATACGGATTTTCAGTATGAGCTTGTGGGCAGCAGAGAGTTTGCAAAGGCAGATATGAATGCGATCAATAAAATACTGGAAGAGAAGGTAAAAGGAGAACGGCTGTAAAGTTCAAAGAGAACACTCGTGAGACAGAAAGGAAAAACAGATGCTCAGAGACAAATTCAAAAGACCGGCTGTAACGGAGAGAGAAAACACTGGCAGGGAAGAGCAAAGAGCCGGAAAGGAAAACTGGCAGGAAATCCTTCCGCAGGTACCAGACGGGATGTTTCGCAAATGCGGTTCCTGTAAGAAAATTCTGTATGAAAAGGATGTAAGAGATAACTGGTACTGCTGTCCAAAGTGTGGAACTGGTTTCAGGATCGATCCGCTGACCCGGATTCGCATGACGGCAGATGTGCATTCCTTTCAGGAGTGGGATGCGGATCTGTGCGGTGGGAATCCACTGGATTTTCCGGAATATGAGGAAAAGCTGGAGCAGCTGCGTGCAAAGACAGGACTCGCAGATGCGGTTCTGACAGGAACGGCTGCGATCCGGGGGATTCCGGTTGCAATCGGGGCAATGTCTGCAGACTTCCTGATGGGCAGCATGGGATGGGCAGTCGGTGAAAGACTGACGCGGCTGATCGAACGGGCAGAAACAGAAGCGTTTCCGGTTATATTGTTTTGTTGTTCCGGAGGAGCACGGATGCAGGAAGGAATCGTGTCTTTGATGCAGATGGCAAAGGTATCACAGGCACTTCAGCGATACAGTAAACATGGAGGGCTTTATATTCCGGTACTTACAGATCCGACTATGGGCGGTGTAACGGCCAGCTTTGCAATGCTTGGAGATGTGATCCTCGCAGAGCCTGGTGCGATGATCGGTTTTGCAGGGGCACGGGTGATCCGACAGACAATCGGACAGAAGCTCCCGGACGGGTTTCAAAGCGCAGAATTTTTGCAGAAGCATGGATTTATTGACCGGATTGTAAAAAGAGATCAGATGAGAGGAACACTTTCGTTTCTGCTGCGAAGCAGTGGATGAAATGTGCGGATGAACGCAAAAACCGGAGCGAACAGCAGGAATGCTTAAGGAGACATCGGAAACAGGAGGTATTATGGCACAGTCAGAGGAAACAGGAAAATGCACACAGGAGGTTTCAGCTTGGGATCGGGTACAGGCAGCGCGCAGCATGACACGACCGGTATCCGGAGATTATATCAGTAATGTGTTTGATCGTTTTCTTGAATTGCACGGTGACCGTCTGTACGGAGATGACCGTGCGGTGATCGGTGGGATCGCGCAGATCGGCGAGCGGTACGTGACAGTGATCGGCGAACAGAAAGGGCGAAGCACAAAAGAAAATAAACTTCGCAATTTCGGCATGCCAAATCCGGAGGGCTACCGGAAGGCACTGCGGCTGATGAAGCAGGCGGAAAAATTTGGAAGACCCATTATTATGTTTGTGGATACGCCAGGAGCATTTTGCGGGGTGGAAGCGGAGGAGCGCGGACAGGGAGAGGCAATTGCAAGGAACTTGTTTGAGCTTGCCGGTTTCACAGTTCCGGTGCTTTCGATTATTATCGGAGAGGGCGGTTCCGGAGGCGCACTGGCACTTGCGATGGCAAATGAGGTATGGATGCTGGAAAATTCTGTCTATTCAATTCTCTCACCGGAGGGCTTTGCCGCGATTCTGTGGAAGAATGGCAAACGTGCGGCTGAGGCAGCAGAAGTGATGAAGATGACAGCTGTGGAGCTGAAAAAGCTTGGAGTAATTGATAAGGTGCTGGCGGAAAGCGAAGAACTGGAAGAAGTACCGGAGCAGGAACAGGCTGAATTGACAGGGAAACAAAAGACAAAAAATCTGTTGCCAAAAAGTCAGGTGGCCACAGCACAAAAAGAAAGAAAAGCAGACACGCTGATAACTGCAGACCGCGCGCGGATGGACAGTCTGGCACAGCGACTGAGAGCGGAAATTGAGGACTTTCTGGAACGCTATGAGAAAAAAAGCGGGGAAGAGATCAGGGAAGAGCGGTATCAAAAATTTCGGAGGATGTAGATTAAAAAAAGACTTGCAAAACGACGAATCGTTTTTATGCAAGTCTTTTTTTGTGCCTGATAAATTTTACTTCCCGAGTGCCTGCTTCAGAGCCTTTGCAAGCTGATCCGGGCAGGATGTCGGACGAACGCCGCAGCGGATGCCCTCAAGACGTGCGATTGCGTCCTCGGCCTTCATGCCTTCTACCAGTTTGGCAACGCCCTGTGTATTTCCGGAGCAGCCGCCGACGAATGTTACGTGCTCGATTGTATCGCCATTCAGATCTACATGAATTTCTGAAGAGCAGGTGCCTTTTGTTTTATATACCATAATAAAAGTCCTCCCTTATGTTTTGTAAGAGTTCAAAGCCAGATGAGGCTTACAAGGTTGACATAAAAATCACCATGTTTTGAGTGCAGTCCGCAAAAATGGATTGCGAATATTACACTTATAGCAATTCTGCAAAATAATGCGTCCCATCCGATCTGTCAGAGCGTGAAATACTGCGTCAGAAATCTTTGCCGTGCGTCAGCACGCCTGCAGATTTCATCCTTGTCTTTCGCGCTCTGCCAAATCGTCTTGTCTGCATTATTTTATTGAATTGCTATAGAAAAGGCTTGAACCGCTATATTTTATGAAACACCGATCATGGCATGAGGTAAAAAAGATACAGCCTCACAAATATTTCCGGTCATATTAGTATAGCGTTTTTGAGAAAGTTAATCAAGTGGTTTTTGAACGATGCAGGCAAGTAATGAAGCAAATTGCGAATATCCGCTTTGGTAAACGGAGATATAATGCTTCTCCTTGTAATATTTACGGCGATTTATTATAATAAGTGGAGGCTGGTGAAAGCAGATATTCACAATCGTCAATGATAAACATCTTACCGTCAGAAATAAGTATGGACGGTAAGATGAAACGCAAAAAACGAATACGAGAAATAGAAAGTGAGGATTTTAACCATGAAAAAAATCGGAATTATCGGTGCAATGGAAGTGGAAGTTGCGCGGCTGAAAGCAGATATGAAAATTAAGCGGGAAGTAAAGAAGGCACGGATGAATTTCTGTGAGGGAACTTTAAACGGCAAAGAGGTAGTTGTCGTAAGAAGTGGAATCGGCAAGGTAAATGCGGCTGTCTGCACGCAGATTCTGGCAGATGAATTTGGCGTGGATGGCGTGATCAATACAGGAATTGCAGGTTCCCTGAACGCGGAGATCAACATCGGTGACATCGTGATCTCAACCGATGTGGTACATCACGATATGGACGCGGTTAATTTCGGATATGAGCCGGGACAGATTCCGCAGATGGATGTATTTTCATTTGAGGCAGACAAAGCAATGGCAGATCTGGCAGAGGAAGTATGCGAGAAGGTAAATCCGGAGATCAAGGTATTCCGCGGCCGTATCGTGAGCGGTGACCAGTTTGTAGCGGATAAGGCGGTAAAGAACCGGATCACGGAGCAGTTCCATGGATTCTGTACTGAAATGGAGGGTGCTGCGATTGCGCAGGCAGCTTACCTGAATGAGATTCCGTTTGTTATTCTGCGTGCGATTTCCGACAAGGCGGATGACAGCGCGAGCGAGGATTATCCGTCGTTTGAGAAGAAAGCGGCGGAGCATTGCGTGCGTCTGGTAGAGGGATTTCTCGGGATCTGCTAAGAAGAGGAAACGTGGGGTGAGACTCTTTGGGAGGAAGCACATGGAGAAGGAAAGAATTTCATTGGAGAAACTTTACAAACTGTTGGAATTTCCGGCAGAGGTAGTGGAGCGCCTGGGCCGGGTGCAGCTGGATAAAGATGAGGAAACCATGCGTGATATTCATTTGCTGGCCGATCGGGAAAAATGGCAGGATGCGCGCACGCGGCTGAAGGAGAGGTATGCGCCGGATGCGGACGGCATGAAGATTCTGGCGTGTATGATGCGGGCGATGCAGGATTCGTATGCATTATATATAGAAGAAAAAATTCCGGAGAAGATTTTTGCGGATACGATGAAGTGCTTCACACGGTTTCTGAAGGAGCATGTGGTGAGTTTCGGATGCTGCGGGTTTGACCGTGATTTCTGGACGGGAAGGCAGCTTTCCCTGCTTTTGTTCCGGCTTGGAGAGCTGGAGTTTGAGATCGTTTCTGAGGATGGTGAAAAGGCAGAGCTGTCGGAGGATGAGAAACATTCTCATTATCTTCTTCATGTGCATATCCCGTCGGATGCAGATTTGTCGCCGGAGCGGTGTGACGAATCATTTCGAATGGCAGAGCAGTTTTTTGCAGAATATTTTCCGGAGACGGCGGGCAGCAAATTTGCCTGTGATTCCTGGCTGTTAAGCCCGGCGTTAAAGGAATTGCTGCCGGAAGAAAGCCGTATTTTACAGTTTCAGAATCGTTTTGAGGTGAAAAGCTGGAACAAAGAAGAAGACGCTTATCTGGAGTGGGTGTTTAAGCGTAAGGATCTGCCGCTTGAAAAGCTGCCGGAGGAGACTTCGCTGCAGCGGAAAATGAAGGCCTATGTGCTGCAGGGAGGAAAGATTGGAGAAGCATACGGAGAAATCCCAAAACAGCATTGAAGGTCAAACGCACGAAGAAATTCGGACGTAAGCTGCAAAATGGCTGCGTTTATGAGTAAGCAAAAGGTATTTGGAACGTATATAGAAAAGGCCTGTGAAACCAGCCGTATCTCAGTAGCAAACGCAGAATAAAAGTTTGCGTTCAGAGCATGAAAAGATACGAAGTTCCACTTGGAAAACTGCCCGCGCTGCAGGAAATGGAAGAAAAAGTCGAACGATTTTTCTTTGCAAATCAGATTTTTGCGTCTATAATGGCGGTACTTGAGCGGGCGAAAGCGAAGGCGCCGTCGCGGGGGTCTGCTTAAAGCATAGAACCATCCGGGAAGAGAATCCGGATCGGTGAAAAAGCCAAGAAGGGGGATTCCGTATGTTAGAATTCATTATGGACCGCAATGTGTTACTTTACGTTCTGGCCGCAGCCTGCGCAGTCGGTGTAGTCAGCCAGCTGATTTTGAAGCAGGTGTACGCCGGACTGATCCGCGATACCCGCAATACCGGCGAACCGTCGGGGCGCTTCCTCGTGCAGCTGCGCCAGCGTTTTCAGTACTGCACGCACCTCAATGAGAAAGTCGGCGACGTACAGGCGCTGATTCGAAGAAATCTGATGGAGTACCGGTTCTGGGGAATGAACCTGCATCAGTGGAAAAGGATTGGGCTGATCTGTCTGGCAGTCAGCGTGCTCTGCGCATTTGCAGGTACGATGTCTCTGTGGCATGATGGCAGCGAACTGGTGAAGGGCAACACCTATTTCTGGACGGGGCTGCTGGCTGCGGCGCTCACCGCGGCAGCATATGGAATTTCGGATACTGGGTATCAGCGCAGGGCGCTGGAGATTTCTCTGACAGATTATCTGCAGAACAGCGGAGCCGTAAAGGATTACAGTGAAACAGGTATGGAATCTGCCTGTGAGGAGACAGCGTCATCTGCTGCTCCGATCGTTTCCGTAGCGGAGGGAAGACGGGCAAAACGCCGCGCGAGAGCAGAAACGGCTGCCGCTGCCGCACAGGAGACGAGAGCACAGCGCGAAAAGCGCGAACTGAAGGAAAATCTTGCGCGGATGAAAACCGGCATGCAGGAGGCTGCGGCTGAGCATGACCGGGAACGGGATGGCCGCGCGGAGCTGCTTCGCCAGATGGATCCGAAGGATCAGGAACGGATTCTGAAGGAGGTGCTGAAAGAATTTCTGAATTCGTGAGCATGCTTTCTGGGAAAGTGTATACAGTACTCTGTTGAATATACAATTTCAGAAGGATTAAAAGTTTTATTATAGAAGAGTAAGGCAACGCGTCTTACTCTTTTATAGCTCCGGCGGCCATGCCAGTGGTTAATTGTTTGCTGAAAATAAAGCAGATCAATAAAATGGGGAGCAGTACAAGTGAAATAGCGGAAAAGGTGCTGCCCCAGTCAGTGGCACCTTTTTCACCGACAAAGTCATAAAGCCCAACTGGTACCGTTTTCAGTGCTTTATCACTAATAAAAGTATTGGCAAAAATGAATTCGTTCCATGTGAAAACTGCGTTCATTGTGACGATTGTGCAGATTGTGTTTTTGGACATTGGAAGAATGATCCGAAGAAAGCTTTTTGTAATTGAGGCTCCGTCAATGACAGAAGCTTCTAGTAGTTCATTTGGAATAAAACGATAAAATGCAGTAAACAGATAGATCGACATAGGAAGATTAAATCCAATCTGAGGAAGAATCAAAGAAAAATGAGTATTTAAAAGCCCAGTTTGGCGGTAGATCTGAAACAGAGGAATCAGAGTAACATGAATTGGGATAGTAATACCAGCCATAAAAAAGCCAAGAACCAGACCCTGCCCGTGAAAACGCAGTTTCTGCAGTGCAAAACCACTGGTTGAAGCAAGAATGATCAGAAGGAAAATGGTCAGAAACGTGACAATAATACTGTTGCGGAAATATAGAGGCAGTTGGGATTCTGAAAGAACATGAATGTAATTATCAAAATTTAGGGACTGTGGAAGGGCAACAGAACTTGACCAGCGGATTTCGTCCTGGGTTTTAAAACTGGTCAGAAATGTCCAGATAATGGGATATGCTTCGATGACAAGAATCACACTGGCAAGAATGTAGAGCAGACAAAGGTGGTATTTTTGTTTTTTCATAGTTAAGCGAACTCCTTTCTGAAAAACTGATTTTGGATAGAAGGCTGACAGGTCAGTCCTGATGACGTTTCAGGATAAATTGAAGAACAGAGACAAAAACAATACATTCAATTGCTATTACAACGGCAATTGCACTTCCGTAGCCGTATTTCGCGCTGCTGAATGCTGTTTTATACATATAAGTGGCGACAAGTTCAGTTGCATTTCCGGGTCCTCCGTATGTAGTGATATATGGGATATCAAAAGCTTTCAGTAAGCCGTTGACTGCCATAATCAAGGCTGCAGCGAGTACATTCTTCAGGTAGGGAATTTTAATATACCAAAACATACGAAATCCGGTTGCACCATCAAGCTTGGCAGATTCAATGACAGAGGTCGGGATGGAAAGCAGCCCGGCATAGATGATTACGAGATAAATTCCCATGTTTTTATAGCATTCAATTAACGCAACACTTCCGAGAGCGGTATCAATATTTCCAAGCCAGACCCTCTGCAGATCGCCAAGGCCGATTGTCTGAAGAAGGAGATTGAACAATCCAGGTGGGTCAAGCGAATAAAAATTCTTGAATGCCTGGCAGACTGCGACGCCGGAAAGAATTGCCGGAGCAAAATAAATGGTTTTAAAAAATGAATTGCCATGTGGCAGATGGGAAAGCAGCAATGCCAGAAGAAGTGCAATGCCTAACTGTCCACATAAGTTAATCAGAAGATAAATTAGATTGTTTGAAAAGGCATTCGAAAAATGCCGATCTTTTAAAATAGCTTTAAAATTATCAAGTCCGACAAATTTCATTTCTCCAATTCCGTTCCAGTTATAGAGGCTGTAATAACCAGACCATAGAATAGGAATAACAACAGTAGCAGTAAAAATGATGAGTGATGGCAGTAAAAAAAGCAAAATTGTTTTTTTATTGCGAAGCATTCGATCCATAAAAATCCCCCTTTTCTTTTCATTTGGTAATTATTAGTATAATAAGAGGTGGAAAATAAAGAAATTTGAAAAAATTTACATAATGTTAGAAAAATTAAGAAAAATAAAAATAAAAAAGAGAACAAAAAATTTTGCGAAAAACAATAAAATTATATAAAAAAATACAAAAATAACTGAATTTACTTTTTATAGTCATCTGCTTATACTGGTGACATCTAAAGGAGCTCCCGGATAATACAAAACAAAATGAAAAATACAGAAAGGCAAAGGAGGAACTAAGATGAAGAAAAGCATAAGAAAATGGATGGCTTTGGCACTGAGTGCAGCGTGTGCATTAGGTCTTGGAAGTGGAATTACTGGATTTGCGCAGGAAACAGAAACAGAGCAGATACAGGAGCATCCGGCTAAAGATGTAACGTATCTGACCGTATTTACTCCACAGCAGTCCTGCTATATGAATATGGAAGATATTGTGAAAAAATATCAGGAGGAAGTGAATCCGAATTTCAATGTAGACTTTCAGTATGTTCCAGATCGTGCGGCGTATCTGCAGAAATTAAAGATCCTTGTTTCAAGTAATGAAGTTCCGGATATGTGGAATATTGACACGGATCCTTATGCGATTTCATTACTGGAAAAAGGATACGTACAAGAACTGACACCGACGATTGAAAAGTATGGATTACAGGATGTGTTTCAGGAAGCTCCGCTTGCATGGGGGCGAACAAGGGACGGTGCACAGATTGGTATTCCGAATGACTTTCAGATTGAAGTATTCTGGTATAATACAGAACTTTTTGAGAAGGCAGGGGTAGAACCACCGGAAAATTGGGATGAGTTCATGGACGTGTGTGCAAAACTGAAAGAAAGTGGAACCGTTCCAATTGCAACATCTGGATTGGAGGCACCAGTATTGCTTCGCCTTCCACTTTTGTATATGTATCGATACGGTGGAAATGATTTTCTTCTGGATCTTGCGAGGGGAAAACAGAAAATGAACAGTGAGGTTGGATTAAAGGCTGCACAGTTTCTGGCGGATCTTGGTACAAAGGGCTATTTCCAGGAGAGCTTCGCAAGTGATGACTACACCACAAGCCGGGACTACTTCCTTTCTGGAAAAGCAGCAATGTACTTTATCGGGACTGGAGATTTTGCAAAATTTGTGTCGGACGATCTGAGTGAAGATGTTAAAGGAAAAATTGACTATTTTAAGATTCCAAAAGTAAATGAGGGTGAGACACAGGTCGGAAATCTCGATTTCATTTCAAACTCCTCAACGCCGATTGGTTTTTCAGCAGCTTCTTTTGATGAAGAAATGGAAAGCTTTATTAACTTCTATGCGCACAACATTGGTGAAGTATGCGAAGGAAGATCTTTCCCTTGCGTAAAAGATGGTAAGGCACCGTCAGATGATCCACTTGCAGAGAAGCTTTCAGAAGATATGGCTCAAGCGGACGGAGTAATTAATCTCCCAGATCTTGAGTTAGATCCAACTACAAATGAATTGTTTGGAAGTGAGGCAGTTTCCCTTTGCCTTGGTGCAATCACACCGGAAGAATTTGCAGAGGAGATTGATGCATCGATTGAGGCAAATGCAGCCGATTATTTTGGCACGAATGAATAAGAAAGTAAAATACCGGTTCTGTTATGAGCCAGAGGATGGCTGGGTAGGCGATGTGATCCCGTGTTCGGACGGGAAAGAACTTTTCCTTTACTATTTGAAAGAAAAGAGAATTGACGGAATTCCGGCAAACCGAACAACGTGGAACCTTCTTATAGGCACATCGCCTGTGGGGCTGGAAGAATATGGTATCGCTCTGCCGACCGGAGGAGAACAGGATGTGGACAGGAGCTGCTATACAGGATCAATTGTGTATGCGGGAGATGGAATCTGGCATATGTATTATACAGCGCAGAATTCTGCAGACCCAAGATACTGGAAAAACGGGCGACCAATACAGTGTATTACACATGCGGAGAGCACAGATCGGAAGCGTTGGAAAAAAGATCCCAAATTTTTACTTAGGGCACCAGAAGGATTTAATCCATGCGAATGGAGAGATCCATATGTTTATCGGAGCAGAGAGGAAGAAATCTGGAGAATGTTGGTTTCGGCACGTCCAATTTATGGATTGCTGCGAAGAGCCGGGTGTATCTACAGCCTGCGTTCGACAGATTTGAAAAGCTGGGAATGGGAAGGTGTCTTTTACGCACCGAATACCTATGAAATGCTGGAGTGTCCGGAATGCTTTCAGATGGGAGACAGGTGGTATCTTATTTTTTCCACTTTTTCTGAAAAATATGTAACCCATTATCGGATTGGTCAGTCGCCAACAGGTCCTTGGAAAATTCCAGGGAATGATACATTTGACGGGAGAGCGTTTTATGCAGGGAAAACAGCAGAACTTCAGGGAAAAAGAATGCTGTTTGGATGGATCCCAACCAGGAATGAAAACAGTGACTTTGGAAAATGGGAGTGGGCGGGAAGCCTTGGAGTCCATGAACTGTATCAGGAAGAAGATGGAACGCTTTCTGTACGAATGCCGGAAGCAATCGGAGCAGAGTGTAAAAAAACGATGTCTGTTATGCGTAAATCAATGATTGGACGTTACCTTTGGAGTAAAGACAATCTGCAGATTCAGGCGGAAGATCAGTACAGCGAAATTTTTTTTGAAAAACTGCCGCATTGCGGGTTAGTACAGGGAAAACTTTCCTTTTCTGAGAATACAAGAGCTTTTGGAATTCATATTCATGCGGACACAAGCCTTGCCAGAGGATATTTTTACAGAATGGAACCACAGTATCAGAGAGTTGTATTCGACCAATGGCCAAGAAGTCAGTGGGAAGAGCCTGTTATTCCCAATTATTTTGAAAATGACCGCCCATTTGATGCAGGCCTGGAGAGACCGGTACAGTTAAAGGCGGGGATTCCGGTAGAACTGGAACTGTTTATAGATGGGGATATTTGTATCCTTTATCTGGATAAAAAAGTGGCATTGACAGCAAGATGCAGTCATTATGACCGACCTCTTTTTGGAATTTTTGCAGAGGGAGGAAGCGTGACAGTAATGAATCTGAAGTGTCAGACAGTCGATCAGAAGGAAAAAGAGAATTGATAAAAATAAGACAGGGCTACTGTCACGGAAATACCGGAGCTTATGGCTGGCTCCGGTATTCTGCGGCGGTAGTACCTGTTTTCTTTTTAAAGACCTGACAAAAATAACGCTGATCCTGATACCCACATTCCTGGGCAACTTCAAAAATTTTCAGATGAGTTGTTTTTAAGAGCAGCTTTGCTTTTTGGATGCGTTCGTTTGTGATATAGTCAAAAAGAGTGACACCTGTTGCTTTGTGAAAAGCATGGCTCAGGTAAGCCGGGTGCATGTTGACAGATGCTGCTACTGCATTGAGAGTAATGGGTTCTTTCAAATGATTTTTTACGTAGGACTGACAGGAAAGAATTACCCTCTGCTGGTAGCCGGCATTTCTGTTCTGGAGAAGCTGGTGAATTTGTGAACAGAAATCCAGAAGGTGGTCCTGCATGGATTTCAGAGTAGCTAGGTCTGATACATGTGGGAAGAAGTCACGATCAAACAATTCATCGGAAGCAATATCAGGAAAGTCCTTCTGCGTATCGCATTTAATGCTGTAGTAAAGCTCGAGACAAAAACCTTGAAGCCGTTGTGGTGTATATCCTTCGGCAATTGCCTGAGTAAATGCGTCATTGATTAGCTCTTTGGTCTGCTTTTCTGAGTCGGCATAAAGTAACTGATGTGTGATAGAGGCGATTCGATTTCTGTAGCTTTTTTTCTTGTCTTCTTGCAAACGAGCATAATGAGTTTGCTCTGAAAAGAAATCGCGCATTTCGGTAAGGTCGACAGCTTCCAGATAAGCCTCGGAGATTTTAGTACTGCTGTTCTGGATGGAACTGATGGTCCAGAAACACTTGGAAGGAAAATCATCGGAAATAGGTGCTAACTGCCGTGCAATATAGTCAGATTCATCTTTGGCATGTGTTGCACTTGCTGCGGCACAAAAAATAATGAATTCTCGGTGATTTTTCAAAATCGTAAAATCAGAAGGGCGATTATCAAGCTGTGAAAAAAAATCAGAAAGACGGTCGGAAAGGGAAGCAGTCTTTTTTTGTGGGATATGGATGACCGTCACAAAAAAGTTCTTGGCGGAAGGGAACGGGCTGTGAACAGGAACGCTTCCGTCGAGCACAGCTTCTACCCATTCCCTGCATGCTTCCTGGTGGGGGGGGTGGTGAACGTCGCAGCTGCTCTAAAGCTTGCTGGGCTTTTTGGATAGAACACTCGATTTCGGAAATATTGACCGGTTTGATTAGATAATCAACAGCTTGTAGCTGCAACGCTTTTTTTGCGTATTCAAATTCGGTATATCCACTAAAGATGATAAAAGCACAGTGATATATTTCAAGGACACGCTCCATTACTTCTAACCCGGTTTTTTTTGGCATTTGAATGTCGATCATAACAACATCTGGGCGCAGTCTGAGAATTTTTTCTAATGCATCTTCCCCGTCCTGAGAGTATCCTATAACCTCACTGTTCAGGTCTTCCCAGCGGATGCTGCGAAGAAGACCAGTAATGACTTTGAATTCGTCATCAGCCAGAAAAATTTTATACAAAGTTAAACACCTTCCTTTATGCTTAATTGGGTCAGACGGAGGGTAATTCGGCAACCCTTGGTAAAACCCATATCAAAAGAAAGACCACAGTCTGCTCCGTAGCAAAGCTGGATTCGTTCTCGAATATTTTTCAGGGCGTATCCGTTTTCTATGGCTTTTTCTGGAGAACAGGATAATCCGACACCGTCGTCTTCAACAGAAATCAGAAGAAAAGTACCGTCTGTTGTGGCAGAAATGTGAATTGTACCATTCATTCCCTGTTCTGAAAGACCATGTTGCAGAGAATTTTCTACAAGAGGCTGCAGAAGAAATTTCAGGATTTTTTGATTGTACAATTCGAACGGAACATCAATTTTTGTGTGCAAGCTATCGCCAAAACGCATTTGTTGTATTGCAAGATAATTCGTAACAAGTTCCAACTCTTTTTCAAGTGTAATAAATTTTTCACCTTTATTCAAACTAAGCTTGAAGACATTTGACAGAGCAACAACCATTTTCCCAATTTCATCTGCGTGATATTCCTGGGCAGTCCAAAAAATAGAATCCAGTGTGTTGTAGAGAAAGTGAGGATTAATTTGAGTTTGCAGAGCCATAAGTTCTGCTTCTTTTTCTTTGTAGAGAGATTGATATAAATTTTGAATCAACTGTTGGTTTTCTGCTACAACGCGTACCAATTCATTCCCAACCAGTCCGATTTCATCATTTGATGAAAAGGAGATGAAATCTGTCGAACGTCCATCACGTAGCGCTTCTACGTATTTCTTGAGCTTGCGCAGCGTGCGTGTCATTCCATTGCTGAAGATACACATCAGCAAGACACCGACCAGAAAACAGATGGCAGCGATGGTAAAGATTGTACGGCTGGAATTTTGCCGTTCCAGTAAAAATGGCGTATATGGAACAATGCAGGTAATTTTCCATCCGGAAGAATGATTGTCGACATGACGCACATAATATTTTTTTGTAAGTTCAACGATTCCATCCGTATGGAGCAGAGTCTGTTTCTCCATTGGAGACAGTGAAGCCTGAAATTCTTCAGTTGCAGGAGTATATTCGTAGATGGTATGCCCGTTTTGCGAGATAAGAATCTGGGCATTAAAGTCGACCTGAAGATTTTCGAAAATGCGGGAAAATGGAGAATCGCCAATTCCGGCAAGAAGAATCCCGATGGTTTCCGGATTGTTCATATTCAGAACAGCTTTTGCATAAACCAGAAGATTGGAAGAAAATCCTGGAATCTCTGCGCCAGAATACCATGCACCTTTTCCGCGAAGCGAAAGGAGATCCTTATACCAATCGGAAGCAATCAGTGTTGCGTAATTTTCGATTGGTTCGCCGGCCAGACTGCTGCGATATTTCGTGATGGCAGTATGCTCGTTTGCGAGAAAGATAATATCCAGAAAATCTTTATTGTTTGTGACATTAATCACTGTATTCCAAACGGAACGCTCTTTTCGGCGATAAGCTAACGAGTATTGCGGACCATTTTCGAGGAGAAGTGATTGTACGGAAGCATTTGTAGTAATTAAAGCAGAAGTACTTTCTATGTCATAGATAATGTAATCAATATTCTTGTCCACGAGAGCAAGTGTGGAATCAGTCATTTGCTGAAGTTTAAGGTTTATGCCGTCGCCGTAATTTCTGGATGAGAAACAGGCAAAAATAGCAAGCGGCAGGAGAAAAGTAACAGATGCCAGAATGACAAAACGGCGTCCAAGTGTTAGATAAATTCGTTTCTTTTTTTTCAGCATAAAAATCTCCCTGTGTGAGACAAAATTAAACCGGATATTACAGAACACGTTGTTGTTTGAACGCAGAGCGCGAAGCAACTGCATTCATGAGCAAGTAGCAAAGCGGATTGCAAATGTCCACTTTACGCAGTTAAGCAAATCAAGTATAACAGAAAATGGGAGAAAAAAGCTGAACAAAATAAAAGAAAAAAAATAAACACTCTGCACAAAAGCGGATAGAAATAAAAGGTGGGGCGCTTTACAAAGGCGTTTCATTCTGCTAAAATGGACAGCGTGTGGATGTCCCAAAATGGGGCAGATACAGAATGATTCAGTCAGGCAAAAGCAAAGAATAGGAGATAAGGCAATGGGAAACAAAGTAACATTTGATTATTCCAAAGTATCCGGTTTTGTAAAAGACACGGAAGTTGAGTCAATGAAAAAAATCGTTGCAGCAGCGAAAGAAGAGCTGGTATCACGCAACGGAGCAGGCAATGATTTCCTCGGATGGATCGACCTTCCGACGGATTATGATAAAGAAGAGTTCGCAAGAATCAAAAAGGCAGCAGAGAAGATCAAGAGCGACAGCGAGGTACTGGTAGTAATCGGTATCGGTGGTTCTTATCTTGGAGCAAGAGCGGCAATTGAGTTCCTGCGTCATAACTTCTACAATATGGCTCCGAAGTCGGTACGCAAGACACCGGAAATTTATTTTGCAGGAAACAGCATCAGCAGCACTTACATCACACACCTGATGGATGTCATCGGCGACCGTGATTTCTCTGTCAATGTCATTTCCAAATCCGGTACGACAACCGAGCCGGCAATCGCATTCCGTATCTTCAAGGAGATGCTGGAGAAGAAATACGGCAAGGCAGAGGCTGCAAAGCGTATCTATGCGACAACGGACAAGGCAAGAGGAGCATTGAAGAAACTGGCAACCGAGGAAGGTTATGAGACTTTCGTTGTTCCGGATGATGTCGGAGGACGTTTCTCTGTTCTCACCGCAGTAGGACTTCTGCCGATCGCAGTCAGCGGAGCAGATATCGATAAACTGATGGAGGGCGCAGCTTCCGGAAGAAAGCACGCACTTGAGGATGCATTTGAGGAGAACGATGCACTGCAGTATGCGGCATTGCGCAACATTCTTCTGCGCAAGGGCAAGACCATCGAGGTGCTTGCAAACTACGAGCCGAGCCTGCACTACGTATCTGAGTGGTGGAAGCAGCTGTACGGAGAGAGCGAAGGAAAAGACCAGAAGGGTATCTTCCCGGCATCTGTTGATCTGACCACAGACCTTCATTCCATGGGACAGTTCATCCAGGATGGCAACCGCATCCTGTTTGAGACGGTTCTGAATGTAGAGGAGTCTCAGTGTGAGCTGACCGTAAACGAGGAGCCGGTAGATCTGGACGGCCTGAACTATCTGGCAGGCAAGACCGTTGATTTCGTAAATAAGAGCGCAATGAACGGAACAATCCTTGCACACACGGATGGAAATGTACCGAACCTGATGGTAAAGATCCCGAAGCAGGATGAGTTCTATCTTGGTCAGCTGTTCTACTTCTTCGAGTTTGCATGCGGCGTGAGCGGCTACACACTGGGTGTCAATCCGTTCAACCAGCCGGGCGTTGAGAGCTACAAGAAAAACATGTTTGCACTTCTTGGCAAGCCGGGCTATGAGAAAGAAAGAGAAGAACTTCTGAAGAGACTGTAAGAAAGTGTGGGTGCTGCGGGCGATGTCTGCGGCACCCATTTTGCTACTGCTTGGAGGCAGGTAAAATTTTGAGCACAGTTCGTGAAATGACTGTGTTCATGAGCAGGCAGTGAACGCGAATTGCGAATGCCCGTTTTACAGAATGCTTCTGAACAGCACAGAAAGGAAAAATAAATGAAGATCGTGATTCTGGAGGCGGAGAGCCTCGGCGAGGATATGAAACTGGATCGCTTTTTTGAGATCGGGGAAGTGGCGATTTACGGAAAGACGACACTGGAGGAGCTGCCAGGGCGGATTGCGGAGGCGGACGCAGTGATCGTAAACAAGCTGCCGATGAATGAGGAGACGTTAAAAGACGCGCAGTATCTCAAATACATCGGGCTGACGGCAACCGGCACAAACAATATTGATTTTGATTATACGAATAAACGCGGCATCACGGTAACGAATGTAGCAGGGTATTCGACAGAGGTAGTTGCGCAGCACACATTTGCAATGACGTTATATCTGTTGGAGCACCTGCGCTATTACGACGATTACGTAAGATCCGGGGAATACGCAAACAGTGATTCGTTCTGTCATATGGAGCGCAAATTCAGCGAGCTTTCCGGGAAGACCTGGGGGATCATCGGCCTTGGTGCGATCGGCAAAAAAGTGGCGCAGATCGCAACAGCGTTCGGCTGTGAGGTTATCTATTATTCCGCATCGGGAAAGAAGCGCAGCGACGAGTACCGTCAGGTTGATCTGGACACACTGCTGAAGGGGTCGGACATTGTTTCCTGTCATGCGCCGCTGAATGAAAAAACGTATCATCTTATGGATGCGGAGGCGTTCGGAAAGATGAAAGAGACGGCGCTCTTTATCAACGTGGGGCGCGGTCCGATCGTCAATGAAAAGGATCTGGCGAAGGCGCTGAAAAAAGGAAAAATTGCTGCTGCGGGACTCGATGTACTCGAGGAAGAACCAATGCGGAAAGACAATCCGCTGCGCAAGCTGGAGGTTGGCGACCGTCTTCTGATCACGCCGCATATCGCATGGGCGGCAGTCGAGGCGCGCACGCGTCTGCTGCATGAGGTGTACAAAAATCTGAAAGCTTTCCAGAATGGAGAGAAACGGAATGTCTGCACGCACTGAGTATGAAAAAAACAGCCGGACGGGGGGATGGCTGTCACGCACTGCTGCATTTTTTCAAAAGAGCGCTTCGGGCAATGGCACGGCGCCGGAGGATGGGGCAGCGGACGATACACGGCACCGCATTTTCCGATGGATTGGAGTAGTGACTATAATCCTGCTACTCATGTATTACTGTACACATCCGCTTCTGTATGCGGTAGACGACCGGAAAATTTTTATTTTGAAGAGTCAAAAGACGTATGCTGTAATGCTGCTTTGCGTTGCACTTTTGATCCTGACACTGATGCCTGTGCGGTTAAATGACAAATGGAACCGTATCCTGTCGTGGTGCTGGTTTGCAGCGGCTCCATTTGCTGTTTATTTTTCACTGCTGTATCTGAACGCGGCGAAATTCCATATCAATTTTTTTGCGCTGAATAAAATTGCGCTGCTGTTCACCTTTGTCTTTTTGTTTTTGCTGGAAACGCTCATGCTGATCGTGACAGGGAGCATTCGGTTTTCGACGGTGACGATGGCCGTATTGATTGCGGTGGTCGGGATCGCGAACCGTTTTGTGATCTCATTTCGCGGGATGGCACTTTCCGGCGCAGACCTGTTTTCCATTGGGACTGCGATGTCGGTGGCGGGTGGCTACACCTATAAAATAGACTGGTACATTTATATGGAAGTCGTGCTGACGTTTGCAATCTGTCTTGTGAGCCTGAAGCTGCACGGCGGCCGGGTGTTGAATCCGGTGATCAGACTTGCGGTGCTGCTGGTGTGGTGCATCATCGGCGGCAGTTATTATTACGTTTGCTGCAAAACAGATTTTCTTGAGGAACACGATATCCGCTCGACCGGATTTACGCACCAGCTGCGGTATAAAAATTATGACATGATCTTTACGACGCTGACGACGTGCTTTTATCTGTCGGTGGATAAGCCGGACGAGTATTCCGTCAGTAAAGTGGAGGAGATCGCGGAGCCGTATGTAAGCGGAGGGAATGCACCGGAGGAAGAAACGTCTGCGGCGACCGCGCAGAAAACACCAAACTTAATCGTCCTCATGAACGAATCCTTCGCCGACTACGAAAACATCGGCAAAGGTCTGGATCTTTCGGAAGATAACATGCCGTTCATTCACAGCCTGACGGAAAATACGATCAAAGGCTATGCGTATGCCTCGATCTTTGGCGGCAACACGCCGAACTCCGAGTACGAATTTCTGACCGGCAACACGATGGGCTTTCTGCCGGAATCATCGGTTGGATTTAATCTGTTTGTCCGGGGAAATCTTCCGTCGATCGCATCAGAACTGAAATTGGAGGGCTATACGACGCTTGCGATGCATCCGTACCGCGGCACAAATTACCGCAGAAACATCGTGTATCCGCAGATCGGATTTGATACGTTTTACACGAGGGATGATTTTAAAAATCAGTCGTATATTCGAAATTACATTTCGGATCAGACGCTGGCGGAGCGCATCGTTTCCGAGTTTGAGAAAAACAAGGAGACGGGAAAACCGTTCTTTTCCTGGAATGTGACCGTGTAGAACCACGGCGATTACTTTGCGAAAAACACAAAAAATCTGGATATGTCGATCAATGTGGAAAATCCGGAGGTTGACCAGACGCGGACGAAGATCTATGTCAATCTGATCCGCCAGTCGGATGCGATGTTTGAGTATCTTGTCGATACCTTCAGCAAAGAGGACGAACCGGTCGTGATTGTGATGTTCGGCGATCACCAGGCAAATCTCGGGGATGATACGTATGAGTATCTGCTCGGTAAAAAGGACGAGGATCTCACGCCGGAGGAGCGGATGGAAAAATATAAGATTCCGTTTGTGATCTGGGCGAATTATGACATTCAGGAGGAGACGGTCGAGAAGACGAGTCTCAATTATCTCTACAGCATTCTGGCGGATCGTCTGGGCTTTCCGATGACGGGGTACCAGAAGTATCTGCTGGATTTGAGCGAAGAGATTCCGGTGCTCTGTGCGCAGGGCTACTGGACGGCGGATGGAAGCTTTTACGAACTGAAAGATCAGGAGTCACCGTATTACGACAAGATCAATGAGTATAACATTCTGGAGTACAATGATATTCTGGGCGGCAGCAGCCGGGATCTGGAATTTCTGGCGGACGTACTGCCAGAGGCGGGATAGGGCAGGAGCAGGCTGTAAAAACTATAAAAGGCGGGCCGGTGAAAAACGAAATTTTGTTTTTCACCGGCCTATACTTATTTAGCGTGGAAATCTTTACCGCTCAATCCCCTTGCGCGCCCGCACCCCTTTATCAAACGGATGCTTCACCTTCTGAATTTCCGACACATAATCTGCGCATTCAATCAGTGCAGGGGAGGGATCCTGGCCGGTCAGGATGACCTCAAGGTGCTCCGGTTTGTTTTTCAGAAAATAAAGAAGTGCCGCTTCCTCAAGCAGCCCGTTACGGACGCAGTAAACGGCCTCATCGAGAAACAGCACGTCAAATGCGCCATCTTTTACCATTTCAGCGATGTGCTGCAGCTGCGCGGCATAAAATCGGCGATGCTCCTCTTTTTCTTCCTCTGACATGCGGAAACTGAATTTTTCCTGTTCCAGTCCGGGAAGAAACGTGATATTTTCGATATGTGCCATTGCGGTTCGTTCGCTGGTTGAATTATTTTTCATGAACTGGTAGATCAGGACGCGAAATCCGAATCCGGCTGCGCGTACGCACAGTCCCATGCCGCAGGTGGTTTTTCCCTTTCCGTTGCCGCAGTAAATATGGATCAGGCCAAGGTTTGATGAATCAGGCATAATGTAATCCTCCTGTTGTTGTGAAATATTATAAGGGCTCCCTTATGATTTTGCGAGTGGTGAAGTGGATTGCGAATATCCGCTTTGGTCAGGCGGGATTGCCCGCCGCAGACTTTGCTTTTATCATACCACAATCTGATAGCTGCGACAAATCCAAAAAAAGAAAGCAATTCAGTCCCCTGAGAGGCTGCGGGGAGCGGACTGAGAATGTCCGCTTTATCATACTGAGAAATAGCCAGAAATAAATTTGGCAGAATCCACTCGATGTGTTATACTATACCAATCTATGGGCATGTAATCGTTACCCGATGAACTGACAGAAAAAGAGAGGAACAACACGTGAAGAAATTTCTGGACAGGATCAAAGATCAGACAAAAAATTTTGTTGAGGAAGTAAAAGAAAAAAATAAAGGAAACCGCACGGAGCTGATGCTGATGGGCGGTTTTGTGCTTGCGTTTCTGGCGCTGTCCGTGCCGGAGGCGGTAAAAGAGGCATCGAGTGGTCAGGTGCAGACGGACGGTGGTCAGGAGGAATCTGCGGAGGCTGTGGCAGGAGAAAGCTCTCACGGGGATGACAGTGATGCAGCGGCCGGGGATGCCGATGGCCAATCAGAAAATGCAGAAGATGATGATACTGGCCAGAAAGACGGCACTGATGAAAACAGCGGATCAGATGGTGAAGGAAACGATTTGAGCCGGGAAGAAACCGATGGAGAAACGGACGGCCTGAGTGAAGGGAATAGTTCCGATCAAAATGGACGGTTCGGGAAAGATGGCACGGATTCTTCTGATAACCAGTCAGATGACGAGGCAAAATCCGACGGTGAAACATCTGCCGAAAACGAGACTGTGTCAGAAACCGAGTTGGGATCCGGCAGCGAAGCGCGGGAAACGGAAACAGACACAGACACGGAGGCAGCCGGTTTGAACCCGGAAGCACTTGATAAAGAATGGAAGCATCTTCAGACGCAGTACGGTGAAAACTTCCTGTTTCCGATGGCAGCCGCGGCTGCAGATCCGGATGGGCTGCCGCTTCCGGAATTAAAATACACGATGCAGCTCCGTGGATATGATGCGGTACTCCAGTGGAAGCCGGAGAAGACGCTTCAGAATCTGAAACAGCAGCTGGAGGATCAAATCGCAGGGTATGACGGAGAATGGTCGGTATACTGTAAGAATCTGACCACGGAAGAATCATTTGTGATCCATGACAGTCCGATGAAATCGGCCAGCGTGATGAAGCTTTTTATCATGGGCACCGTATATACCGCATTTGAAAACGGCGAGCTTTCCCGCACGGATGAAATCGTGGAACTGCTTCACAATATGATCGTTTACAGCGACAACAGCGCGTCAAACGCACTTCTGGCAAAGCTTGGAAATGGAAATTATGCGGACGGTATTGCGAAGGTTGACGCATTTATTGACTCACATGGATTCAGTGATATGACGGTTGAATACAACGGTTTCAACGACCCGGCGACAAATACGAGTACGGATCATTTTAACCAGGTCGCGGCAAAGGACTGCGGCAAACTTCTTGAGGATATTTACCGCCGTACCTGGGTGAACCGTACCGTGAGCAATGAGATGGAGAGCCTCCTGCTTTCACAGGATACGCGCTACAAGATCCCGGCGGGACTGCCGGAAGGGGTGCTTTGCGGCAACAAGACCGGCGAGATGGATACGACGGAAAACGACGCGGCGATCATTTACGGAAAAGACTGTGATTACATTCTGGTTGTGCTCTCAAGTGACTGGGGCAGCAAGGATCAGGCAATTTCAAGGATCGCAGAGCTGTCTCGGATTACCTACCAGTATCTGAATCCGGAAACTGACGCGGCAGAATAGGAGGAAAGCATGTTTCGTTTGTGGGGAAAAATCTGGAAAGACAACCGTATGGAAAAAGACACCGTGTATGAGGAAGAGAGCGACGATACGAGAACGCACAAAATATTCCGTGGGCTGGACGAAATCTGCCATGAATTTGACCTTGGCTGTCCGATCTGGCTGGAAAAAAATGTCAGTGAGTTCCGGCGGCACAGTAAGGTGCGGTTTTACCAGGACAGTTTCATTGAGGCGATTGAGTTTGATTATCTGGAGATACAGGTGATCGAGGAAGGGTGAAGAACTGCGAAGCGTGAAATATCACAGGAACCCTGGTTACAGGAGAGTCCGGCAGGCAGTGAAATCGTATTGCGAAAGAAAAAGAAAGCCGCTGCCGTACAGAAGAGAAATAATCTGTGCGGCGGCGGCCTTTTCTGTATGGCATAAGATCGAGACGAGCTGCGAAAAATCCCCCGGAAATGAGGAGTGCCCCCGGCGTCTGGTACACCGGAGGCTATTATGAAAAAATTTATCAACATGTGTAATGAAAACCACTACATCGCTGGTCTTGGAATTTCTCTCAAGAACTGATTATACTATAACAATCATTTGTGAACAAAATATGAACAAAATGTAAACATATAGTAAAACTGCAATAAAAAAAGAAGAAAATTATATAAAAACTATAAAAAATGCACATGCACACTTGCTTTAAAATGGTAAAGCGCTGTGCGATTAGGATAAAAGAACTTTAGGACAATAAGCGGGAATCCTCGGCAATTCAATTACCGAGATGAAAGCGCAG
>ERZ824473.611-NODE-611-length-61221-cov-8.793774_pt1 | contig 61221 bp, 47 predicted proteins | sample MGYA00519874_ERZ824473 | MGnify/ENA primary metagenome ERZ824473 (study PRJEB31778, sample SAMEA3449151) | human gut metagenome | biome: human gut; feature: human-associated habitat; material: faeces | place: United Kingdom | collected 2010/2012 ... | reverse complement strand
GCAAGAAGTGCGATACCCCATGCGCCGCCCTCACCTGCGGTCTCCATAACGGATACCGGAGAATTGAGTGCTGCTGCCAGGATGCCCTGTCCCACGCCCTTTGTCTTGAACAGACCGCCGTGTCCGTAAATCTTGTCGATCTTTACATCCTCGTTCTTCAGAAGGATGTCAAAGCCGACCTTCAGTGCGCCAAGTGCTGTAAACAGGTTGACACGCATGAAGTTTGCAAGGTTGAATTTGCTGTCCGGTTTTCTTGCAAAGAGCGGACGGCCCTCGTTGAAGCCTGTGATATGCTCGCCGGAAAAATAGTTGTATGCCAGGAGTCCGCCGCAGTCTGCGTCACCCTCAAGTGCCTTGTTGTAAAGTGTGCCGAACAGCTTGCCCATATCGACTTCCACGCCGAATGCTTCTGCAAACTCTTTGAAAATATTTACCCATGCATTCAGATCGGACGTGCAGTTGTTGCAGTGTACCATTGCTACCTGATGTCCTGCCGGTGTCGTCACGATATCAATTGCATCGTACGGCTTGGAAAGGTCTTTTTCCAGTACGATCATGCCGAATACGGAAGTACCTGCGGACACGTTTCCGGTACGTACTGCTACGCTGTTTGTTGCTGCCATACCGGTGCCTGCATCTCCTTCCGGCGGGCAAACCGGGATGCCTGCCTGCAGCTTGCCGGATACGTCAAGCTTCTTTGCGCCCTCTGCAGTCAGTGTGCCTGCGCTCTCGCCTGCTACCAGTACCTTCGGGAAGATCTCTGAGAGCTTCCAGCCAAAGCCCTTCGGCGCTACGAGCTCATCGAATTTCTTTACCATCTCTGCGTTGTAATCTTTTGTCGCAGTATCGATCGGGAACATACCGGATGCCTCGCCGACACCTGCCACCTTCTCACCGGTCAGCTGCCAGTGAATGTACTCTGCCAGGGTCGATACGAATGCGATATCCTTTACGTGCTCCTCGCCGTTTAAGATTGCCTGATACAGATGTGCGATTGTCCATCTCTGCGGAATGTGGAACTGGAACAGCTCGGTCAGCTCCTCCGATGCCTGCTCTGTGATCGTATTTCTCCAGGTGCGGAACGGTACCATCAGCTCGCCTGCTGCATTGAACGGCATGTAGCCGTGCATCATGGCACTGAAACCGATGCCTGCCAGAGAGGTTACTTCCACTCCATATTTTGCCTTTACATCCTCTGTCATATCACGGTAGCAGTCCTGCAGTCCGTTCCAGATTGCATCCAGACTGTACGTCCAGATTCCGTCTACCAGCTGATTTTCCCACTCGTGGCTTCCTGAAGCGATCGGCGCGTTCGCCTCATCCACCAGTACTGCTTTGATTCGTGTGGAACCAAACTCAATACCAAGTACGGCTTTGCCGCTCTCAATCGTATTTTTTGTTGCTTCTACTCCCATGTTCTGATCCTCCTATCAACTTCACGTGTTTTTTTGCGCTCACGTAAAATCATTATAGCATTCTTTCCTAAACAACGCCACTCATTTTTCCGGAATCTATGCAATTCTGACAATTGACTTGCGTGGTACAATAGTGAAAAAGAGAATCAGGGAAGTGATTTTATTTATGAACAATTACTATATTGCTCATTATTTTAATTTTGAAAATGCCGGCATTTTCATGCTGCTCGCATTTGCCGGTCTGCTCATCGTACTGGCAATCGTACTCGGCGTCGCCCGGATGCAGATGCATTACCATCTCCAGACAGAGGATCTCTCACCGCGCCGTGAGCGTCAGATCCGTTCCTTTCACCTCGCCCGTGAATACAACACGATCGAAAGCTTTTTCGAAATGGTATTCAGCAGCACCTCCATCCTTTTGTTTCTTTCACTCTACTACGTGATCGATGCACGGATTCCGGAAGCCGCTTTCTACTGGCAGAAATATCAGGACTTCTTTCTCCTGCTGTTTCTTCTGTGTTCCGTCGTGTTAAACGGATACCTGGATCGCGCATTTGTGCCGCTGCGCAGGATCTCCCCGGGTCAGAAGGCTTCCGTGCGTCTTGTCTCCTCATTTTACATCGTCCTGATCCTGCTGTATATCAAATTTATTTATCTCGATAACAACTACGATGCACTGATCATGTATTTCGTCACGCTTGCAGTCGGCCGTTTTATTTATTTTGACTTTACATGGAAGGATTTTCTTGGCACGCTGCGCGGTGTGCTGCAAAATCTTCCGCTGCTGATCCTGATGGGCGGCTACTCTGCCTTCGTGTGCTGGTTTGGTTTTCATACCGGTTTTCTTCTGACCTCAAACGGAGTTATTCTAAGTACGCTGCTTGCCCACCTGTTTATGGATGCTTCCATTTTTATCCTCGATAAAACAAAATTGCTGCGGCTGTTTCTCTGACAACCGCAGCAACATTACAATGTTTTCTTTCCCAGCCGCACATCTTCCATCAGATCACTCATTTCATCATTCAAATGATCAAACAGATAATTTTTTCCTTCTGCCCTTTTCTCCGTATACTGCTCACGGATTTCTCTGCGCATTGCTGCGATCTCCTCTTCCAGATCATGTGCCGACATTCTCCGGCCGCCCTGCCCGAGGATGATGACCTGCTCCAGCGCATCGGACGTCGCCACCGTGACATTATACTTTCTTCCGATTGCATGGACCGTTTTTTCAATGTACTGGTCCGCTGTCTCCGCTTCCTTCGTGTAGACTACATAAATATTGTGATACTTCTGTACACTTCCCTGTCCGCCTTCCACGCGATATGCGTCAAAGACGAGAATCAGATTCATTTTTTTGTATCCCTGATAATTACTCAGAATATCCATCAGCTTCGTCCGAGCAGACTCCACATTGACCTTTGCAAGCTCGTTTAATTCTTCCCAGGAAAAAATGATGTTGTAGCCATCGACCAGAAGGTATTCGTCTCGCACCTCCTGCTTTTTCGCAGGTGCCGATGAAGCCGATTCGCTGTAATCCATGCGCCGGCTTTTTTGCCAGCCGCTCTTTTCCCGCTTGATCGGGCCATAGGTGCGGGTAAAGATTTCTTCCAGTTCGTCATTCGTGATCGTCAGATTGGAACGGTCGTAACGGCTTGTCGGCCCGGCCGGTACGTCAGTACGCGGCTCATATTCATTTTCGACTATATCCTGATCATCATCATTCTTTTTCTGTCCAATCACTCCGCTCGTATCCAGATGCGCATACTCCGGCACCAGATCCCAGTCGACCACAAACCCTGCACCGTGTGCACAGAACACAGATCCCGTTGGATTCTCCAAATCCCCCTCTGGATCGTAGCCTCGTGCTTCGATCACTTCCTCCGCATTGTGGCATGGCTGATAGCTGCTGACGCTGCACGTCATCCGTCCTTTTCCCTTTGTATAGGAAATCAGCTCCGTCTGGTAGCCGCGCATTGTTACAACCGGTGCTGTTCCTTTCAAAACTGCATTTTCTCCTTCGATCTCCATCGGCGAAAAGCTGCCGTGCATTTTCTGGATATCCGTCATCGCGCGGCCCGCGCAGTCCAGCGGAAGCTCCAGCCGAAACTCATAGACCGGCTCTAACAGGACATTTTCCGCGCTCCGCAGTCCCTGCCGCAGCGCCCGGTACGTCGCCTGACGGAAATCTCCGCCCTCGGTGTGCTTCTGATGCGCACGCCCGGCGATCAGTGTGATCTTCATATCGGTAATCTCCGATCCGGTCAGTACGCCGATATGCTGTTTTTCCGCCAGATGCGTCAGGATCAGTCTCTGCCAGTTGCGATCCAGCACATCCTCACTGCAGGCCGTCTCAAACTGCAGACCGCTGCCCGGCTCCCCCGGCTCCATCAGAAGATGCACCTCCGCGTAATGGCGCAGCGGTTCAAAATGTCCGATTCCGATCATCGGCTTCACGATCGTCTCCTTGTAGACAATGCTGCCTGCGCCAAATTCCACAGCAATGCCAAACCGTTCGGAAATCATATTTTTCAGGACTTCCGTCTGCACTTCTCCCATCAACTGCGCATAGATCTCTCCCAGCTCCTTGTTCCATGTGATATGCAGCTCCGGCTCTTCCTCCTCAAGCTGAAGAAACTTTCGATACGTCTGATGTACATCACAGTCCTCCGGAATCCGGATCTGATAGGAAAGCACCGGTTCCAGTACCGGAAGATGCACGCCGCATTCCGTTCCGAGTCCTTCTCCTGCCTTCGTATGATTCAGCCCGGTCACCGCACACACCATACCGGCCTGTGCCTCATTTACCGCCCGGAAAGATGATCCGGAACAGACACGGATCTGATTAACCTTTTCCTCCCACGCGTCCTCTCCGTCGCCGCCACGCAGCACTGCTTTTACCTTCAGGCTGCCGCCCGTGATCTTCATATGCGTCAGGCGGTTGCCCTGCTCGTCACGTGAAATCTTGTAGACCCGCGCTGCAAATTCCTCCGGATAGCTTTTCTGCACACTGTATTCACGCAAAGCATCCAGCAGCTCCTGTACACCCTGAAGCTTCAGTGCCGAGCCAAAGTAGCACGGAAAGATCTTCCGCCGTGCGATCATCCGCGCGGCATCTTCCTTTCGGATTTCCCCCGTTTCCAGATACTGCTCCAGAAGTGATTCCTCACAAAGTGCTATTGCCTCTGCCGTCTCACCATCTGAAAGCGGATCGTCGGCCGCTGAAAAATCAATACAGTGCTCGTCCAGCTTTTTCTGCAGCTCCAAAAGCAGACTCGTCCGGTCCGTTCCCTGCTGATCCATCTTGTTGATAAACAGAAACGTCGGAATCTCATATTTTTTCAGCAGCCGCCACAGCGTCTCTACATGACTCTGCACACCATCCGCTCCGCTTATGAGCAGCACCGCATAATCAAGAATCTGCAGTGTCCGCTCCATTTCTGCCGAAAAATCCACATGACCCGGCGTATCGATCAAAGTCATTTCCATATCATCCAGCATTACCTCTGCCTGTTTGGAAAAGATCGTGATGCCGCGTGCACGCTCCATTGCAAAATTATCCAGAAACGCATCCTGATGATCCACGCGCCCGAGCTTCCGTATTCCTCCGGTCAGGTAAAGGATTGCCTCCGCAAGCGTCGTTTTCCCGGCATCGACATGAGCAAGCAGCGCGGTACAGATATGTTTTTGCATCTTATCGCCTTTCTGTGTATTCATAAATTAATCCTCTCAGATTTCATTTTCTTTCACGTTTATTATCCATCCATTTCATGACGCCCGGGGCAAAAGCCCCCGATATCATTCCATTATATTAGCATCCCAGCAGTGTGTCAACGAACCGCACACCAAACAACAAACAGCTGTTGTAAAGCGGACATTCGCAATCCGCTCTGGCGCAAATATTTTTCCATACACACAGACGTACGAATGTGATATACTGTATACCGCAAATAATGGTTTGGCAAACCGCAGAATTGTTATTTTACACATTTGAACACAAAAGGTTATCTTCAAAACGAAAGGTTATTTATGAAAAAATTATGTTCCCTTTTCCTTATGTTTTTTAAAATCGGCGCTTTCACCTTTGGCGGTGGCTACGCAATGATCGCACTTCTGGAAAATGAATTCATCACACGCCGTCACTGGATGACTCAGGAAGAATTTCTTGACATGACGGCAATCGCCGAGTCCACGCCCGGTCCTGTGGCCGTAAACAGCGCCACTTACCTCGGCTACCGCCTTGGCGGTGTGTCAGGTGCGCTCGTATCAACGATTGCTGTCTGTCTTCCGTCCTTTTTGATCATTTATCTGATCTCTCTTTTTTTCGATCAGTTTCTGAACCTCACGATCGTGGGCAAGGCCTTCCGCGGCATTCAGGTATGCGTGATCTATCTGATCTTCTCCGCCGGAATCCGCATGCTGAAAGGTCTGAAACACACCGTATTCAACTACATGATTCTTATTACAGTCATCTGCTCCATGGTGATCTGTACCGTATTCTCGGTGAATTTTTCCTCAATTTTTTATGTGCTGATCTGCGGATGCATCGGTATCGGCGGTTTTCTCATGCAGCGGATTTCACAGAGAAAATAATCAAACCAAACTTATCTGAAGATTCAAAACAGCTATTCTCAATCCACTTTGATCCGGTTCAGGCAAATAGCTGTTTTCTTCATATAATAGCCATTTTTTGACATCAGGAGACCTCAAATGGAAAAACTGATTTTTCTTTTTCTTACTTTTCTTGAGATCGGCGCCGTCTCATTCGGCGGCGGCTATGGCATGATCTCGCTGATCCGCGAAAAGGTTCTGCAATACGGCTGGCTTTCGGAATCAGACTTTCTGAATTTTATCGCAGTATCTGAATCCACACCCGGACCGCTTGCCGTCAATATGGCGACCTTTATCGGCTCTTCGCAGGCCGGTCTCGCCGGTGCGGCCGCCGCCACCTTCGGCGTTGTCCTGCCGTCCTTTGTAATCATTTTGATGATCGCGGCTTTGATCCGCAGCTTCTTAAAATACTCCGGCGTACAGGCCTTTTTATCAGGCGTCCGCCCCTGTGTGGTGGCAATGATTCTCGCCACTGCACTGACGATGGCAGGCAGTACACTGCTTGGTTTTTCTTCTCTTTCCGAAAAAATCAGCCCGGATGTGCGCGGCATCGGATTGTTTGCCTGCCTTCTGCTTCTGCACGGGCTATCCGTAAAAATATGGAAGAAAAAGCCCTCGCCGATTCTGATGATACTGATTTCGGCGGGGCTGGGGATACTGATTTATTAGAGCGTATTTGAACGCAGCGAAGCGGATTGCAAATGTCCGCTTTACAAAGCATTCCCTCGGTCTGCGCTATATTTTGCAGAAAGCATTTTGCAAACATACTCGGAACATTAATACACTCAAAACATTTATAAATGAAGGAGATTTAACATGAAAGAAACCGTTTTATACTACACCCCGCAGCCCACAAAACAGAGCCGCACTTTAAAGGGAATCCTCGTCCGCATGGGGATCCGGATCCGCAACATTTCCCCGCAGCAGGTGAACCAGACCGTCGGAATGCTCGCCGGAGTGCCGGGCTTTGAGGAGAAGACGGATGCCACAGCCGACACACTGGAAGCAAATAAAACCAACGCAGATGCACTGTCAAGCGCAAATCCCGCCGCTGATACAGTTAAAGCTTCTCCCTCGCAGTCCATCCCTGAGGAGGTTCTCGTCCTTCATCAGTTTTCCGAGCAGCGTCTAGACGCTCTGCTCCATGCACTTCGGAAGGCAAATGTGCGCATCGCCCTGAAAGCCATCGTGACCGAGCAGAACTGCGGCTGGACGTTTTATCAGCTGTATGAGGAGATTCGGCAGGAGCATGAGAAGATGCATCAGAACGGAGAACCGAATTAAATCAGATAACAATTAGGAGGTGTATTTATGGGAAGCTATCTCAATCCCGGGAACAAAGGATTTCGGGAAAGTCTGAATTCAGAAATATACGTCGATAAAACCGGTCTGATCGAACGGACAAACGCGCTTCTTGATACCAGAGAAAAGTATATCTGCGTAAGCCGTCCGAGACGCTTCGGAAAATCCATGGCTGCCGACATGCTGGCCGCCTATTATGGGCAGGATACCGATTCGGAAGCGCTGTTTCAAAATCTCTACATTGAAACGTGTCCTTCATTTCGGGAACATCTGAATAAATACAATGTAGTGAAACTGAACATGCAGGATTTTCTGAGTGCCTCACACAGTGTTCAGGACATGCTTGGCCGAATCCAAAAATATGTGATTTTTGATCTGACAGATGCGTATGAAACAATCCGTTACCGCGACGAAACAGATCTTGTACAGGTCATGAAAGATGTTTATGCTGCCACAAAGCATCCTTTCATCATCCTTATTGATGAATGGGACTGTCTGTTTCGTGAATACCAGCAGGATCAGGATGCACAAAAAAAATACCTCGATTTTCTCCGGATGTGGCTGAAAGATAAGGACTATGTTTCCCTCGCTTACATGACCGGAATCCTTCCAATTAAGAAATACGGCACACATTCCGCATTAAATATGTTTTCTGAGTATTCCATGATAAATCCGCGGGAAATGGCAAAATATTTTGGTTTTACAGAAGCAGAAGTGAAAAATCTTTGCGAACGCTATGACCGAAGCTTTGAGGAAACGCGTGCATGGTATGACGGCTATGAAGTGTTGACTGTAGAAAATAATACCCAGCAAGTCTGTGAACTTTACAGCCCGAAGTCTGTCGTCGAAGCCATGAAAAGCGGTATTTTTGATAATTACTGGAACCAGACAGAAACGTATGAAGCATTAAAGGTCTATGTTCAGCTGAATTTTGATGGTTTAAAGGATGCCGTCGTAAAGATGCTTGCCGGCGAACGGATTCCCATTAATACGGGCACTTTCTCCAACGACATGACGACCTTTCAGTGCCGCGACGATGTTCTGACACTCCTGGTGCATCTGGGATACCTTGGCTACCACTGGCCGGATAAAACAGTGTTCATTCCGAACAAAGAAATTGCACAGGAATATATCAACGCAATCAGCATGATGGATTGGCACGAGGTAATTGATTCCATTAACGCATCAAAAAAACTTCTGGAAGCTCTGTGGAACGGAGAGGAAGCCGCTGTTGCCGACGGAATTGACCATGCCCACTCAGAGATTTCCATCCTGCAGTATAACGATGAAAATTCCTTAAGCTGCACCATTCATCTCGCGTTTTATTTTGCACGGGAGTACTATACCATTATCCGTGAACTGCCCACAGGAAAAGGCTTTGCCGATATCTGTTTCCTGCCCAGAAAACTGTACGCAGACAAACCAGCCGTCATTATTGAACTGAAATGGGATCGGGATGTCCATGGCGCAATCGCACAGATCCAGGAACGCCGCTACCCGGCCGCGTTAAAAGACTACCACGGCAATCTTATTCTTGCCGGAATCAGTTATGATAAAAAGACCAAGAGACACAGTTGTCTGATTGAAAAGCTGAATCTCTGATGAAACAGCTTTCATGCTTCGCTTCCTGCACAAAAAAGACTATCCCGCACTGTACCTTTCCTGTACGTACGAGATAGTCGTTTCTTTATTTTTTCATCTCCGGTAATACTCCGATTCCCGCTCAAACTGCATACGTTCTTCGTTCAGCCCCCACGCATTGTCCTTGTCGCCTTAGCCGAGTGGCGAAGCGGATTATAATTTTCTCTGCGTCTGCTATCTCCGATACGCAATCTCCACCGCCCGCTTTCCAGCCAGCTCCTCGCTGCGCGCATCCGGCTGGCTGCAGCCGACATAGAAGGTATAGGATTTTCCGTTGTCACGGCGGATACCGTCCTCTCCGACTACAGTAAGGGCACGGTGTCCTACCGGGATGCGGATCTGTTTTTTCTCACCTGCATCCAGATGGATTCGCATAAATGCACACAGCTCAGGGTGTTTGTCCGCATCAGCGCAGTCGTGATTTTTGACGTAGACCTGGAGCACCTCATCAGTCGCATGAATTCCTGCATTGTGAACATCTGCAAGAATCGTAAGTGCCTGCGGATCAAAGCCTTTTCCGAACGATCTGCTGCCAGATTCGCACGCTGCCTCCATGCATGTTGCAATCTCTGCGCCCGTCACACATACATCCCCGTATGTCAGTCCATATCCGAACGGATACTGCGCTTTTCCTTTCATGTAGCGGTAGGTTCTGCCTGCCATGCGGTAATCGGTAAACTCCGGAAGTTCGTCCAGGCTCTCGTAGAATGTCACCGGAAGCTTGCCGGACGGCGATACCTCTCCGAACAGCACCTTCGCAGCCGCTTTGCCGCCCTGTGCACCCGGATACCACAGCTGCAGTACCGCATCGAAATGTTCCGATGCATAGGAAAGATCGATGTCGCTGCCTGCCATCAGGCAAAGAACCACCGGCTTGCCGGTCTCTTTTACCGCCTCCATCAGATCTCTTTGTACCTGCGGAAGCTGAAGATCCATCTTGTCACCGGATGCATAGCTGTTACCCGTATCGCCCTCTTCTCCTTCCAGTGTCTCATCAAGGCCAACGCAAAGTACAACCACATCACTGTTATCCGCCACGATCTTTGCCTCTGACAGGCGGTCTGCCGGGAATGCCAGATTCTCGGTACGGTCGCGGAAAAGCTCACAGCCGGTGCTTGTCAGCACGCGTACATACTCTCCGAGATAATCCTGTAATCCTTCCAGTATTGTGACATAGCGGCTTGCTGTTCCGTGATAATTCCCTACAAGTGCAGCGCGGCTGTTGGCATTCGGACCGATCACGCCGATCGTCTTTATTTTTGACTTTTCAAGCGGAAGAATGCCATTATTTTTCAGAAGAACAAAGCTCTCCTGCGCTGCCTTTTCCGCAAGTGCCAGATGTGCAGGCGATTCTACTTCTGTATATGGGATCGCATCGTATTCACTTCCGTCGAACAGCCCGAGCAGGAAGCGCGTCGTAAACAGTCTTACGGCCGCCTCCGTAATCGTTTCCTCGCTTACCAGTCCGTCCTGCACCGCTCCCAGAATATGCAGATACGTATTTCCGCAATTAAGATCACAGCCATTATTGATTGCAAGCGCCGCCGACTCTCTTGCATTTTTCGTTACCATATGATGCTCATGAAAGTCCCGGATTGCCCAGCAGTCGGACACGAAATGTCCATCAAAGCCCCAGTCTTCCCGGAGAATTTTCTGCAGCTTCGGGCTGCCGCAGCACGGTTCTCCGTTTGTGCGGTTATATGCACCCATGACGGCTTCCACACCGGCTTCCTGCACAAGTGCCTGAAACGCCGGAAGATACGTTTCCTCCATATCCTTCGGTGTCGCCTCCGCATCAAACTCGTGGCGCACTGCCTCCGGTCCGGAATGTACTGCGAAATGTTTCGCGCATGCAGCCGCCTTCATCGTCTCACTGTCGCCCTGCAGTCCCTCCACAAAAGCAACGCCAAGGCGGCTCGTCAGATACGGGTCCTCCCCGTACGTCTCATGGCCGCGGCCCCAGCGCGGATCCCGGAAAATATTTACATTCGGCGACCAGAACGTCAGCCCCTTGTAAATGTCGCGGTCATTTTTTCCGGAATAGGCATTGTATTTCGCGCGTCCCTCAGTCGCAACGACATCCGCCATCTCTTTTACCAGATCGGTGTCAAAGGTCGCTGCCATGCCGATGGCCTGCGGGAAAACCGTTGCCTGACCGGCACGCGCCACGCCATGCAGTCCCTCATTCCACCAGTTGTAGGCCGGAATGCCCAGACGCTTTAAGGCAGGCGCGCCGTACTTAAGCTGCTCCGCCTTCTCCTCCAGTGTCATTTTTTCTACAAGGGCTTCCGCCTTTTTCTTTGCCTCTTCTCTATTCATCTCGGTCATCTGCCTTTCTGTTTCCCTGTATTTTCAGGCGGTTCCTGTACCTCCGCCTTTTATCCAATGTACGATTCCCATTTCGCCAAAGCAAATATTTACAAGCCGCTGCAGCCCTTTACGATGGCGGTTGTTTCACCGTATCACCTTTTACTGAATTTCTGTTTTTCTGTCTTATCCTTTCACCGCTCCCGTCGTAAGCCCCTCTACGATCTGGTTGCTGAACAGACAGTATACAATAACGGTCGGTGCGATTGCAATGATAATCGCCGCAAACATCTGCACGTAGTTTGTCGCATACGGACCTACAAAGTACGTCAGCGTAACCGGAAGCGTTTTCTTTGCCGGGTCAGAAATGAATACCATCGCGAGCAGCAGCTCGTTCCAGTTGCCGACAAATGTCATCAGACCTGATACGAAAAGTCCGGTCCGGCACAGCGGCAGTGCGATCTTAAAGAAAATCCGGTAAATGCCACAGCCGTCGATTGCTGCCGCCTCGATCAGTTCACCCGGCATCGATTTAAAAAATCCGGTCAGAAGGAAGATCGTCATCGGAAGGGAAAACGTGATGTATGGAAGCATCAGGCCGAATCTGGAGTTGGTCAGCCCAAGCTTCGCAAAACGGACAAACAGAGGAATCAGGATACAGTGTACCGGCACCATCATTCCAATCAGGAAAAATGTATGCGCTGCCTCTGCCAGTTTCCATCTCATTCTCGCAATCGCGAACGCCGCCATTGCGCCGAAGAACAGGCTGACAAGCAGTGTCACGCCGCAGACCAGTGTGGAGTTGACAAGCGCTGTGCCCAGCTTGCCAAGCGACCATGCCTGCGTGTAGTTTTCCAAGTGAAAGGTCTCTGGCAGTGCAAACGGCGCTGCCATCACGCCTGCGTTGTCCTTTAACGATACGGAAAGCATCCACAGAAGCGGAGCCAGATACAGTACGGCCAGCAGCACCAGAAATACGTAAATGACCACGATGACCGGGCTGACCGCTTTTTTTCTTTTTTTGATTACAGCACTCTCTTTCATCTTCCGCCCTCCTATGACTCATACGTCTCTACTTTGATGACCTTCTTGACAAGGAGCGTCACGATCAGGCACATCACAAGCAGCACAACGGATATCGCACTCGCATAGCCGTATTTGAAGTAATTGAAGCCCTCCGCGTACAGCTCCGTCGCAAGCACCTCGGTACGATGGTTCGGTCCGCCCTGTGTCATGTTGTAGACCAAATCGAAGAATTTCAATGAACCGATACAGTTCAGTGACAGGGAGGTGACCATCATCGGCTTGATCAGCGGAAGCGTGATGTAGCGGAATGCCGCCGGTTTGGAAGCACCGTCCACATAGGATGCCTCATAGATATCTTTCGATATGCCGGTGATCTGCGCCATATAAAGCATCATATTCTGTCCGACGTACTGCCACAGTGCCACAAACGCGATGACCCACATCGGAAGCACGATAAATCCCTTGGAATCCATCAGCCACAGCGGTCCCTTGATTCCGAACTGCGCCAGCAGCTGGTTGATACCGATCTTCGGGTTGAACATGAATGCCCACAAAAGACCGAGCGCTGCGGAGGAAAGTACGGACGGAAGGTAATAAATATTTTTGAATACGTTGCGTCCCTTCGGGATGTTTGTCAAAAAGACCGCGAGCAAAATACCGATCACCTGCTGTGTCACTGCCGAAAACAGCATGAAGAAAATGGAGTTTTTCAGTGCAGTGCGGAACGTCGCATCCTTGAAAAACAGTTTTTTATAATTTGCCAGCCCGATAAACTCCGGCGGTGTCAGTGCTGCATAATCGCACAGCGAATAGTAAACCATCTGAAAGATCGGGATGACGAGGATCAGAATGAACATGATCAGCGCCGGTGCAATGAAAATAAAGATGGCTTTTTTGTCTTTTAAAATTTTATCCATAGCAGCCTCCTTGTTGTAATCTCTACATACCCTCTCCGCCTGGCGGTATCCACTTTATGAGATTTTGCGCTGTATCCGCCGCGCCGGACAGGGCATGTATGGCATAAAAAGAGCCGCTGCAGGAACAATGCGTCTTTCCCTGCATTTGTTCCGCAGCGGTTTCTGATTATCCGCTGTCGTCAGAACCGTTGCTTCTGAAATTCATCCGTATGGTTCTATATATAGCAGACATTTTCAATCAATCTCAGGAACGTAATCGCTTTCTGCCCCTGTTCATTTTATTATTTTATTCCCAGACATTCTCCTCATAGAAGGTCTGAACGGTCTGGAATGCCTCTTCCGGTGTCTGGTTGTCGAGGAAAATGTCAACCATTGCGTTGTCGAAGCAGTCGCCTGCCTCTACGGATGCGAGAGACTCGTTGTAGAATCCGAATGTGCCGGTTGCGTTTGCCAGGATATCCTGAACGTACTTCAGCTGTGCCGGAGCCTTGTCATAATCGATCTCAAGGTCTTTTACGATCGGGATCTTTCCGCCGATTTCTGCGGTATACTTCTGAGCGGTCTCATCTGTGAACATCTTCATCAGAGCGATGACTGCATCCTGATGCTCGGTCGTTGCGCTCATCAGAAGGTTATCTGTCTTAACGATCATACGGTTCGGGTCATTTGCTCCCTCGATGCCCGGAAACTGGAATACGCCGCACTTGGACTCGAAGTCCGGATTGTTGCCGTTGATCTGAGCGATTGCCCAGGAACCCTGGATCAGGATTGCAGCTTCGCCGTTGTAGAAGTTTGCGGTTGCCTGATCGTTGGAGTCACCTGCTGCGGTCTCCTGGAAGTACTGGGAGAGTTCTTTGAGCTTCTTGCCTGCCTCGATGCAATTGTCATCGGTCCAGTTTGCGGTGTGGTCTGCGATTGCCGCAAGGTCAACGCCCTGGCGGTCACACAGATAACTGGCTACCATGGACAGGCACCATGCCGTACCCGCGGAACAGGAAATCGGGGTATAGCCTGCATCTTTGATCTTCTGGCACGCATCGAGCAGCTCGGTATAGGTCGTCGGAACCTCTACGCCTGCCGCGTCAAAGATCTCGGTGTTGTAGAAGCAAAGAGCCGCTGCAAAGTTCGTCGGAACTGCCATGATCTTTCCATCGTATGTCATTCTCTCAAAAATACCGTCTGTAAATGAGGAATACCAGTCTGCTTCCTGATTCGTCAGAATATCGGTCAGGTCTGCTGCAACGCCTGCATTTACGTATACGTCCATGTTCGGTCCCGGATTGCAGATGAACATGTCCGGTGTCTGGCCTGCTGCAACGAGCGCGTTCAGCTTTCCATCGTACTCTTCGAGGTTCGTCGTGATCGCGGTCACATGATACTGTCCGTCATACGTCTCATTGTAACGGTCGAGTACTTCTTTGTATCCCTTGGAGACCAGGTCCTCGGTTGCCTCCAGATCATCCCAGAACATCCAGGTGATCTCTTCCGGTCCGTCTGCCTGTACCGGTACTGCTGCAAAAAGGCCCGTTGCCATTGCTGCGGTAAGCGTTACAGAGATGAGTTTCTTCAATTTCATAATGCATATCCTCCTTTTTTCTGTTCCTGCTGCCGCTTCGGGCTGCATCTTCAAAACCGGAATCAAAACGCTCCGCGTTCGCCAGTTTTTCAAAAACAGTCTTAAAAATGCAGACATTTTACGTCTGTTTTATGAAAGCTACCGTCTTTGAAGATCAATCCCTGCGCCATTGGGGAACATATTCTTTACGTCTCTTGATGTTTCCATCATAACAAAGCAAATTGTATTTATCTTTATAATTATTGCGTTGCAATTTTTAATTATTGCTTTTAATTTTATCATTCTTTTGGCATTTAGTATATTTTTACAGTTTTTATCAATGATTTTTATGCATATTTTTCTTCTTTCCTTTTTTCTCCTTGTAATAAGCAAAGTTTTGGCGCTTTCATTCTTGTATTTCCTCATCATTTTTGGTATATTGTAAGAAACAAAAATCGCAATTTTTTGTCACTGTTCAGAAACAGATAAAATTTTATAAGGCAGGCGTAAAATGCTTGCGTTTTTAAGGATGCCTTATAAAATTTTATCTGGCAGATACTGCAGCACGAAACCCACGAAAGGACTCCAAATGATTAAGCATCTAACCGGCATCCATGAAACGGTTGCCTATCGCCCGGACACTCAGATCTGTCTTTATAATAATGATGAAGCAGAAGATTACCCGCCGCACTGGCATACCCCGTTTGAGATCATCATGCCGACGGAAAATTCCTACCGCGTCCTGTGCGGCCAACAGGAATACCAGATTCGTGAGAGCGACATTCTGATCATCGCACCGGGGACTATCCATCAGCTCTTCGCTCCGGAACATGGAACGCGCATCATCTTTCAGCCTGCACTCTCTCAGATCGGTATCCGCGAGCTGGAGCTTCTGACTTCAAGGCTCACACCGGCGATCCTGATCACGCCGGAATCCTTTCCTCAGATCCACGCACAGGTACACCGCCTGATGCTGGAGATCCGCGATGAATATTTCAGTGAGGATCCCTACTCGGAATCCGCGATCTACGCCCGTTTTCTTGAGATCCTCGTCTCGGTCGGGCGCTGCCAGGCCGAGCTTACCAGGCACAGCTTTGACGCCAAAAACAACAAACAAAAAGAATATATGGATAAATTTCTATATATCTGCAATTATATCAACGAACATTTTACAGAAAATCTGACACTGGAACAGATGGCTTCCCTCGCCGGCTTCAGCAAGTATCATTTTACAAGGCTGTTCCGCCAGTATGCCGATACTTCTTTCTATAAATATCTGAACCGGAAGCGCATCGATTATGCAAAATCGCTGCTGCTTGATCCGGATCTGTCAGTCATTGAGGTTGCGCTTGCCTCCGGATTTTCCAGCCTGTCCGCCTTTCTGCGTATGTTCAAACTGATCAACCACTGCACACCGACCGAATACCGAAATATGTACGAAGACTGACTGGAGGCATCATGAGCGATCCTATTTTTAAAAAAAGGCACCGGAAAATTCTGGAATATCTGCAAATGATCGAAGCGGTAAGTGCAAGTACCGATGATTATCTGTATCTGATAGAGTCCGATACCGGGCTGATCCACTTTACAAATCAGATCCATTTAAAATATCAGCTGCCGGACGGCGGCAAAAAAGGATTCCCGGTCGAGGACTGGGTCAAAACAATCTATCCGCGCGACGCGGCTCCTGTCATGGAGGATCTTCAGCGTATCCTTGACGGCACACAGAAAGTCCACAACATGGAATACCGCCTGCTTGACCGCAAAGGCAACCGCTGCTGGATCAGCTGCCGCGGCGAGATTCAGAATGACGAGGACGGACAGCCTCTGATGCTGCTCGGCCGCGTTTCCGACACCGTACTCGGGCAGAAAACCGACGTGCTGACCGGATTCTTTAACGGGCGAAAATACGCCGAGGATATCAGCGCCAGTTTAAACCGCGGCCAGAGCGGCTGCCTGCTGATCTTCGGTCTCGATAACTTCAAGGACATCAATATCAAATACGGCCGCTCCTACGGCAACCACCTGCTCAAACAGTTTGCCGAGATACTTGAAGAACACGTCGCAGCAATCCACCCGGCCTATCGCCTCGATGGTGACCGCTTTGCCCTGAACCTGTACGGACGGAACCAGGAATATGCGCGCCATATCTATGAACAGCTGAAACAGTCCGTCTCCTTCTGCACGCTGTCCGCCGGTGCAGTCCTCTACTCTGCCGACTCTTCCAGTGACGGAGAAACTCTGTATCAATATGCGGAAAGTGCGCTCGACCGGGCAAAAAAAGACGGCAAAAATCGCCTGTTCTTTTTCTCAATTGACGATTATAAGCAGCATCAAAGTTCCCTGGAACTGCTCTCCGAGATGCGTCACAGCATCCAGCATGATTTTGAGGGATTTTTTCTCTGCTACCAGCCGCAGCTGCAGTGTCAGAGCTGCCGGATCTGCGGAGTGGAGGCACTGCTGCGTTTTCATTCTCCTGCACGCGGCATCGTAAGCCCTGCTGAATTCATCCCCCTGCTTGAGCAGAGCCGACTGATCGTTCCGGTTGGTGAATGGGTGCTTCGCACCGCACTTGCTGTCTGCCGGAAATGGAGGCTCTCTCTTCCCTGCCTGCACATCAGCGTCAATCTTTCTTATATTCAGCTGCTTGAAGAAAACATCACCTCCACGGTTTTGGATATCCTGAAAGAGTCCGGCCTGCCCGGCGATGCGCTGACACTGGAGCTGACAGAGAGCGTCCAGCTGCAGAATTATGAATATTACAACCGTATTTTTTATCATTGGGAGATTGCCGGAATCCGGATCGCGATTGATGATTTCGGCACCGGCTATTCAAGCCTTGGTTATCTCAAAAGCCTCTGTCTTGATGAGATCAAGATCGACCGCTGCTTCGTCAGCGGTATCCAGCACAGCTCCTACAATTACCGCCTGATGCGCAACACGATCGAACTGGCGCGCAGTTCGCAGATTCACGTCTGCTGTGAAGGTGTTGAAACAATGGATGAACTTGCCATCCTCAAAGAACTGCTTCCGGATACGCTGCAGGGCTATCTCTTCGCCCCTCCATGCACATCCGATATCTTTGAACAGTTCTATATTGACTCGGATTCCAAAGCTTTTCGCAGCCGGATGCAGCTTGAGGATCGTTACCGCGCTATCGGCTCCTCCCAGAAAGAAAGCATTCATCCGACACTTTTCAAAAAACTGGATTTTGAGAGCAATCTCACAGACTGTGCCCATATGTTTGCAGGAGAGCCAGATACAAAAGAAGCGCTTGAGCAGCTGCTTGTGTCTGTTGCCGAATTTTACAATGCAGACCGCGCTTATATTTACGAGCCTGTCCACGGCGCCACTATCTGGTGCTGCAGCGCAAGCGCTTCCCTGAAAAAGGCAGCTGCGCCTGCTCTTCCCCAGACACTCTCCACCTCTGTCATCGATCGCTGGATCACCTATTTTTCTCTCGGAGAATCCGTGATCATCGAAACGCCAGGTGATATTCTCTCCGGTTCACCGCTTGAGTTCGATCTGCTGCACAGGCAGAACATTACCGGACTAATTGCCGTGCCGATCGGCTGGTGCGGACAGGCGATCGGATTCATCGGTGTCAGCAACCCGCTTGAACATCCTGCAAATGATGGAATGCTGTTTGCTGCCGCCTGCTTTATTGCGGACCGTCTGAAGCAAAACTCATCTCCGAACCGCGTCTGTGCCGTACCAGGTCTGACCGCCGCCGATATCCTTTCCCGGACACAGCTTGGCCTGTGGAGACTTCGGCTCTGCACCGATCCGCTGCAAAATGAGATGTTTGCTGATGATACAATGCTGCGCACGCTTGGCCTCTCCGAGTCTCAGACTCCACAGCAGCGCTATCATCAATGGCATTCCCGCATCAGCAAAAATTACAGTCACTACGTTGATGCGGCAATCCTCTGCATGGAGGAGACCGGGCGGATCGTTCAGGCCGAATATATCTGGGATCATCCACATCTCGGCGAGGTTGTTGTCCGTTTTCTCGGACTGCGCATAAAAGATTCCACCGGCGCTGTCTCTTTATGTGGTTACCACCGCGTAATCAGCAACATCGAACGTCCCATCCTGTCAGATGAGGACAATGGACAGGCACATATCCTTGAACTGGAATCCGCAAGAAAAACAGATTTCTATGAGGCGATGCTCTCGGAGACAATCGCCTACACAGAGCTTGATCTGGAAAACGGGCGGCCACTGACCGCCGGCGGGCTCTGGGAACATTATGAGGAATACTGCCGCCAGTGGAGCGAATCTTTCCATCAGGCAGCTTCCCACTATATCCCCCGTGTCGTTGCCCCGGAATATCAGGACATCTGCCTGAACTATTTTGATCAGTCTGCAATTCAGAATATGCGCGGCGACACCCGAAAATTCTGCTACCGCCGAAAGGTCGGCGCCGATTTTCACTGGGTAGAGCTGAGTATCCATGTCTTCTGCGAGCGGTTCACCGGGCACCACTATGCGCTGCTCTATCTGAAGGATATCGATACCGACAAAAAACGCGAGCTTGCCCAGGTATCTGCCGCAAACACCGATCCGCTCACCAGGGTCTACAACCGGCGTATGTTCCGGGACGAGGTGGAAACATTTATGGAACGCACTGACAAGCCTGCCTGCGGTGCTCTGATCCTCTTTGATATCGATGATTTCAAACAGATCAATGACCAGTACGGCCACCCGCAGGGCGATGCCGCACTGCTGCGTATGACGGAGGTACTCCAGTCCACATTCCGACAGCGCGATATCATCGGACGGCTTGGCGGGGATGAATTTCTCGCCTTTATCAAGGATGTCACCAGACGTCAGATCCTCGACCAGCGCATGTCTGAGCTCGCTCAGGTGCTCTCATTCTCGGACGGCATTCCGATTGCTTTCAGCGCCGGTATCACATTCGTCCAGCAGAAAAATTTTTCTTATGACCGTGCCCTGAAGCAGGCAGACGAGGCGCTGTACCACAGCAAACAGCAGGGCAAAGCGCAGTTCAGCTATTATGCGGACATGATTGAAACTTAAGAAGCGGATTGCGAATATCCGCTTTGACAAAGAACTGCAATTTATTTTTTCAGTAAAGAAACCCGTACAGCATATATATTTACAGGGCATTTTTCTTTGCCAGCCCGAAAAAACACCGCCCGGTGCTGATTTTACCCAGAACCGGACGGTGCTTTTTTGTGCGCGAAGCTGCCGTCTCTTCTACGGCTGCCGCAAATTTCTTTGTTTTATTTTACTACAATATTTACGATCTTGTTCGGTACATAAATCTCTTTTACAACGTTCTTTCCTTCTGTCAGTGCGGCGATTCTCTTATCTGCATTTGCAATTGCAAGAGCATCCTCCTTTGAACAGCCATTCGGAATGACGATCGTTGTCTTCAGCTTACCATTGATCTGAACGCCGATCTCAACCTTCGACTCAACCGTCTTTGTCTCATCGTACTCCGGCCATTTGGAAAGAGACAGGAAGCCTTCACCGCCGACTGATTCCCACATCTCCTCACAAAGATGCGGGGCAAACGGGCAGAGCAGCTTGATAAAGATCACAAGGTCATCACGGCTGATAGAACCTGCCGTGTAAATATCGTTGATCAGCGTCATCAGGCATGCGATCGCCGTGTTGAACTTCATTGCCTCGATATCTGCGGTGACCTTCTTGATCGCCTTATGGAATTTTACTTCCATATCCGGATCTGCCGATGCGTCAGTCATGATATCCGTCAGGCCTGCCACGCGCTCCAGGAAACGCTTGCAGCCCTTTACGGAGCTGTCATTCCACGGAGCTGCCGCGCCGTAATCACCCATAAACAGTACATACGTACGCAGGGTATCAGCGCCGTACTCTTTTACGATATCAAGCGGGTCAACGACATTCCCCTTTGACTTGCTCATCTTATCGCCGTCCGCACCGAGGATCATACCCTGTGCAGAACGCTTCGCATACGGCTCCGGCGTATTCACTACTCCGATATCATACAGGAAATGATGCCAGAATCTGGAATAGATCATATGTCTTGTAACATGCTCCATACCACCGTTGTACCAGTCTACCGGCATCCAGTAGTTCAGCTTGTCCATTGCGGCAAGTTCATTGTCGTTGTGCGGATCGATATAGCGCAGGAAATACCAGGAAGAACCTGCCCACTGCGGCATTGTATCAGTCTCACGCTTTGCATCGCCGCCGCACTTCGGGCATTTGCAGTTTACGAAGGAATCGATCTTTGCAAGAGGTGACTGTCCGTCCTCGCCCGGCTGGAAGTCTTCTACATCCGGCAGACGCAGCGGAAGCTCATCAAACGGAACGGCCACATCACCACAGGTCGGGCAATGTACGATCGGAATCGGCTCACCCCAGTATCTCTGACGGTTGAATGCCCAGTCTTTCATCTTATACTGTACACCCTTCTCACCGATGCCGCGTTTTTCCAGTTCTTCAAGCATGCGTTCGATAGAATCCTTTTTATTTGTATAGCCATTCAAAAATTCAGAGTTGATCATCTCGCCGTCGCCGGTGTACGCTTCTTTCCCGATGTCACCGCCTTTGATGACCTGGATGATATCGATACCAAATTTCTTCGCAAAATCGTAGTCTCTCTGGTCATGTGCCGGTACTGCCATGATCGCGCCAGTACCGTAACCCATCATTACGTAATCTGCAATAAAGATCGGGATCTTCTTGCCGTTCACCGGATTGATCGCGGTAAGGCCATCGATGCAGACACCGGTCTTATCCTTTACAAGCTGAGTACGCTCAAACTCTGTCTTTTTCGCGCACTCATCGCGATATGTCTGGATTGCATCAAAGTTGCCGATGCGGTCTTTGTATTTGTCGATCAGCGGATGCTCCGGTGCGATTACCATGAAGGTAACACCGTAAAGTGTATCCGGTCTCGTCGTGTAAATGCGAAGCTGATCTTCAATGCCGTCTACGGAGAAGTTTACAAATGCTCCGGTCGATTTTCCGATCCAGTTTACCTGCTGCTGCTTGATGTTTGCCGGATAATCCACCGCATCAAGCCCTTCCAGAAGCTTGTCTGCATATTCGGTGATCCGCAGATACCATACATCCTTGGAACGCTGTACGACATCGCTGTGGCAGATATCGCATTTTCCACCCTGGCTGTCCTCGTTGGAAAGAACCACCTTACAGGACGGGCAGTAGTTTACCAGCGTCTTATCACGGAATACAAGCCCCTTCTCAAACATTTTCAAAAAGATCCACTGTGTCCATTTATAGAAATCCGGATCTGTTGTGTCGATCACACGGCTCCAGTCAAAGGAGAACCCAACGCTTTTCAGCTGTTCGGAGAAGCGATGGATGTTTTTGTCTGTGATGATACGCGGATGGGTCGATGTCTTGATCGCATAATTCTCCGTCGGAAGTCCGAAGGCATCAAATCCGATCGGAAACAGTACGTTGTAGCCTTCCATGCGGCGCTTTCTCGCAATTACCTCAATACTGGAATATGCTTTGATATGGCCAACGTGCATTCCTGCTCCGCTCGGATACGGGAACTCTACCAGACCGTAAAACTTCGGCTTTTCGCTGCCGTCAACTGCTTTGAAGATCTCCTGATCGGCCCATTTTTTCTGCCATTTCGGCTCGATTTTCTTAAATTCATGTCTCATTGTCATTTCCTCCGTTACGGTGTAATGTTCGCTCGGGATCTGAGCGTACATTGTATGAGTGGGAAACTGGTGAATCAAAAAACGCCCCTCGGGATTTATTCCCAAGAGACGGAAGGATTCATTCTTTCGCGGTACCACTCTTTTTCATGATCTGCATGCGCTCATCGGATACAAATACATTTATATCCTACCCGGATAACGGTCGGGTGCTCCGTCTGCGTCTACTCTTTCTGTGTGCAATCAAAATGGATATTCACAATCCGCTCTGAAACAGGCCTGCCCAGCTTAGCTGAACACCGGCAATTTATTTCTGCTTGCAAACTACACAACACTGAAATTTCGGGCAGCCGCTCAGGGGTGAGTTCATCTCATTGCTTCTGATGCCTTACACCGACCGGCATCTCTCTGAAAAAAGCGGATAAGTTACTATTCCCCGTCACTGCATTTCTCTTTTTGCTCTATTTTTCACTTTAACATTGAAGCATTGGTTTGTCAACCCGTTTTTCGCGGAAAAGCCACATACTCTGCCTGCTATAAAGTTGAATTTTATTCGTTTCTTATATATAATGAGGATGTTAAGGTCAAAGCCCCCGGCTATGATACCTGCGGATTGTTTCGTGCGTTGCACTCCCACAATCCGGCCCAGAGCGTGTCGTGAAGCTTGCGCTCCACTTTTATGCTCAGGTCATCAAGCCATAAAATTCAGCTACAGGAAGGACTCCACGTAAAATCATGAACACATCATCTACCTCCCGCTCCGGTTCATCCGGAAAAAACACCACGCTTCAGATGCTGCCCATCATCGTTGCCCTGGCATGGCCGACGATGCTTGAACAGCTGATGCAGACAGCAGTACAGTATATCGATACCGCAATGGTCGGAACACTCGGTACACAGGCAACGGCAGCAGTCGGCGCAACCAGCACCGTAAACTGGCTCATAAACAGTACCATTTCCGCCATAAGCATCGGTTTTCTCTCTTATATTTCCCAGGCACTCGGTGCAGCAAAAACGGACCAGGCGAAAAAAGCAGCCAGCCAGGCTGTCCTTGTCTCATTAATCACCGGTATCTTTTTTACAATTCTCACTGTTTCCTTAAGCGGCATTGTACCGAAATGGATGCAGGTCGATCCTTCGATCCAAAAAATGGCTTCCTGTTATTTTCTGATCTTGTATCTTCCAATGCTGCCCCGCACTATGGGAATTATCCTCGGAACGGTACTGCGTGCCGCCGGTGATACGAAAACACCAATGAAGGTCGGCTGCCTGATTAACCTGATCAATATCATACTGAATTATTTTCTGATCTATGAAACACGTACCGTATCGTTTGGCTCGCTTTCCTTTTTGATGCCAGGCGCCGGGCTTGGGATCATCGGCGCTGCAGCTGCAAGTGCAATCGCTTATACCTACGGCGGCGTTGCGATCTTTTTCCGCCTGTACCGCCACCAGACGGTCTCGCCGCGCGGGCAGAGCCTGCGCCCTGCACCGGAGGTACTCCGCCCCTGCATGCGCATTGCTTTTCCAAATATGCTGCAGCGTTTTGCAACCTCCCTTGGCTACGTTGTCTTTGCTTCCATGATCAACTCCTTAGGAGAGATCTCCACGGCAGCACATACGATTGCCAACACCGTAGAATCCGCATTTTATATTCCGGGCTGGGGCATGCAGACTGCCGCCGCCACACTTTCCGGAAACGCAAAGGGCGCAGGCGATGACCGCCGTCTTTCACAGCTCTCCCGTGTGATCATTCCTCTCGAGGTTGGTCTGATGGTATTTTCCGGCGGTCTGCTGTTTCTCTTTGCTCCGAACCTGATGCGCCTGTTTTCCCATGATCCGGACGTACTCTCCCTTGGCTCCATTGTGCTTCGCATGGTCGCCGTTTCAGAACCATTCTATGGTGTTCCGATCGTCATTGAGGGTATGATGCAGGGACTCGGAAAAACAAAGGCTCCATTCTTCTTCAACGTACTCGGCATGTGGTGCATCCGTATTGCAGGCACCTTTCTGTGCACGCAGATGCTTGGCGGCAATCTGATTTCTGCCTGGGGCTGCATGATCGCGCACAACCTGCTACTGTTTGTACTGTTTGGCGTGCATTATCTGACAGGACGGTGGAAGAAATAAAATTCGCAATCCTGTTCAACAACTTATTAAAACTTTAGAAAGGACTCACTCTTATGAACGAAATTTTAAAATCCCTTCACGACCGAAAATCCGTCCGCGTCTTCACAGAAGAACCAATCTCCGACGCAGACAAAACGCAGATTCTTGAGGCTGCGCTGGCCGCTCCGTCAGCCGGCTGTCAGCTTCTCTACACAATCCTCGATATCACAGATCAGGCAAAAAAAGATCAGCTGGCCGATCTTTGTGACCACCAGCCGTTTATCGCAAAGGCTCCCATGGTGCTCATCTTCTGTGCCGACTGTCAGAAATGGCTGTCCTTCTATCAGGAGGCCGGACTCACACCGCGAACCCCCGGCAGCGGAGATCTTCTGCTTGCCGTCGAGGATGCCGTGATCGCCGCTCAAAATGCCGTTACCGCCGCGCAGAGCCTTGCCATCGGTTCCTGCTACATCGGTGATATCATGGAAAATGTCGAGGGGATCCGTTCCCTGCTCGCTCTCCCTTCCTATGTTTATCCGGCTGCCATGCTTGTCTTCGGCCATCCGACTGCCTCACAGCTTGAGCGCAAAAAGCCGGAGCGTTTTGCCCTTTCCGATCTTGTCTGTGAAAATGCATATCAGAAAAAATCCGGTGAAGAGATTCGAAGGATGTTCAATGGCCACACCGGAGCGAAAACGTACGATGACTGGATGGAGGCCTTCTGGAAGCGCAAATATGAGTCAGATTTTTCCAGGGAGATGAGCCGGTCGATGGATGTGTATCTGAAGGAGTTTCAAGAATAATGCACAAAGCAAGCGGGCGTCCTATTGCAGGCCGCCCGTTATCACAAATGCTTTTCTATGTTGATTTTCTTTGGTAAGAACCTCCTCCGTCGGACCAAAGCAATGCTTTCCCATCCCCATCATTAAGGTATCATCTGCAAAGTGGGGCATCCAGATTGTGGGAATGATTTTTCAAACGGAAAAAGAGCGAAAAGAAGCATTTTTACCATCCTCGGAAATTTACTTCTCTGTAAACTCCTTAAATGCCTCAAAATCGGCATCCGCCGTATACGCCTTCATCACCTTCATCATATCGTTTGCACTGTAGGTATTGTCATACATGCCTACGGACAGTGCATACTGACTGTTGTATTCTTCCGGTGAAGAAGCCTTCCAGAAGGACTGCTCCAGACGGAAAGCACTTCCGTCCTGACGATACTCGTCTGCAAATCCCTCGTATGCATTTTCGATTGCCACAAAGGACGGAGCTACGATTGCGCCGTATTTTCCGACGAGGTAATCCATCTTTTCCTTACCGCCGTACCCGCTCGTGTTGAACAGTTCATAATTTTCCTCGGTAAAGCAGTCGATCGCTCCTACCTGTACGTCTTTGCTGTTTTCCTGCTCGTACGTATCAATCGTTTTGATAAAATCGTTCACACCAAGTACACTCAGCACTACCTGATTGTCTCCACCGGCAAGTGCCGTCTCCAGTCTTTCGTTCAGATTGTCCGTGCTCGGATAGCCCGGTACCAGCGTAATCGAAAGATCTGTGCCGGTTTCAATCTTTTCCACATCCTCTGCCAGTACCAGCTCTTCCACCGGTCTGTCATAGGTCAGTCCATAGTCCTCCTGCAGCTGATTCAGGATACCGACCGTTCTGAGTCTGTGCATTTCATTTGCTTTTCCGGCACCGCCGGTCATGATCATGTACTGCTTCTGCTTCGCTTCATCCTCAGAAGCAAAATATTCCGTCATCTCTGCCGCTGCTTCCGACTCCGCTGCCACAGATGGTCCGATTGTTCCCAGAAAATATGGATTATCTTTTACCTTTTCATACATCTCATCACTGATAGTGCCTGAACCCCTTACATAGTACATGCCATAGGATTCGCATACCGGAAGTACCTGTTCCAGGTCAGAAGACAAGAAAGAAATGATTCCCTTCACACCTCTTTCATGAAGCTCATCAATGAATGCAATTTCCTCCTCTGCGGTAAGGATTCCGGAAGAATACAGGAAATCAACATCAAACGTAACTCCAACATAATTCTCAAGATAGTTTCGAAATGCCCGCACCTCTGTGTCATTCAGGTTGTAGACCGACACTCCGATCACTGTCTTTTCCGAATTTTCCTCACTTGCCAGCACTGACATGCCCATGCAGATAAGCAGTGCGGTCAGGGCAATCATACACAACAATTTTTTCATATTTATATCCTCATATCAGCAGTTATATTTTTTTATGCAGTTTTCTTTCTTTTATAGAATACAGAACTACAAATGCGCATCCTGCAAGAATCCACGAGGCAATATAGATCCGGACAATACACTCCATCGTGCCAATTTTCGGCAGAATGGTTAAAATAGCAACCACCCGGAACAGGCAGATGGTAAGCAGTGTAGTGATCATCGGAACGAGCGTCTCCCCAAGTCCGCAGCAGGCTCCGGAATACGCTTCCGCAACCGCATAGAAAACAAAGAACGGCGCCATCATCCGCATATACCGGACAACCAGCGGAATCAGTGCATCTACATCCTTCTTTGCAATAAACCATGGCCCGATCACGCCGGAACAAAAATAGAGCACAACACTGATCAGGGCTACCACAATTACAGAGATTCCGGTTCCAACCAGTGCCCCCTTCTTTGCCCTGTGCTGTTTGCCGGCACCGATATTCTGCGCTGTATACGTGGTAAGTGCCGGTCCCATCGAGTCCGCGATCAGCCAGATCAGAAGATCCAGCTTGTCACAGATCCCCCAGGCAGCGATGCTGTCCGTTCCCATCGTATTAACACTTGCCTGTACGATCGAATTGGCAATCGGAAACAGCATCGACTGCAGCGCGAGCGGAAAGCCTTTTCGGATCATCATCCCCATATGCTCCTTACAGATCGTCATCCTTGAGAGTACAAGTGTGCCCTCCAGAAAATCCGCTTTCGTCAGCATCACCCACAGTACGGCTACGCTCACAGCCTGTGAAAACACAGTTGCCGCTGCGGCTCCGCCAACGCCTGTGTGAAGCACGCCGACAAGAAGAAAATCACCGACAACGTTTGCGACTGCACAGATAATCAGTACATAGAGCGGCCGCTTCGAATCCCCAAATGCACGCAGGATCCCCGCCATCATATTGTAGAGGATCATCGCCCATAAGCCTGCAAAATAAATGCGGCAGTAAATGAGTGATCTACCCTGAACTTCCTCCGGAACAGACATCACATCCAGAAGCCACGGTGAGAGCAGCACACCGCCGATGGAACAGATAATTCCAAGAAAAAAAGCTACTAAAAGAGCGGTTCTCACCGCACAGTGCAGCCCTTCCCTTTCTTTTGCTCCGAAATATCCGGAAATGATGATCGTCGCACCTGCCGCCAGACCATTCATAAAATTAATTGGAAACTTGAAAAGTGTATAGACTGAATCGATCGCTGCCAGCCCCATTTTTCCGGTAAACTGGCCGACGATCACTGCATCTACCGTCGTATACAGCTGCTGGATCAGACTGCCTGCGATAATCGGCAGTACAAAAAACAGCAGCGCCTTTCCAATATTGCCTTCCGTTAAAGAGCTTTTTTTCATTTTACATTACCTTATTTGTTACCGCTCATCAGCAGACAGCGAACGCAGATTGCAACTGTCCGCTTTGCGGCTGACTCTGAGCGGTAACTATTTTCTGTATAAATGGCAGGCAACGCTGTGCCCCTCTGCCACTTCCACCAGCTGCGGTTTTTCCCGTCTGCAGATGTCCATGCACTGCTCGCACCTTCCCTGGAACGGACAGCCCTTCGGCAGATCCAGCGGGCTTGGAGCTTCGCTCTCGATACTCTCGATCGGTTTGGAAAAGTCCATGTTGATATCAAACACCGCGCCCATCAGAGCCTTTGTATACGGATGCATTGCATTTTCAGACAGATTCTTTCCCGGAAGCACTTCTACCAGATTGCCAAGATACATGACAGCTACCTGATGTGCCACGGACTGAACCAGTGCAATATCGTGACAGATAAATCCGAACGTAATGTTCTTTTCCCGCTGCAGCTTGAGCAGCAGATTGATCACGGTCTTCTGCACCGATACGTCCAGCGCGGAGGTCGCCTCATCCAGCACTACAATTTCCGGCTCCAGCGCCAGCGCTCTCGCAATTGCGACACGCTGTCTCTGTCCGCCGCTCATATTGTGCGGATAGCGGTCTGCAAAATCGCCCGGAAGCTCTACCATCTCCAGAAGCTTTCGGCACACGGCATCCTTTTCGGATTTCTTTATTTTCTTAAAGTTCAAAAGCGGTTCGCAGACAATATCACGGATCGTCATTTTCGGGTTAAAGGAGAGTGTCGGATCCTGAAATACCATCTGGATATTCTGACGGCTCTGACGCAGTTCTTCGCCCTTTAACTTTGTGATATCTGTGCCGCGATACAGAATTTCTCCCTCTGAAGGCTTGTCCAGAGAAACCAGAAACCGCATGAAAGTACTCTTTCCGCAGCCGGACTCTCCTACGAGTCCAAGTGTCTCCCCTTTGTACATCTTCAGGTTGATATCATCATTTGCAAGCAGGGTTCTTCCATGAGAAGCCTGAAATCTTCTGGTTATATGCTTTGCCTCCAGAATTACTTCTCTTTTTTCAGACATAAGCTTCACCTCCAAGAGACGGAACCGCATCCAGAAGCTTTCTCGTATATTCGTTCTTTGATTCCTTCAGAATATACTCTCTTGCTCCCTGATCTTCGATCTTTCCATGTTTCATCACAATGATATAGTCGGACATATACGCAGCGACGCCGAGGTTGTGTGTCACCACGATAATGCTCGTATTATAGTCCTTCCGCAGCTGCATCATCTGCCGTACGATCTGTGCCTGTATCGTCACATCGAGTGCGGAGGTCGGCTCATCTGCCAGCAGAAGCTTCGGCTGATAAGTCATACCCATTGCGATGCCTACCCGCTGTCTCATACCACCGGACAGCTGAAACGGGTAGGAATTCATGACATTGTCCGCTGCCGGAAGGCGCATCCGCTCCAGCATCATAATTCCCTTTGCCCACGCATCTTTTTTCGAAATCTTTTCATGTGTCCGAATATACTCGGTAAACACATTTCCAATCTTTTTCGTCGGGTTCATCATCGCACCGCTGTCCTGAAAGATCATGGAAATATCAGAGCCGCGAAGCTTTCTCCATTTTTCTGCGCTGTAAGACAGAAGATCCTCGCCCTCAAATGTGATTGATCCTGCGGTTACTTTTCCGCCGCCTGCAAGGAGACCTAAAACAGCGCGGATTACCGTTGTCTTTCCACTTCCGGATTCTCCTACCAGAGAAATGATCTGTCCCTGTTTCATACTCATACTGAAGTGCTCAACCGTCGGAACATTTTTATAGGAGATCGTTACATCTTTTAATTCCAGCATGTCTTTCCTCCTATTCATTCTTCGGATCCAGGATATCACGAATGGAATCTCCCAGCATGTTAAATACTACGACTACAACAAAAATAGCAAGACCCGGGAAAATCATCAGCCACGGCGCCGTCTGCATACATGCTCTTCCTTCATTCAGCATGTAGCCCCATTCCGGTGCAGGCGGCTTTGCTCCAAATCCAAGGAAGGACATCGAAGCCAGCTCCAGCATCATGGAACCCACATCGGTGGCAGCTGTGATGATCAGCGTCGGAAGTGCATTCGGAAGCATGTAACGAAGCAGCATGTACGGTGTTTTGGAGCCGGTGACGATCGCTGCTGCGACGTAATCGCGGTCGCGGATCTTCATTACCAGGCTTCGCGCCAGACGTGCATACTTTGTCCAGCTTACGACTACGATCGCGATAATCGCGTTCTTAATGCTGGCTCCCATGATACCTGCTACAGCAAGTGCCAGTACCAGGCCCGGGAATGCAAGCATCATGTCTGCAATTCGCATGATCACAGCATCTACCACACCGCCGAAATATCCGGAAATAACGCCCAGCACAGAGCCAAGCACAAAAATAAGCGCAACTACGCCGAAGGTCGCAGACAGCGAAGCGCGCGCACCATAAATGATTCTCGTAAAAATATCACGGCCCATCTTGTCTGTTCCAAAAATGTGCTCTTTACATGGCGGCAGCAGCGCATCCATCAGAGAACCCTTCAGCGGGTCTACGCCACCGGTAACCACCGGTGCAAATATCGCTGCAAGGATAATACAAAGTGCCAGAATAGAAAACACGACAAAGGTTTTATTCTGCAAAAATCTGTTTTTCTTCTTCATGATCCTACTCCTTTAAACGCATACGCGGATCAATGTAAATATAGGATGCATCCACGATCAGATTAATTACCATATAAATCAGTGCAAGCCATAATACATATCCCTGAATCAGGTTGTAATCACTTGAAGTAATTGCAGAAACCGCAAGATTGCCAAGACCCGGATAGGAGAAGATGACCTCAACAACACTGGTTCCCCCAAGGAGGGAACCAATGGAAAGGCCAAACATGGTAATCAGCGGAAGCAAGGAATTCGGGAATACATTAAGCCAGATAATTTTTGAGCGTTTTACGCCGCGTGCCTCAGCACCAATCACATAGTCCTGGTTCAGCTCATCCAGCACCGCGGTCCTTACCTGTCTCGTATACTTTGAAGACATGGCAATCGCCAGTGTCAGAGCCGGAAGGAACAGGCTCTTGAAATCTCCCGCAGAGCTGATAACCGGAAATGCATTGATATAAACACAAAATACAAGCATCAGAAGAAGTCCAACCCAGAAGTTCGGCATTGCACAGCCGATAAATGTGATTCCTCTGACCAGATAGTCGATCCATTTATCCTTATACAGTGCCGAGAGCATACCCAGCGGAACGGAAATTACCAGCATCAGAACCATTGACATCAGAGTCAGCTTCAGTGTCGGCCAGAGTCTGGCTGCCAGAAGCTCTGTTACCGGTTTGTTTAAGCTGTAGGACTTGCCAAAATCACCACGCAGGCAATTGCCAAGCCACCTTGTATACTGCGTAAGGAACGGGTCATTCAGTCCAAGTTCATTTCTTGTTTCTTCGACCATTTCTTCTGTCGGCATGACACCGGTCGCCGTGTACATGTTTCGCACAGGATCACCCGGCGACATAAACGTCAGCGCAAACGTAATAAAGCTGATACCAAACAGCACGACTACGATCTGCAGAAGGCGTTTCAAAATCTGCTTTTTACCCAAAACAAATCCTCCCTTTTTGCCCCTGGCTTACTCTGCCGGAACAATCTCAGTTGACAGCCAGTAATAATCTGCCGTATGAATATGTGCGGAACCAACCTTCTTGCTGTAGATCATGGAAGAGTTGTAGTATCCATCGATCAGGACTGCTGCGTCATCGACCAGGATCTGCTGCATCTTGAAGATCAGGTCTCTTCTTGCATCCGGATCCATCTCGCTCTTCAGCTCATTGAACAGCTCATCGTATTCCGGATTGGAGTATGCACAGTAGCTTGTATCGGTTGCCCAGTTTGCCATGTAAGCATACGGATCGCCCGTACCAACCGTAATCCAGTTGTTGTTGTTAAAGTCATAGTCAAGTGCAGCAAGCTTGCTCCACTGATCATCAGAACTGCCGTACTCCGGAATTACACCGATTCCAACTTCTGCCAGATACTGTGCATGTGCGTCGGAGAAGTCATTCAGCAGACGGTTCTCATAGGAAATATATCTCAGGTTGATGTTCTGTCCATCCAGTTCACGGATGCCGTCTCCGTCTGTATCAACGATGCCGGCCTCATCCATGATCTCCATTGCCTTTTCCGGATTGTACTCATACGGGTTTACCAGCTCGTCATAGCCGTAATTCAGGGTAGACGGCAGTACGGAGAAGCCCGGTGTATACAGTCCGCCGATCGTTCTGGAATTGCAGATCGTATCATAGTCGATTGCCATCAGGACTGCCTGACGAAGTGTCTTATTGCCCAGCACACCGTTAAAGTTCATCCAGGAAAATCCGCAGCGCACACCGGATGCGATATCAACGGTATAGTCTTCGCTGTCTTCAAAATTCTGGATATCTGCAACGTTTGTGATATTCTCTACAAGGTCTACCTGACCGCTCTGAAGCGCCATCGTCTTTGCGGAGTTGTCACCCATGAACATCAGGTTGACCTTGTCGTACGGGACATCCTCGCGATAGTATTCATTTGCAACCAGGGTATAGCCTACGCCTACGCCGTTGAATTCCTCAATCTTGTACGGGCCGGTACCGATGATGCCGTTATCAAAGTTCTCGATATGCTCTACATCCGTGATTCCCATGGTCGGATGGCAGAGCTGTCCCGGAAGGTTGGCATACGGCTGGGTTGTCTTGATAAACAGGGTATTTGCCTCATCATCAGCCGTTACCTCTGCCTCAAACTCCAGGTATTTCTCCGGCTTTGCAGAACCGGACGGTCCCATTTCCTTCAGATAATCGAAGTAAGCCTTTACCTTGGACGGTGTCAGGTCACATCCGTCAGAAAACTTGATGCCATCTTTGAGCTTGATCGTCCACTCGGTATGCTCATCGTTTACTTCATAGCTCTCTGCCAGCCACGGAGTAACCTCCATGCTGTCGTCAAATTTGAACAGAGCCTCTGCAATACCGTATCTCATGGCATTCCATCCGCTGTTCTCATCCAGTACGCTGTTTACCATTCCGTCTGTGTACATTGCGCAGCCGAAGTTCAGTACCTTCTCCTCCGCACTTGCTGTAAATCCGATCGACATCATCGCTGCTGCAGCTGCGATCACTGCCAGTACTTTTGTGTGCTTCATACTCTTCTTCTCCTTTTTCTTTTCTTCCCTGCAGCTGCTCAGGCCAGTACATCGTTTCATAAATAACGATACCAATCGCGCAGAATGCGGATCTTTGCCTGAGGCTGTCAATTTTCAGTTGCCTTCTCTACATACGACCAGTAAAGCGGACATTCCCCATCTTCAGATTTCCTTTGCCCGGCTGCGGAATAATTCCGCACATCTGCCTCAACGAAAAAAAGCGGATGCTTCTGCATCCGCTCTGAAATCTTATGTAAAAACAAAATACGCCCTCAGACACCGTCAAAGGTCAACTGTTTCATTCCAGAATTTCTCGTCGTCCGCAAGAATCTTTCACAAAAATAAGCAGGTCTCCTGACTTAAGCTTTCACGCTCTTTTGCACCTTCCCAGAATTGCTTCCAGTGGCATTTTGCAAAGAACTGGCTATCACAGTGACGGGGATCGTACCGGATTTGCACCGGTTTCCCTTTTAATCGTAATAACTATTTATCTAGTATTTTGAACTTATTTTCGATACGTTTAATAATCGCACGTAGTTTCTACTATCGCACAACAATTACAAAAAGTCAAGATTTTTTTTCAAATTTATTCCGCGCACCACTATCTGCTCAGAAAAAATCACGGTACCTGTTCCTATCTCGCCGCAAACTCTGTCACCTGCTTCGGATGAAGACCCAGTCCGCCCACCGAAACGAGTGTGTCATCGGATTCGATCCTCAGCATATTCCCATCGAACCGGAAAATGATCCTTGAGCCGCTGATCGCATCCACTCTGCGCACCTCCAGCTCCAGTGCGCCAAAGCTCCTCCAGCCGGCCGTCGCTGCGTATGTGACTCCGTTTGTCTCTGAAACAGCAGGCTCTCCGGTAAAGGAAGCCGTGATCTTTCGGATCTCGCCATCCTCCCAGACACTCCACTGCAGTGTATCCTGCCCAAAATAGAACGCCATTTTGTCGATCTCTCCCGCATAGAGGTCAAAGATACCTGCGCCTCCGATCAGATATTCCAGCGAGCAGCAGCTTTTGCCATCTGCCTTCTGCGCCGCATATACCTGTGCGTCAAGTTTTTTCTCCAGATGCGGGCAGCGGTCACCATGTACCATCGGAAGTGCAAGATGTTCCAGTTCTCCTTTCAGGGATGTGCTCGCGATACTCTCCGGAAGCGGCTGCTCCTTCACAGCCGGAAGCAGATACTTTGCAAGGGAAGTTAAAAGTGTCTGCGTCTGCTCGGTCGCCGTCGTCATGACCACGATCAGGTCAAGCGCCGGATATACCAGGCCAAACTGACCGTAAGCGCCGTCTGCACGGAATGAACCGGCCTGCGTGCCCATCCAGCACTGATAGCCGTAACCCATGCCCCAGTCACCGGTATGGTTTTCCGAATCGTGCAGCGTCTCGATCTGCTTGACGCAGGCACGGTCAAACCACGATGTGCGCAGCAGCTGTTTTCCTTCCCACTCACCGCGATGCAGCTGGAAATACGTAAATTTCGCCATGTCCTCGGTGCGAAGTTTCATGCCTCCGCCGCCATGCTCTACTGAGTCTTCACCCGGTGTGCGTGCGCAGTAGATCTCACTGATCCCAAGCGGGTCAAGCAAACGCGGACGAAGAAATTCAATCAGGTCTTTTCCTGTTTTCTTTTTCAGGGCTGCCGAAAGCATGTTTGTGCCAGCCGTATTATATTTGTAAAATGTACCTGGCTTATGCAGAAACGGGTTTGCAAGGAACATCCGAACCCAGCCTTCCGTCTCTTTATTTTCAATCTCGGTCTCATGGCCGCAACTCATCGTAAGCAAATGCTCCAGCGTCACTTCTTTCAGATTGTCAGAGATCTGCTCCGGGAGCTGGTCTGAAAAAATATCCACCAGTTTTTCATCCAGGGAAAGGATTCCCTCCTGCTCCGCAAAACCGATCGCGGTCGCGGTCAGAGATTTGCTGAAAGAATACACCGGGTGCAGATACTGCGGTCCATACGGCTTCCACCAGCCCTTTGCACAGCATTTTCCATGTCGGATCACCATCATACTGTGCTGCTCGATCCCATGTTTCTTTACGTCATGAATGAAATCCAGAATTCCTTTTGACTCAATGCCGACCGATTCCGGCGTCACATCTTTAAAATATCCCATGTTTTACTTCCTCCGTCTGTTTTTCCTTCTTATGACCTTTCACGTGTATCGCTCTCTTTCATATTTATACTTTCATATTTATAAGATGTTAAGGTCAAAAAATGCCTTACGGATTGTTCCGTACTTTGTACTCCCACAATCCTGGCATCTTTATAATAGAAAGAAAGCGATTTTTTTTCGATGTCGTCATATGTTTATCATAGCCTTGGCGGGTGATTTTTTCAATACTCGTTTTCCATCTTCCTGTATGCAGATTACCGGCAGGAACATTTTCTTTTATATTGTCGCGCGTCAGATAATTTTTCTCATAATTCAGAAAAAAAAGAATCCCGCAAACATTCCAGTCAGTCCCGAAAGCTAAAACATGCACATTGCCTGTATGTATATCCCTCTTTACCTCTGTCCGTCTCATTTGCGGAATTTCTGATGATACTCTGTTGCGCATCCGATTTTATATTTCTGGCAAACTTTCTTCTGGCAGAAGCAATCCGCTTCGCTACTTGCTCAGGTCAAAATTATCCGATCTCCTTCGCCCACCGGACCGCCATCTCGATCCAGTTCTGGCACTGTGGGAAGATTCCGCCGCCATCGCGATATCTCGTCTCCTCAGTCGCAAGGCTGATGCCATGTCCGCCAATCGGATAAATGTGCATCTCTACCGGGATATGATGCTCATGCAACGCATTAAAAAACAGAATGGAGTTTTCTACCGGTACCAGATCATCTGTCTCCGTATGCCACAGAAAGGTCGGCGGCACATCCTTATTTACCTGATTTTCCAAAGACATCGCATCGACCAGCTCATCGTAATGCTCGCCGAGCAGACTTGTAAAGGAATCACGATGTGCCTTTGGTCCGGAAGAAATGACCGGATAACCAAGGATCTGTCCATTCGGACGAAGCAGCTCTGCATCCACGCCAAGCTCCTTTGCGAGGAACTCATGGTTTTTCCAGAAATCTCCATAGGATGCAGCCAGATGACCACCAGCCGAAAAGCCCATTGTGATGATTCGGTTCTTATCAATATGATATTCCTCTGCGTGAGTTCTCAGCCATGCCATCGACCATGCCACCTCGCGCAGTGCCACCGGATAACGCGCCGGAGCTACGCTGTAACGCAAAATTGCCACATGAAAGCCTGCCGCAAGAAACTGCATTGCGATCGGCTCTGCCTCACGGTCAGACGTCATCACATAGCCGCCGCCCGGACACAGCAGGATCAGCGGACGGATCCGCTTTGTATCGATCTCCTCTGTGTTGTCCAGAAAATATGTCACAAGCCTGGCGTACTCCAGGCTTCCTTTTGCCTCTACTTTGATTGTATTGTACTGCATTTTCTTCCTTTCTGCAGCCGCATTCCGGCTGCCTGTTTTGCCGCTCTGTCACCCTCAGCAATTTCGCGCTGCCTGTTATACACAACGCCCCGGGGTCTCTATCGGTAAAAATGAATTTTCTATGCTACTTTTCGATTTCGTGTTCCTGGTTCGCGATCAGCCGTTCAAATGCCCTCTTCTCACATGGTCTGCCAAAATAGTATCCCTGTATGTACTCCGGCACCATCTCGCTGACTCTCTGTAGCTCCTCTTTCGTCTCTGTTCCCTCGATACACAGGCTCAGGTTCAGACTGTGTACCATCTCACTGAACAATACAAGCTGCCTGTAATCAAACTCATGCGTCATCGCATTTGCTGTAAACATCCGGTCAATTTTTATGATGTCCGGCCGCATCTCTGTCAGATAGCGGAAATTTGAGTAACCGCTTCCAAAATCGTCCAGCGCCAGCTGTACACCTTTTTCCTTCAGCCGCTTCCACATCTGCAAAAAGCGCTGGTCTGATTCCAGCAGATCACTCTCCGTTAATTCTATGATCACCTGGGACGGCGCAAGACCGTATCGCTCAATCCCTTCCAGGATTTCATCGTCTATACCGCTTTTCATGATCTGAACCGGTGAAAGATTAATACTGATATGAAAATCCGGAAGCACCTTCTGAAACTGAACGCAGGCCTGAAGTGCCTGATCCAGAATCCAGCGTCCCGCAGGAATGATCAGCCCCGTTTCTTCCAGAATCGGAATAAACTCAACCGGACTTACCATACCTGATTCTTCGGAATGAAAACGCATCAGCGTCTCCGCTCCGAAAATCCGACTGCGGTCTGTACTGTAAAGTGGCTGAAAGTATGCTTCAAACCCTTCACACCCATGCTTCACTGCCTTCCGCAGCTGACGCATCAGCCGCTGTCTGTGCAGGAATTTTCTGTAATCCTCTTCGCAAAAAGTATAACACGTATTTTTTCCAAGCTTTTTCGCCTGATTTAAGGTAAACTCGGTCAGCTTCAGTAAATTGGCGATCTCAAACTCGCGGATATCACTGCACGGAAGCAGTCCTGCCGATACGGTATACACAACCTGATAATTTTTCTTTTCGATAAACTGCTCTATTTTTTCCTGAATTTTTTTATACTGCTCTCTCGCATCTTTTTCCGTGCCGCCTGCCAGATTCACAATCAGAAATTCATCGCCTGACATATGATACAGCTGCTCTTCCGGTCTGAGACAGCACTGAATGTATTCCGCAGTACGGCACAGGAGCAGATCTCCATATTCCATGCCAAGCCTCGCATTGATTCCCTTCAGGCCGTCAATCCCGACACGGAGAAAGAAACCATCCAAAGCCACACCCTCTGATGTTTTCCGGACAATGTACTGCTCCAGGCTCGTTTCTCCAAGTAATCCACTGATATTGTCCGCTTTCTGCCTGCCTCCAATCTCATTAATACACCCAACCATATACCACGGCTTCCCGTCTTTCATTGTCACGTTTCCACGGCAGTTGATCCAGACTGGTTTTCTATCTGCTGACATCCAGCGATACATCCTGTTGTGTGTGGTTCGCTCTCCCCTTGTAAGAATCTCAAATTCCTTCTCCAGCCCCATAATGTCATCCGGATAAACAAACTGCTCATGCGTTTTCATAACTTCATGGAACGCGTTGCCCGGCAATAAAAAACGTTTCTTTGCCTGAGGCGAAATATAATAAAAGTCATTCTGAAAGTCACAGATGTATAAATAATCATCCATTGTATCAGACACCAGATCAATCATCCGGCAGATTTCTTCAACTGTGCCAACCCCAGCAGATACATCTGTTCTTCCCATAATGCACTCACCGGCCTTCCCTTCAAAGCAAACAACCCAGACCTGTTTGCAGACATCTTTTTCTAATTTATTGTACGCCTTAAACGTTTAAAGTGCAACCTTTAGATTTTTTTTCTGATATTTTGAATCATTTTCTATCTTTTCCATCGTCATTATGCACAATTTTCGCAGGCTATTTAGATAAATTTTACCAGTCATCTCGATGAATGAATATTATTATACGTAATTGTATATTTATGGGCCTGATTCTGATTCTTATTTCTTACTCGCCCATGAACGACCTCTTCCTATCCAAGCGTCTGCTCCAGCACTTCTTTTACTTTTTTTACCGGAATAATCTCAAGCTTTTCTTTTACTTCCACCGGCACATCCTCCAGATCCTGCACATTGTCATGCGGGATAAAGACGCGTTTCACACCGGCACGCACTGCCGCCATCAGCTTTTCCGGCAGTCCGCCGATCGGCATGACAAGACCGCGCAGAGACACTTCCCCCGTCATCGCCACATCAACCGGCACTTTTTTTCCGGTCACAAGAGAAGAAAGCGCCGTCACAAGCGTGATACCGGCAGACGGTCCATCCTTCGGTACAGCTCCGCTCGGCACGTGAATATGCAGGCTGTTCTCTTTGAACTTCTCGGCCTTATCCGGATACAGCTCCTTCACGAGCGTAATCGCAATTTTCGCAGATTCCTGCATAACATCACCAAGCTGACCGGTGATCGTGATTTCGCCGTTTCCCTTTGTAAATGCTGTCTCAATAAACAGAATTTCTCCACCGGCCTGCGTCCATGCAAGTCCGGTTACCACGCCGGTCTGAGGCGTTGACATGATACGGTCATGACGCAATACATTACGGCCAAGAAATTCCGGTACGCGCTTCGCACTTACCGTGATGGTCTTTTGTTTTCCGCGCACCAGCTGAACAGCCGCATAGCGGCACAGTGTATCGATCTGTTTTTTCAGTCCGCGCACACCTGCTTCAGCAGTATACTCAGAAATTATTCTTGCCACTGCTTTGTCTGACACCTTCAGCTCTTTTGGCTGAATTCCGGTACTCTCCATTGCACGTGGCAGCAGATGACGCTTCGCGATCTGTTCCTTTTCCGATGCAGTGTATCCCGGAAACTGGATCACTTCCATACGGTTAAGCAATGGTTCCGGTATTGTATCAATCGTATTGGCCGTGCAGACGAACAGCACATTGGAAAGATCATACGGTACATTCATATAATGGTCGGTAAACGTGCTGTTCTGTTCCGGATCAAGCACTTCCAGAAGTGCACTTGCCGGATCCCCGCCGTAATCCTTTGCCAGCTTATCCACCTCATCAAGTACCATAACCGGATTCGAAGCACCGCTTCGCTTCATGCCTTCCATAATCCGACCGGGCATTGCCCCTATATACGTCCGGCGATGGCCGCGGATCTCTGCCTCATCACGGATGCCGCCAAGACTGATCCGTACGTAGCTGCGATGCAGCGCCTTCGCGATACTCTGACCAATACTCGTTTTTCCGGTACCAGGTGCCCCTACAAAAAGCAGGATCGATCCGGACTGTTTTTTATTGAGCGCCATAACTGCGATCTGCTGAATGATACGCTCCTTTACCTTTTTCAATCCGTAATGATCCTCCTCCAGAATCTGTTCTGCCTCGTCCAGATCGATCGGCACCATTTCTTCCGGCTTCCACGACAGGCTCGTCACAAAATCAAGATAGTCATAAAGCATTCCGTACTCATGACCGTCTTTGCCCTCCTGTTTCATCCTGTTCAGAACCTTTTCTGCTTCTCTTTTTGCTTCCTCATTCATACCGGATTCCGCAATTTTCGTCTCAAAACGGCGTACATCTGAAATATTTTCCGGATGCATTTCATCAAGCTGTTTCTGCAGAAACTCAATCTGCTTCTTCAGGGCCGATTCCCGGTAAAGCTGGCTGTTTGAGTCCTTCTGCGCCGTCTCCGCCTCCTCACCTACCTGATAAACGGCAATCAGCTCATAAACGGCACGCTCGATTTTTTCCATCCGCGCCTTCCGCGAATTTTCTTCCATCAGCTCATACTTTTCTTCCCACGGGATGCTCAGATAACCGGCAAGTGCACAGGCAACCTCATCAAAATTTTTCCAGCGCAGAATCATTGCACGCGCCCACATACCCCAGTTAAAATTTTTGGTAAAATCAAGCAGTTCTTCCCTGATCCGTGCAAAGTGTTCCTTTTCTTCCTCTTCATCCAGATCATCGACATCCGGCAAAATGCTGGCTTCTGCCGTAATCGATTCTTCTGTCACTTCAATATCAGAAAGCGAGACCCGTGTCTTTGCCGTAACCCGAACCGTCCCTTCCTCATCAATTGATTCTATCTTTGCCGACACTCCAATCGGATAAAAATCTTCCGGCACCAGATCCTTTCGATCCTTTTCCTCTTTCAGAACCAGAAACAAAACGTCCTCTCCGATGTCCTCTGAAGTAATCTTTCTTGCAGGAAACATATCTTTCTTGAAATAAAAGGAAACTCCGGGCAGTACAAGTAAATCGTATACAGGTATTGTAATCATTATTTATGTTCCCTCCTCTTTTATCAGCACTCTTTATTATTGAGTGCTAATCTGTGTTTATAAGAACAGGCGAATCGCCAGGATCCGCCTGTTTTGTCTTATTGTATCACGAAATGTGGAATTTGCAAGTATTACTTTTCGGGGTTACGTATTACATTTTCACCCTTCCTTCCCTCAGCACTTCCAGCCTGCGCCGGAACATCTCTCTCCATTCCGGCTGCGCATCAAAAACAGCCGGATCCACTTCTCTGATCTGGTTCAGGCCAATCCGCCGGACTGCATCAAGCGCGGCCTCCCGCTGCGTCACGCCCCTTTTTTCGAGTGTCTGACAAAATGCACCGTCCAATGTATCATAGCTGTAAAAGCTCTGGTTGAAGTCCATCAGCGGATACAACGATACATATCGATTTGTCTCATGATCAATCAGAAAGCCCCAGTTTTCCGGATGGCGGTCGGTATTTCCGACCAGATAGTCCAGAATATTCATGCCGTAATACGTCTTCGCATCGACTCTCATACACTCCTCCAGCGTATCAAGGTCATGGTTGCACGCATAAATATCAAATGCCATCTTCGAAACAATCCCGTATCGCTTTGACGTAATCAGACGGCTCTTTGTCACTCTCTGACCTTCATAAATGCCCGCTTCGTAAAGCACCTGCCGAAAATCAAAGCAGCGGCAGATCTGGCTTGCAATCAGCTCCCGGTCCACAGCATCGCCTCCGTCCTTCAGCAGTACAAATCCTTCCTCTTGTCGAATCCACGCTTTCGGAAAACAGCCCCTTGTCGAAAGATCCGGCGCCAGCTCCTCATTCGTCACCGTCATCTGCCTGCCGCGAAGAGAAAGTGCCACAATTGCATCATTTAAGGAATGGTCGTACAGATTCAGTTGCGCAAACGTCACATCTTCTTCTGCCTGCCGCACCCAGTAGACATCCGTCAGCGATACGCAGTGATAGGACAGCGCGATCTGCGCACGATCACGGTCTGTCACGGCCTGCGCCATTCCGATGCTGTTTAAAATATCCTTTGCGTATTTCCGGTCGAGCGAGAGCACACGGGATGCACACCAGTAATAAAAATTGCCCAGATTGTTGATACACGTATCCAGGTCTTCCTCTTCCTCCAGATAGAGATCATAGGGAAGAAATTGTTCCTTCAGAATACGTGCCTTGCCAAGTGTATCGATCTGTGCAGTGATTTGATCCATGTGCATGATCTGATATGTGATTTTGTTTTTTCTTCCGGAATGATTCATGTCGGATTCCCTCTTTGTTTTCGATGCTTTCTTTTTCTGTATTATAGCCCACGCACGCTCTCCAGGCAAGGTATCCCAAGCCAAAAAACGACCTGTGAAAAAACATTTCTGTTTCTTCACAGGTCGTTTTTCCGCCTTATCGACCGGCAGTTCCAAACTTCTTTACTTTTACTTCACAATCATACCTGTCTTCCGGTCACTGAACAATGCCACTTCTGCGAGGAAGATAATACCGAGGATCAGCTGCTGCAGCTGCGTCGGGATCATCAGCATGACAAGACCACTGGACAGTACCTTATACGTCATAACACCAAGAATAATGTTGTAGAAACGCACCTTTGCTCCGCCGTTGACCGGCATTCCGCCAAGCACAAGCGCGATCATGATCTGCGTCTCCAGCTGATTGCCTGCTGTGGATGTCACAGAACCGACCTTTACAGAGTTGACGAACGCCGCAAGTCCGGTGATGCAGCCTGCGGTCATATAGATCAGCATCTTCGTACGCTCTACGCGGATACCTGCAAACCGTGCCGCCGTCTCACCTGCTCCGATCGCCTTCAGTCTGGAGCCAAGTCCCGTAAAGGTGAAGATCAGATAAGCTGCCACAAAAATGATGATCGTGAAGGTCAGCATAAATGGCAGTGTATTATATTTTGAGATATCGCTGACACCATAGACCGGTGAATTGGTCGTCGCATATGCGCAGACTCCGCGGAACAGGTACATGCTGCAGATCGTTACAATAAAGCTCGTGATCTTGCGCTTTACGTTGAAATATCCGTTCATCAGACCGATCAGTCCGCCGGTCACTACACCGCCGATGACAGCCAGAATGATATTATAATGTGACAGATAACACACAACGATCGAGCAAACGCCAAGCATGGAGCCCTGTGAAAAATCAAGGCCGCCCATTGTCATGACCATAAATACGCCGATGGATGAGATCAGAAGCATGTAGGACTGGCTGAGCAGCAGCGAAATATTTTTCGGCTTAAACAGCTTTCCGTCCGTCAGGATCGCGAACAGCACACAGATGATCACAAATCCGGCAATCGGAAGGATGGTCCGCACAATGGACCGCTCCAGGAAAGGAATCTTCTCCGCCGATTCTTTTTTTACTGTTGGTTCCATTCTCTCTACCCCCTTAAATCATGTTGTCGATCAGATCGGTATCCTTCAGATCCTCGGAGCGGTAAAATTCGCCGTTGATCTTTCCGTCCTTCATGATCAGAATCCGGTCTGCCATACCAAGAAGCTCCATGATCTCCTCGGAAATCATAATGATTGATTTGCCGCTCTTGCGCATGCGGTTCATCATCGCATAAATGTCTGCCTTTACCTTTACATCAATTCCGCGGGTCGGTGAGTCCAGAATGATCAGGTCGGAATCCTTTCCGATCCAGCGCGCCAGAACGACCTTCTGTTTGTTTCCTCCGGAAAGTGCTGATACAAACTGATCAACCCCCGTCATCTTTGTGCTCATCTGCTTTGCAAACTTATCTGCAAACTGCTTCATTGTGCTTCCTTTTAAAATACCTCCCTTTTTCAGATCCTCCAGGGACGGAAGACAGATATTCTCGCAGATGGTATCATTAATAACCAGCGACTCGTTGTCACGGTCCTTCGATGCATATGCCATGCTGTGACGGATTGCATCCGGGATGGAATTAATCGGTGTGCCATCCCCCAACGTTACGCTTCCCTCACGGAAATACGATGCTCCGAAGATCGCTTTCCCAACCTCATGCATGCCACACTCGGAAAGTCCGCCGATACCAAGGATCTCGCCCTTGTGAAGCTCCAGAGACAGATTTTCGATCTGCCCCTTTACCGTCAGGTTTTTGACGGAAATCACCACTTCATCCGATACCTTCTCGCCATAATCGGTACGGTAATAGCCGTTTCCGATCTCGCGGCCTACCATCAGCTGCTTCAGTCTGTCCGGTGTTGCTTCTGCTTTTGTGATCGTTCCGATCATGACACCATCACGCAAAACACTGATGTTATCTGACTGCTCGATGACCTCTTCCAGGTCATGGGAAATGAAAATAACACAGCTTCCATTGTCACGCATCCGATGCATGACCTTGAACAGCTCCTCGCGGCCCTTCTGACCGAGCGCCGTTGTTGTCTCATCGACCACAAGCACCTTCGGATTGAAATACGTTGATTTGACGATCTCGATCAGCTTGCGGTCCTCAAAATTATAATCATCGATCGTGCGGGAAGCATCGATGTAGCTGAAGCCGTAGCTGTTTAAGTACTCCTGTGCCTGTCGGTTCATTGCCGCCGTATTTTTTACTCCGTATTTTGTGAAACGGTCCTCGTTTCCAAGAAAGATATTTTCTGCTACTGTCAATCCGGAAAGTGTTCCGATCTCCTGCACAATGATCGCAACGCCCTGATGGTTTGCTTCTACCTGATTCGTTGCGGTGATTTCTTTTCCTTCCAGTGTAAACGTTCCGGAATCCTTTTTATAAATACCGGTCAGACAGGAGGTCAGGGTTGATTTTCCTGATCCATTTTCTCCGATCAGCGCATGGATCTCGCCTTTTTCAAACGTAAGAGAAACGTGATCCAGAGCATGCGTGATTCCGAAATGCTTATCGATCTTATCCGCTCTTAATAATATTTCGCCCATTGTCGTTCCTCCTTATTTCACCACAAGACCCTTGACCGGCTTTGTCGTCAGCGCCACAATCGCAAGCAGTGCCGCGCCGGTAACGACATTCTGAATCGTTGTCGGTGCTCCAAGCGCTACAAATCCGTTGAACATCAGCTGTATGATCATCTCTCCGATCACGATTGCAATGACCGGATGACCATATTTCTTAAATGCAAGTCCGAAGAAGGTTCCCATCAGAGGCGTAAAGTTCCGGCTCATAGAGGAAAGATTTGCTGCGGACGTCATGGAGGTTCCGAAGCTGATCGTCAGGATCGACTGCAGTCCGAAGAACAGACCTGCCAGCGTAAATGCCACTACCTTATATTTCGCTACGTTCACGCCCATATTTTTCGCAACGACCTCGTTGCTTCCGATTGCATACGTGTATGTTCCTACCTTTGTGTATTTCAGAATGAACGCGCACAACAGGTAAGCAAGCACAGCCAGGATCAGGTTTGCCGGATAATCTCCAAAAGCACGGAAATTAATATCAAGAATAACGTTCTTTCCGTTTGTCGCATAAACGCTGAGTGCCTCATAGATCAGAGACAGGGCAACGGTAACGATCAGGGACGAAATGTGCAGCTTGATGTAAACCAGTCCATTAATCAGTCCGATCAGCGTGCCGCACAGAATCGGTGCAATGATCAGTCCCGCATAGCCAAAGCGGACGCTCGCATTGCAGGCAATGATTGAGGAAAGTACGATGTTCGCACCGACACTCATATCAAACGGTCCCATAACACAGATAAAATACAGTCCGCAGCCGCCGACCGCATAGATCAGCGCTGACTTCATGTACGTCGCCAGCTTATCCGGAGAACCAAAAGTTGCCGGCGCAAGAATTTTAAATACAGCCCAGAAGGCCACAAGCAGAACCAGCAGGAGTGCAATTCCGTAATACTGGCTTTGTTTCAGTTTTTTCATACCCTATCTCCTTCCTGAACACATATTTTGAGCCACGCGCCCATGCTGCAGATTCCCAGCTCTGTGCCGCGTGGCTCAGTCTTTGTTACTGTCAGTTGCTGTGTCTTGAAATTACGTCATCAATTGACAGTGAAGTTGCTGCCTTGTTCAGATCATCGAAGCTGTAGCCTGCCATCTCAACGATTTCTTCATCTGTATACGGATCTGCATCTACGAAATACTGCTCGTAGTTTGCATAGTCTTCAGAAGAGGATACGTACAGATACGGGAAGAGGATCTCGTAGCCGAAGGTACCTGCTTCTTTTACGTAGTTGCCTTTTACTGCATTGTAGGTGGTCAGGAATGCAAACAGCGGGTCGCAGAAGTGTCCGCCGGACTCAGCAAACATTCCGCCGCTCTCGAGCTGCTCAGCCAGGTCATCCAGGAAGTCGGTTGAAACAACATCGATCTTTCCGGTCAGTCCCTCGTTTGCCAGTGCTCCGATGGAACCTACCAGCGGGTCTCCGCCGCCGCCTGCAACGATCAGGGCATCCATATCCGGATTGGAGTTGTAAAGGGAAAGTGCTGCTGCAGCGCCCTCCTCAGAAGAGGTGTTTGCGTATACCGGCTCAGTCATGGTTGCCTGATCATCCGGGTTTGCTTCGTTCCACTCCTCGATTGCTTTCTTGTAGCCTGTCCATCTCTGCTGGAAGGTAGCGTCACCAACCGTCCATGCCTCAAGGCCGATGTTGCGGTCGCCGTTCTCCAGAAGGAGATTTACCAGTGTGTAGCCGTTTGTTACCTCGTCCTCATGTACGGCGCCGAGATAATACTGGGAATTGCATGCGGTCTGGTATACTTCCGGGCTGTTCTCCTCGGAAATGATGCGGAAGAACTGCATCAGATATACTTCGTTTGCATCACAGGTCTGGATTGCGGATGTCATCTCGGAGTCTGCGGAGTTGCAGATGATGATTCCGTCACAGCCTGCTGCGCAGAGCTGCTCTACCGATGCGGTAACCTGCTCTGATACGTGGCCCTGGTCTACATACATAACATTTACACCGAGCGCATCTGCTGCTTTGTCGATAACCTTCTTACACTGGCTTCCAAGTACGTCCGTGGAACTCCAGATCGATACGCCGATCGTGATATCCTCGTCTGCGGATACGTTGATCGCAGTTGCCGTTCCAAGCGATGCAACCATTGCTGCTGACAGGACAGCTGCTGCCATTTTCTTCATTCTCTTTTTCATGTTTTAAAACCCTCCCTTAAATATTTTCGTTCCGTAAAACCTCTTCCAGCCGGATTATGATTTTTCGTTCCGACTTGGTACGAGTTTATTAAACCATAATCCGGCTGGATTTTGTTAGGACATATTTGATGCACTTTGTTGTACTTTTTTTACTCTCTTCCACTCTGTTATACAATTTTGGTAACTGTTCAAAACCACCTCCAAAATGCTGCGCATTTCGTCGGTGTGGCGTATCCGCCAAATAGATTTCCATGTAAAAGTGTTCATTCATGCAAGCATGATTCACACTTTTGCATGAAAATCTGCTTGGCTCTGAACAGTTACCAATTTTGCACAAAACACTTTACAGACGGCTGCGGTATTCACTTGGACTGACGCCCATCTTTTTTCGAAATACACGGCTGAAATAATGGTAATCGTCATACCCGACAAGAAACGCGATCGCCTCCAGCTTCCGGCTCTCATCGCGCATCAGCTGCGCAGCCTTTTCCATCCGCACCCGCGTCAGGAAGGAAATGATCGACTCTCCATATTTCCTGCTGAAGATCCGTGACAGATAGCTTGCATCCACATGATACTGCTCTGCCAGCGAGGCCAGCGTGATATCTTCCGCATAATCAGTCTCAATCCGGCGGCGGATCCGCTCTATCTGTCCGGCTACGGAATCCGGCTGCTGCTGCTCTTTCTGCTCCCGCAGTCCTTCCACCATGATCTTGAGCGTCTCCGACAGCTTTTCTCCATTCAGACATTTCAGGTAATAGTCCACGTTATCCATCGCTTCTTCTATCATGCCATGCAGCTGTGGCTGCTCTTTTTGCACGTAAGAAAAAATGGTGTTTGTGATCCTTCCGACATACTGCCTGACTTCCAGATATGTCCACCCACGTTCGCCACTGCGTGCCAGATCCGTCTTTTCAAAAATCAGATGTACGGCTCCCGAAATCTGCTGGGTCTTCAGGAGATGATACAGCTCTTCCTCCAGATGCTCCCCGCTGCTTTGCAGCACCACGTTTTTTTCACCCGATGCCGGATAGCTTACCATACTGTGCTTTCGCTCAAACGGCCGCGTAACAAGCGCGGCAATCAGCTCCCGGTAAACTGCTCCGATCTCCGATCTCCACTGCTCCTTTTTGCTGTTATGTTCTGCCGTATGGTACAGCACAACCGATACCGGCCCGTACGTCGCTTCCGGAAAATGCTCCAGAACCTTTCCTGCAAAACGATTCAGCTGTGCTTCATCCGCCTTTCCGATGACAAGAAACTCACTCATCTTACTGTTGTAATGAAACAGTGTCACCGCGTCCTCTTTGCACAGCCCGCGCAGCTGCTGCTTGATATCAAACGACATCTGCAAAATATCGTGTTCAAACTGTTCCGCGATCTGCACGATATCATAAAATTTTACAAGTGCCGCCGCGTTTCCTTCCAGGGATACGCCATATTCCGCTATTTCCGTCCCCGCGCCGTAAAGCGCTGCCGTAAGCAGCGCACTGTACTCTCCGTCCTCCAGAAACGAAGCAATCTTATCCTCCTGATTCAGCTGATGCCGTGCCCGCTGCTTTTCTTCCTCACGTTTTTCTAAAAGCGCCGCTGCCTTCTCGATTACGCGCTGCAGATCCTCCCGTCCGACCGGCTTTAACAGATAGTCGATTCCACCTGAGATGAAAACACCTTTTACTTTATCAAAATCATCATACCCGCTGACTGCAATCGTAATTACCTCCGGATACTCCTCCCTCAGACGCTTCAAAAGCTCCAGTCCGTCCAGAAACGGCATGTTGATGTCAGTCAGAAGGATGTCCGGTCGCTCTTCCTCCATCCGTTCCAGCACCTCTTCACCGTCACAGGCCGGTTCCAGGAAAATGTATCCATTCTCCTCCCATGGAAAAAGGCTGCGCAGGTTTTCCCTGCTCCAGTATTCATCATCCGCTGCCAATACCCGATATCCTGCTTTTTTCATTTTCCAGCCTCCTCTGCGGTCTGTGCGGGAACCGTCACCCATACGGCTGTCCCTTCACCCTGACTGCTCTCAATCCGTATTCCGTACTGCGCACCAAACCGCCGTTTCAGCCGCGCATTCACATTCAATATTCCAATTGATACACCGGATTCCACTCTTTTTGGATCATTCTTCTCCAAAAGCTCATTCATCTCCCCGGCATCCATTCCCGTTCCGTTGTCCTGGATAAGAATTAGCAGATTTTCTCCCTCATGCTGCGAACGGATCAGCAGCTTTTTATCCTTTCTGCGCACGTTTCTAAGACCATGCGTAATCGCATTTTCAACAATTGGCTGCAGACAGATCCGCGGAAGCTGATCCTCCAGCGTCTCTTCCGCGATCTGATAATCATACGCCACATCTGAGCCGCTGCGCACGTCCATCACATACAGGTAATTTTTAACGTGCTCCATCTCCTTGCCTACGGTCGAAAACTCATCCGTCATGTTCAGACTGTAGCGAAAGACTGCCGAGAGCGAATAACACAGGCTGCTCACCAGCGGACAATTCTGCGCATTTGCAATTCCGCTCATCGTATTTAATGTATTATAAAGAAAGTGCGGATTGATCTGTGCCTGCAGCATCTTATACTCCGTCCGCTCCACTAAAAGCCGGTACTTGTACTCCTCCTGCGCCATTGCCTGCACACGGTCAAGCATTTCATTAAACTCCGTCCCGAGCACCTTCAGCTCCTCCGACCATCCGATGGGCTCCATCCGAAGCTCCGTCTCTCCGTTTTTGATCCGTTCGATCCGTTCAAGCATCTGCTCAACCGGACGGGTCAGCCATTTGGAAAGCAGCAGCACAAGCAGCGTTACCGCTGCAATCATCATGACGAGAATCACAAGCAGAGACCGGTTCAGTGATTTCTGGGTTGCGGTCAGCAAAGATTGTGATACAAGGGCAAATGCTTCCAGATTACAGTCCTCCTGACCGACCCGGATCAGATAATAATCACCGTACTCTTCTTCCAGCATACTGGTATCGTAATAATTTTCGACTACCCTGGTGAGCTGCTTCTGAATGCGCTTCTGATCCTCATTTGCCTCCCCGGTCATCGCAACTGCCCGGTCATCGATCGGCTGCAGCCACAGATAAACGTGCGAAAGATCCACATATTTATTCATGATCGCTACGAGCGCAGCACTGTCGATCTCACATATCAGATATCCGATCTGCTTCCGCTCTGCATCATAATTATGCAGCTTCAGCACAAACCGGATAATATTCTTTTTCTCCAACGGATTGTAATAGCCGGAAATCATCAGGTCGTTGCGTGCGCTGTGCACATATTCCTTGACACGGTCCTCGTTTGCCTCATATTCGGCTGCATAAATATTGCGCGAAAAGGTCTGGCAATTATATCGGTAGGCACTTACCAGCGCATCCTCCGCATCATAAAGATACATCGCAAGCAGCCGGTCCTCCTTCGTAAAACGCTTCCGTCCAAGATACCAGCTTCTCCAGTAATACGCCGTCAGCGCATCTTTTCCCTCACCTGCCGCCGCGCCTCTGAGCGCTTCGATCAGATCCCTCTCACTGTAAACGGTCAGCATTTCCGAGCGGATCGTATGGATAAATGAGGAAAGCTCCGACTGCATTTTCGTCAAGGTGTTCTCGTTGTCCGTAATACTCTCAAAGCGGATCTGCCTCCGCAAAGATTCCTGAAAAAGAAGAGTCTGCAGAAAAAGGGCACTGAGCACGCAGCCGATGCAGAATACCAGAATTGCTTTTCTCATCGTCCAGCCTTTTTTTTTCATTTTGTCCTCCCAGACATACTTTGTTTCATCCGCGTCCCACGCAGCCAAAAAGCTCCATTTTCGCCTTCGTTGCCTCCGCCACAGCCTCTACCTGATACGGGATAATATCTGTCATTGCAGTCTTTCCGTCTGCGAGTGCCTTTGCAGCCGCCGATGCCGCAGCGATATTGATATCCGTAAAAATATTAATTTTACTGATTCCGTGCGCGATCGCCGTCTGAAAATCCGTTCCGGAAAGTCCGGAGCCGCCGTGAAGCACAAGCGGTATCCCGATCGCATTTTTGATCTTTGTAATTCGTTCAAAATCGAGCTTCGGCTTAAATTTGTACAAGCCATGCGCCGTACCGACCGCAATCGCAAGCGCATCGACCCCGGTATGATCGGTAAAGTCCTTTGCCATGTCCGGATCCGTATAATAATCCTCCGGCCGTTCCAGCGCTGAGACGCCCTCGTTATCTCCGACGTGCCCAAGCTCCGCCTCCACGGTCGCACCAAACAGATGCGCAAGCTTCGTGATCTCCTTTACCTTTCGGATATTTTCTTCATACGAATCCGTTGAACAGTCATACATAATGGAAGAAAATCCCAGCTTCAGAGCCTCCACGCATTTTTCAAAGGTCAGACCATGATCGTAATGCACCACGACCGGCACATCTGCCTTTTTCGCCATCGGAAGAATCATATCGGAAAGCTCTTCCAGTGGTCCGTACGGAAGCAGGATTTCCGCAGTTCCGATGATCACAGGCGCGCGCAGCTCCTGTGCTGCCTGCAGTACCCCTCTTGCCATCTCAAAATTCACTGTATTAAATAATCCGACTCCGTATCCTTTTTCTGCTGCCGGAAGCAGCACATCATTCAAATTTACAAGCATCCTCTTCCCGCCTTTCTGCTGCTGTCAGATCAAGCGGATATTCGCAATCCTCTTCGCCTGACTCGGTTAAACAGCTCTGCTTTATCAGTAAAAATTTATTCGTCTCGCTTCGCCCAGCCGCGCTCGATTCGCGTATTCAGCTCTTCAAGTGAACAGATTCCGTCCAGTGCCCCGTACGATGCCACACAGGATGCCCCCTGCGCAGCCGCCAGCTGAATACAGCGCAGAAGCGGATATCCATCCAGCATCGCACACAGAAATGCTGCGATCGTCGTATCACCGGCGCCCGTCCCTGACAGTACCTGATCTGGAACATAGCTCCTCTCAAAGCCTTCCTTTGCTCCCCAGTTCACCGGATCGATCCCGGTAATCGCTGCCAAAGCTCCCAGCTGCCCTGTATCAGCCGTTTTATAATACAGTCCCGGCGCTCCGCACTTGATCAGTACCATTTTTGCGCCAAGTGCAATACAACGCTCTGCAAGAGGCCGGACATCCGTTTCCGGATCCAGAAATTCCACCGGATCTCCTCCATCCGCCCGTTTCTGCCATGATTCATACCGTGGTCTGTCAAGCATAAAGCAAAGCTCTTCCACACTCGGCACAAAAAAGTCCACATACGGAAGCACTCTTTCCAGTATCGCTTCCCAGTCTGCCCGGCCGGCCTCTGAATCCGCATCCACAGCAGCCATATCCATCGATGTGGCAATTCCATGCTCTTTCATATATTTCATCATGATTTCCAGCTCTTCCCCGCCGCGCTCATACATTTTTTTCATAATCGGCGGATAACCGAAATGAAACAGCACCGCATCCTCAAGCTTCTTCTGATCGATATCTGCAAAGGTAAAGGTATCGTTACACCCAGGGTCGTGCAAAAAAATACGATCAGCTCCCGGTACTGCAATCACTGCGGAATACGAGGTCCGCTCCCCCTGCACCGCAATGATTCCATCTGCCGCACCGTATTTCCGATAAATATCGGCCAGAATCTTACCAAATTCATCCATCCCGGTCTTCGCCATCAGACAGACCTCTGCGCCAAGCAGCCGCATCGCCAGCCCCGTATTGGAAACTGAGCCGCCGCTGCTGATGCTGACGCCCTCCATCTGGATCAGACGCCCCGGCACCAGCACATCCCCGATCCGCCGACAGCCCCCACTGCGCGGAAATACCGGTGTAATATCCAGACACGCATGCCCGGCCGCCACCACTTTCTTTTTTACTTTCACGTTTTCGCACCCCGTTTTTCGTTATTTCCATCCACTGCCCGTATTTCTGTGTTTTGACACTTACAGTCATAATAACTATTTTTTACATATTTGTACAGTATTTTTCGTCGATTTATACCATTTCTCCGATAAAACGTGCTATGTTTGCTGAAGAAACAGCAACAAAAAGCCCCCTGCTGATTGCTTTTCACAATCCTGCAGGGGACCTCCTTATTCGTATCAAAATTTCTATCAAAGCGAGCGTTCGCAATCCGCTTCGCGGCCTATCTGCGTTCATAATCCGGGTATTCGATCTTCACCAGTTTCAGCCCATGCGCCGGAGCTGTCTCGGCCGCCGCACTGCGATCCTGCGCCGCCAGAATTTCCGGTATCTGCTCCGGTTTTATCAGTCCGCCGCCTACCCGAAGCAGTGTTCCGGTAATGATGCGGACCATATTGTAAAGAAAACCATTTCCGCGAATGCGAAGCACGATCTGATCACCGGTCTTTTCAACATCAAGACTGTAGATCGTACGTACGCAGTTTGTCACCTCTTCTTTTTTCGTACAGAAGCTGGTAAAATCGTGTTCCCCAACCAGATATGCAGCTGCTTTTTTCATCTGTTCCACATCAAGCTCCCAATAGTAAAACAGGGAATACAGACGGCTGCACGGATCCGGAAACTTCCGGCTGCAGATCCGGTATTCATACGTCTTTACTGTACGCTGAAATCTCGGATGAAAATCAGAGGGCACCTCACAGGAATCCTGGATGCGGATATCCTGCGGAAGCCGTGTATTCAGCGCATAGGAAATCCGCTCTGCCGGCATGCGCGCCGATGTATCAAAAACCGCCACATTTCCATCTGCATGCACGCCTGAATCTGTGCGGCTTGCACCGATCACATGAATTTCCTCTCCCAGCAGTTCGGAAAGATGATGATTTAAAACACTCTCAATTGTGATTCCGTTCGGCTGTACCTGCCAGCCGCAATAATTTGTTCCATCGTATGCAACGATTATTTTTACTCTCTTCATATGTCATCAAAACCCAAATACCATAATCCGGCTTGCCGCAAACATCACGATGAGATAGCCCGCCATCACTGCATACGCTGCTTTATCCCGTGATGCATATACGAGCGGCTTCATCTTCGTCCTGCCCTCACCACCGTGGTAACCGCGCGCTTCCATCGCCATCGCCAGATCGTTCGCACGGCGAAATGCCGAAATAAACAGCGGCACCAGCAGCGGCACCATGTTTTTTGCCTTCTGAATGAGATTTCCAGACTCAAAGTCTGCGCCACGCGCCATCTGCGCCTTCATGATCTTATCCGTCTCATCAAGAAGGATCGGAATAAACCGAAGTGCGATCGACATAATCATGGAAATCTCATGCACCGGAACATGGACTTTTCCAAGCGGACGAAGCGCCTTCTCCAGTCCGTCTGTCAGATTGTTCGGTGTCGTCGTCAGTGTCATAACGGAAGAACCGAGAATCAGGTAAACCAGCCGGATCGCCATGAACGCTGCCGTTTCAATTCCTTCTTTTGTAACTGTCAGCTTCCACAGATGCAGCACCGGAGTACCCGGAATCAAAAATAAATTAAATACGACTGTGATCATCAGCAGAATCAGGATCGACTTCAGACCTCGCATCATAAATTTCAGCGGCACCTTTGAAATATGGATCACCGCTGCAAGTGCCAGCGTCGCTACCACATATGCGCTCACTGAGCGGAACGCAAACAGGGAAATGATGAACACCATCGTGCCTGCCAGCTTTACTCTCGGGTCCAGTTTATGAATGACGGAATCCGCCGGATAATACTGGCCTAATGTGATATCTCTTATCATTGCTTTCTCTCTTTCTCTATGACGTGCTCCCGGAATCTTTCCTGCGCCTGTATACCGGAGTAAATACTCACGCCTTTTTATGCAGCGCCGCAAAAATACTCTCCGCCGCCTCTTCCACCGTTGTCGCCTGCGGATCAACGTTCCAGCCCTTTTCCTTCAGGTCATGCATCAGATACGTCACCTGCGGTGCCGCAAGCCCGACGGACTCCAATTCACGGTAATGTTGAAATACCTGCTGCGGTGTGTCATCAAACATCACCTGTCCCTTATTCATCACTATGATGCGCTCCACATATCGTGCCACATCCTCCATGCTGTGCGACACGAGCACAACTGTGATATGCTTTTCCTTATGAAGCAATGCAACCTGGTCAAGGATCTCATCACGACCCTTCGGATCAAGCCCGGCCGTCGGTTCATCCAGTACCAGCACATCCGGCTCCATCGCAAGGATCCCCGCAATTGCCACTCTCCGTTTCTGGCCTCCCGAGAGTTCAAACGGCGATTTCCGGTAATGCTTTTCCTTAAGCCCCACAAGCCGCAGAGCCTCCTTCGCACGCCTCTCTACCTCTTCCTTTGGCAGTCCGAGATTCTTTGGCCCGAAACAGACATCGGAAAAGACATCCACCTCAAACAGCTGATGCTCCGGATACTGAAAAACAAGGCCGACCTTGCTGCGCAGCGTGCGCAGATCATAGCCTTCCTCGTAAATATTCTTTCCATTATAATAGATGGCACCGCTCGTTCCCTTCAACAGTCCGTTCAGATGCTGGATCAGCGTCGATTTGCCGGATCCGGTATGACCGATCACACCGATAAACTGCCCGTCCGGAAGCTCCAGATTAATATCTTTTAAGGCATGCTTTTCAAATGCGGTACCCTCACTGTATACATAATTTAAATGTTCAATTCTGATCGCCATGGATCTGTCTGTTCCTTTCTGCTGCGCTCTACACAGAGTTTACCTGCTTCTCTGTGTGTCTCCTTGTGCCTCTGCACTATATGATTATGATGCCAGGGTCAAAAGCCTGAAACCCCGTAAGGCATCTTTTGACCTTAACATCATGATTATTTCTCTATGCATGTTTCCGGTTCATACCGTTTCATACGCGATCCTCTCATTTACGCGCGCAGTTTCTCCAGCTCCTGCTCCAGTTCTTTCATTGAAAGAATGCCATCTGGCAGCGGAACTCCCTTCTTCTGCAACTCGTACGCAACCAGTGTTGCCTGCGGAACATCCAGCCGGTACGATTTGAGCTCCTCCACATGGGAAAAAACTTCCTTCGGTGTTCCCTGCATAACTATTTTTCCCTGATCCATTACGATCACCTTATCTGCCTCGATCACCTCTTCCATATAATGAGTGATCAGCAGCACTGTCACGTGTTCCTTGCGGTTGAGCTCCTGTACCGTGTGAATAACTTCTTTTCTTCCGTTCGGATCCAGCATCGCTGTCGGTTCATCGAGTACGATGCATTTCGGACGCATTGCCACGACTCCGGCAATCGCCACGCGCTGCTTCTGACCGCCGGAAAGCTTATTCGGAGAATGAGAACGGTATTCCCACATTCCGACTGCCTTCAGACTCTTTTCCACACGCTCCCAGATTTCTTTCGTCGGCACCCCCATATTTTCCGGTCCAAACCCGACATCCTCATCCACAATCGTACCTATAATCTGATTGTCCGGATTCTGAAATACCATGCCGGCGCTCTGACGAATCTCCCAGAGCTTCGATTCATCCTTCGTATCTTTTCCGTCTACATACAGCGTGCCTTCTGTTGGCAGAAGAATTGCATTGATGTGCTTTGCAAGCGTCGATTTTCCAGAGCCATTGTGCCCCAGAATCGCGACAAAATCGCCCTCCTTCACATCAAGATCGACCTGATCGACCGCACGGACTGCTTCCTCCTCTTTTCCGTCCTCATCAACCCTGAAATAGTCATAGGACAGCTTTCTGCCTTTTATGATATTCATCTTAATTTTTATCCTTTTCCATGTAACTCCATGTAACCTATTTGCGTAGCAAACGGATTGCCTGCCTGCACGCATCGCACTGTGCACGATTCCGCATGCATACAACACTCATTTGCCTGTCCGATTATAGCAAGTCACCGTCCAAAAAGCAAGGAGGAATCAAAGGTACTGGCTGAACTCGATCTTCTCCTTATTCGGTCCTTCAATCGTGAAAAAGCGTACGCCGTTCTCCCAAAACGGAAGGAAGTGGATCGTATCCTTCGTTGTATTGAGTCCCTGTTCATTGATGTACTGATAAACCTCCTCAATATCCTTCACATCAAGCGCTACGTGATCAATCGCGCCTGCCTTCAGCACGGCAGCTCTGTTTTCATACGTCTCCATCACAAGTGTGCCATGCTTCAAAAATGCCACTTTCTCATTCGCTGCCTCGTTAACCGTTTCAAATACCTTCTCAAATCCAAGCTTTTCATAAAATGCAATGGTCTCTTCTATATTATTTGTCGGTATTCCTACGTGCTGTACGCCTGTTGTATAAGTTTTTGTATTCATTTTTTTATCCTGCCTTTCTCTTTGATCTAATGCCAGGGTCAAAAGCCCGAAACTATGATGCCTGCGGATTGTTTTGCCTTTTTCTTCTTTGCATCATATCACGAAATCCAGACAGCCACAACCCGGATACAAACAGATTTCTTGCATTTTTCGCAGTCCATTTTCCGCTTCTTCCTTATTTCCTATTTCTCTTTCTTTTTTTGACCTTTTTTCGTATACTGTACCTGCATTACTGCACAGGAACGATTTCACATTTCACAAAGGAAGGATTTATTTTTTATGGAAAGCAATTGTAATAAAGCACACACAAACGAACCGCAGCAAAATACCTATACTCAGTCTGTTACCGGAATCGTCATCCGTGATCACAAGGTTTTACTGGCACGGCACACCTACGGCGTTGGCAAAAACCGTCTGATCGTTCCGGGCGGTTACCTGGAGCCAGGTGAAACGCCGCAGGAAGCACTCCGCCGCGAATACCTTGAAGAGACTTCGATCGTCGTAGAACCAAAAGAAGTCATTGGCATCCGCTTCAACCAGAAAGACTGGTACGTCGCCTTTGCCGCCGAATACGTCTCTGGCACAGCCTCCTCCGACCACGATGAAAACAGCGAAGTCCTCTGGCTTGACGTCGATGAGGCTCTGACCCGCGATGACGTGCCGGACCTGACAAAAAAACTGATCCGGTGCGCGCTCAAAAGTGAACAGGGCTTCGTCAACATTCCTTACGACGGTACCAAAAAATACGGGGAATATTCTTTTTACGGCATTTACTAAAAAGTCAAAATACCGTAATTTTCTGTCATATTAGCAGTAGATTTTTTCTTCTCTCCCAGTTATAGTAGGAGATAACAAAACGGAATGATTTCTGCAGTTTTTTGTGAAATAACGCAAAAAAGAAGCTTTCGAAGTCAGAATAACGTTACTATGAAACGAATCAGGCAGCAGAGCGGATTACAAATATCCGCTTTGGCAATATTAGGTTGAGCCGGATCGTAAATCAAACATCTGCAATCCGCCGCCGAAAATTTTGCAGGCGGAAAACAGCAGCAAGTACGCACATACAGGAGGAAAAAACAATGGCAGAAGAAAAAAAAGCATGGTGGAAGGAAGCCGTTATTTATCAGATTTATCCGCGCAGCTTCGCGGACAGCAACAGTGACGGCATTGGTGATCTGAATGGTATCACCGCGCACCTCGATTATCTGGAGACACTCGGAATTGATGTGATCTGGCTTTCTCCGGTTTACAAATCACCGAACGATGACAACGGCTACGATATTTCCGATTACCGTGATATCATGGATGATTTCGGTACAATGGAAGATTTCGACCGTCTGCTTGCAGAAGCACACCGTCACCATATCAAAATTGTTATGGATCTCGTCGTTAACCATACCTCTGATGAGCATGCATGGTTTATCGAAAGCCGCAGCTCCAAAGACAATCCGCATCGTGATTACTATATCTGGAAGGAGCCGAAGAACGGAAAAGAACCGAACAACTGGGGTTCCTGCTTCGGCGGTTCCGCATGGGAGCTTGACGAGCGTACCGGCATGTACTATCTGCACTGCTTTTCCAAAAAACAGCCGGATCTGAACTGGGAAAATCCGAAGGTCCGCGACGAAGTCTTTGATATGATGAACTGGTGGTGCGAGAAGGGCATCGACGGTTTCCGTATGGATGTCATCAGCATGATCTCCAAGGATCAGTCTTATCCGGACGGACCGGTTGAAGACGGACTTTACGGCAGCTTCGGTCCGTATGTCTGCAATGGCCCGCGCGTCCATGAATTTCTTCAGGAAATGAACAATCGCGTGCTCTCCCACTATGACCTGCTCACCGTAGGTGAGGCAGCCGGTGTTACAATCGACGAAGCAAAGAAATACGCAAACAGCGACGGTACTGAGCTTGGTATGGTATTCCAGTTTGAGCATGTAGATCTTGTAAAGAGCCCGATTGGAAAATGGACTGACCAGAAACCGCAGCTGACCGACTTCCGCCGTGTCATGAACAAATGGCAGTACGAGCTGGAAGGCAAGGCCTGGAACAGCCTTTTCCTCGATAACCATGATCAGCCGCGCGTTGTCTCCCGTTTTGGCAACGACTCTGAAGCATATCGCGTCATCTCTGCAAAAATGCTTGCTACCTGCCTGCACATGATGAAGGGCACACCGTACATCTATCAGGGCGAAGAGCTCGGCATGACAAACGTTTACTTTGACAAGCTGGAGGACTACCGCGACATTGAGAGTATCAATGCCTTCCATCAGTATGTCGACAGCGGCATCGTAAAAGCAGAGGACATGATGCGTTACCTCAAAGAGATCAGCCGTGACAATGCCCGTACTCCGATGCAGTGGGATGATTCCAAAAACGCAGGCTTTACAGACGGTACTCCGTGGATCAACGTAAACCCGAACTACAAAGAGATCAATGCAAAGGCCGCTGTTGCTGACCCGAATTCTGTTTTCCATTATTATCAGGAGTTGATTAAGCTGCGTCACACGCTTCCGATCATCGTCTATGGAAAATTCCAGGGGCTTCTTGAGGACAGCGAAACCATTTATGCTTACAATCGCCTTCTTGACGGGCAGGTACTGACCGTTACCTGCAACTTCACCGATCAGGAACAGGACTGCACACTCTTTGATGATCTGGCCGGCGAAGAGCTGATCTCCAACTACAAAGAGCATAAAACTGGAAAACTGCAGCCGTACGAGGCACGCGTCATTCTTCGTAAATGAAAACAGAAACACATGACCGGCTTCCTTCTTCCTTAAAAGAAGCAAGACAGCATGGAAGCTTCAGTTTTCCATGTGCCTTTTATCAGGCGGTGCGTGAAATCAATCCGCCTGGTTTCCCATTTACGGTCAAACATCACTGGCACGAACCAATCGAGATCATCTATCTTGAGCAGGACTCTTATCAGGTTGACATCAATATGACGATGACCCATCTCAAAAGCCCATGCTTTTGTTTTATTAACAGTGGAGAACTGCATGCCCTTACCTCCGATTCTGACCAGTATCGAGAACAGGCTGTCGTCTTCTCTCCCGATCTGCTCACATTCGCTGCTATGGACCCGGCGCAGGAACAGTTTCTGCTTCCATTATCGGAACATAAGCTTTCCTTTCCGTCTTTTCTTGAGACTGATCACCCGGCATTTTCGGACGTACAGCAGGAATTTTTCCGGATCCGCTCAATCTTCTTCCGGGAAAATCGCAGCTGTTCAGATCAGTTTACAACCGAAGATGCCGTTTCACAGCTGCGGATCAAGGCTGCACTTTTGAATATTCTCGGAATTCTCGCTGAGCATGCTCTGCTTACCTCAAATGAACCGGCACGCAACCCGCGCGTGGAGCTTCTTAAGACCGTGATCAGCTACATCCGCCAAAACTACCAGCATCCGCTTTCTCTTGGAGAGCTGGCTGGGCTTGCCGGAATGAACGAGCAGTATTTCTGCCGTTTTTTCAAAAAAGCACTTGGCAAAACACCCGTTTCCTACATCAATGACTTCCGTATCCGGCATGCGGCAACACTGCTGCGTACGACCGAACTGCCGGTCACGGAGGTCTGCCTGGAAAGTGGCTTCAATAATCTTGGGCATTTTATGAAGGAATTCAAAAAAGCGACCCAGTTTACACCGCTGCAGTTCCGCAGGCAAAGTATGGCGGAAACCTTTCCCGAAAACAAATACTCTTAAAATGAAAGGTATTTTACTATGCAAAAAAAATGGTGGCACAAAAAAACAGCCTATCAGATCTACCC
>ERZ824473.603-NODE-603-length-61803-cov-4.998753_pt1 | contig 61803 bp, 58 predicted proteins | sample MGYA00519874_ERZ824473 | MGnify/ENA primary metagenome ERZ824473 (study PRJEB31778, sample SAMEA3449151) | human gut metagenome | biome: human gut; feature: human-associated habitat; material: faeces | place: United Kingdom | collected 2010/2012 ... | reverse complement strand
TCTTCTGATGATTTCTCTGGATAGAGCAGTCACGTTCTCCCAGATGGATTACATTTCCCTGACTGTCTGCAAGGATCTGAAATTCAATATGTCGCGGATTTACCACAAAATGTTCAATGTACATGGTACCGTCGCCAAAAGCGATCTCGGACTCTTTTCTGGCTGTTGCGTAGGCCTCCGGAAATTCCTCCGGTGTATTTGCCACGCGCATGCCTTTTCCACCGCCACCAAGAGCTGCCTTGATAATCACCGGATAGCCGATGCGCTCTGCCTCTTTAAGACCGGTTTCAATATCTTCCACATCCCCTTCACTGCCTGGAACTACCGGAACACCCGCCGCGATCATGGTGCTTCTTGCAATCTTTTTGTTGCCAAGCATGCGGATAACCTTTGATGGTGGTCCTACAAATGTAATTCCGCATTTTTCGCAGAGCTCCGCAAATCTGGCGTTTTCGGAAAGAAAACCAAAGCCCGGATGGATCGCATCCGCACCGGAAACCATGGTTGCGCTGATGATCTGCTCCATATTCAGATAACTCTGTGCGGAAGGTCCCGGCCCGATGCAGATTGCTTCGTCTGCCAGCTGCGTATGAAGACTTTCCTCATCTGCCTCGGAATAAACCGCTACCGTTGCAATTCCCATTTCCCTGCAGGCACGGATAATACGCACCGCGATCTCGCCTCTGTTGGCAATCAGTAACTTTCGAATCATACAATCACCTTACCCGATCATAAATGTAAGTTCTGCCTCTACGGCAACTTCTCCGTCTACAGATGCCACTGCGGAACCGATTCCCACAGGGCCCTTTCTGCGGATGATCTTTGTCTCAAGACGGAGCTTGTCTCCCGGAACTACTTTTCTGCGGAATTTGCACTTGTTGATGCCGCCGAAATAAGCAGTTTTTCCCTTCATATCCTCCAGGGAAAGGATGGCTACCGCGCCAACCTGGGCCAGTGCCTCCACCATAAGGACACCTGGCATTACCGGCTCCTTGGGAAAATGTCCACGGAAAAAGTCCTCGCGGAAAGTCACACATTTATATCCAACGGCAAACTCTCCCGGTTCATAATCTTCGATATAGTCCACAAGCAGAAACGGATGTCTGTGCGGAATGATCTCTTCGATCTGTTTTACATCAAGATGTTTCATTTATTTATCCTCCTGAAAGGCTTCGAAAAATTTTATTTGATGCGGAAAAGTTTCTGGCCGTATTCCACCGGCTGTCCGTTTTCCACATAGATCTCTACGATCTCGCCGTCAAAATCACTTTCGATCTCATTCATCAGTTTCATGGCTTCCACAATTGCAAGAACCTGGCCTTTTTTTACCTTATCTCCTACCTGAACGTAAGGCGGAAGATCCTGGGACGGTGCTGCGTAGAAGGTTCCTACCAGAGGAGAAGTTACCAGGCTGCCGGTCTGGTCGTCTGATTTCTGCGGTGCGGGTTTTGACTGCTCAGTGCTTTGTGCGGATGCAGTATTCACTGCCTGTGTTTCTGTTGCATCTTTTCCACCGGCCATTCCTGCTGCCGGAATGTTTTCCACAGTTTCCCCCATAACACCCTGGATAACCTGTGGTTTTCCGTGTTCCATGCTCAAAGTCAGATCTGCTGTCTCGTAAGTAAAAGCGGTAAGTTCTGATGCCGATACGTGATCGATCAGTTCAAGGATCTGGTTAAATTCCATGATTTCACTCCTCCTCATACTTCTTTACAAGCAATGTTCCGTTGTGTCCTCCAAAGCCAAGGGAATTGCTCATTGCATAGCGCACTTCCTGTTCTGCCGGAGCGCCGATCATATAGTTGAGATCCAGCTCTTCCTCTGTCTCTTTTGTTCCCACTGTCTGGTGGATAAAGCCGTCCAGAATGGATTTCACGCATACGATAAATTCAACAGCTCCTGCTGCTCCCAGAAGATGTCCTACCATGGATTTTGTGGAGTTGATCTTCACTTTTTTTGCCGCATCCTGAAATGCAAGTTTGATGGCTCTTGTCTCAAACAAGTCATTGTGATGGGTTCCGGTTCCATGGGCGTTGATGTAGTCCACTTCTTCTGGGGAAACACCAGCTTCTTTCATGGCATTTTCCATGGCACGGGCAGCGCCGCTTCCGTCCTCAGCCGGAGATGTGATATGAAAAGCATCTGCAGTTGCGCCGTATCCCACAACTTCTGCCAGGATATGGGCGTTTCTCTTTTTCGCATGTTCCAGCTCTTCCAGAACAACCACACCTGCGCCCTCACCCATAACAAAACCGCCTCTGTCTTTGTCAAAAGGAATAGAAGCGCGCAGCGGGTCCTCACTTGTGCTCAGTGCAGTAAGGCTTGCAAATCCTGCGATTCCGATGGGGCAGATGGCTCCTTCTGTACCGCCTGCAAGCATCACGTCCGCATCGCCGTACTGGATGGCGCGGAACGCATCTCCGATACAGTGTGTTCCTGTTGCACATGCAGTTACCACGTTGGTACATTTTCCTTTTGCACCAGTGGCAATGGAAACATTTCCGGCTGCCATGTTTGTGATCATCTTCGGAACAAGAAGGGGATCAACCCTTGAAGGACCTTTTTCCACAAGCTTCTTCTCATTTGTCTCAGTAGCCTGAAGGCTTCCCACACCGGAACCGATGATCACGCCTACCATATACGGATCTTCCTCTTCCATCTTAAGCCCTGCATGTTCCACAGCTTCCAGGGCAGCCGCTACGGCATACTGGGAAAAAGGCTCCATTCTTCTTGCGGTTCTTGGGTCCATGCGGTCTTTTGCCACAAAATCCTTCAGCTCCGCTGCCAGTGTTGCCTTATATCCGGTTGTATCAAAACGGGTGATCGGCCCGATTCCCACTTTTCCTTCTTTTACTCCGCTCCAGAAACTTTCCACATCATTTCCGATCGGTGTTACTGCTCCAAGTCCTGTTACTACTACTCGTCTTTTCATCCATCTGTCCTCCTGGAAACTTTCCCTACATTGCCATTCCGCCGTCTACGCGAAGTACCTGTCCTGTGATGTAACGTGCACCGTCCGATGCCAGAAATGCAGCTGCTTTTGCCACATCTTCTGTAGTTCCCATACTTCCCATGGGGATGGATGCCGCAATATTTTCTTTTACTTTGTCAGAAAGCACGTCCGTCATGTCTGTTTTGATAAATCCCGGTGCAATGGCGTTGACTGTGATTCCTCTGGATGCCAGCTCTTTTGCGGCGGATTTTGTAAGGCCGATGATTCCTGCTTTGGATGCCGCATAGTTGGCCTGTCCTGCATTTCCCCGAAGGCCTACCACCGATGAAAGGCTGATGATCTGGCCGCTTCTCTGTTTCAGCATCATTCTGGACACATGGCGGATGCAGTTGAACGTTCCTTTCAGATTGGTGTCAACAACTCTGGAAAAATCTTCTTCGCTCATCTTCATGAGAAGTCCGTCTTTTGTAACCCCGGCATTGTTTACCAGAATATCAACACGTCCATATTTTTCTGCAATGGCTTTGAAAAAAACTTCGCATGCATCAAAATCTGCCACATTGCACTGCATGATATCTGCTTCACCACCGGCTGCCTCGATCTCTGCCTTTGTTTCTCTGGCCTTTTCTTCTGAGCCGTTATAATTGATCACTACAAGGTTTCCTGCTTTTGCAAGTTCCAGGGCGATGGCTTTTCCGATTCCACGTGCACCGCCTGTTACCACTGCGATTTTTTTCTCTGACATATGAATTCCTTTCTATCTATACCAGTTCCTGGCAGACTTTTTCTGCGTCTTCTACGGTCTGAATGTTATATACTTTTACATTTCTGTCGATCTTTCTCATAAATCCGGCCAGTGTTCTTCCTGGTCCGATCTCCACGAATGTATCCACGCCCTGGCGGATCATGTTTTCCACGCTCTGCTGCCAGCGCACAGAGGAAGAGATCTGTTTTTCCAGAAGTGCTTTTGTTTCAGATGAATGTTCCACATATTCTGCAGTCACATTGGTGACATAGGGGATCTGAAGTTCATGGAGTGTGATATCATCCAGAACTTTTCCCAGTTCTTTTCCTGCTGTGGCAAGCATTGCAGAGTGGAACGGACCGCTGACATTTAACGTGATCACCCTTCTTCCACCGGCTGCTTTCAGCTTTTCGGAAGCTTCAGAAACCGCTTCGCTAAGTCCTGTGATCACGATCTGGCCGGGACAGTTGTAGTTGGCAATACTTACGTCTGCAATGTCTGCAAGCACTTCTTCGATCTTCTCTGTTTCCATTCCCATAACTGCCGCCATGCTTCCCTGTCCTGCCGGAACTGCCTGTTCCATAAGGATTCCTCTTTTTCTGACGGTTGTAATGGCGTCCTTAAGATCCATGCCCCCGGCAGCCTCAATGGCACAGTACTCACCAAGGCTTAACCCTGCGGTTACATCTGGATGAAGTCCCATTTCCTCCACCACTTTTTCCATGGCAAGGCAGGTGGTGACCAGCGCAGCCTGTGTGTACTCAGTAAGATCAAGCTGGTCGTTTTCTTCAAAGCAGAGTGCTTTCATATCCAGATCCAGCCACTTACTGGCCGAATCAAAAACTTCTTTTGCAGTATCGTATTTCTCATAAAAATCTTTTCCCATTCCGGCTTTCTGTGCGCCCTGGCCTGGGAAGATGAATGCTGTTTTTCCCATTTTTTATTCCTCCACAAGAAAACTGTTCTTCTTTACAGCTTCTTTTGTCTCTGCCATCAGTCTTGCCATCAGGTCCTTGCAGGCCGGTACATCTTTTACCATTCCTGCGATCTGGCCGGACATGACGCTTCCTGTTTTTACATCGCCGTCTACAACTGCTTTTCGGAGACCTCCAAGGGTCAGCATTTCCAGTTCTTCAAAAGATGCTCCTGCTGCTTCTTTTTCCAGATATTCCTTTGTCATGGGATTTCTTAAGGTACGGACCGGATGTCCTGTGGTTCGGCCAGTTACTCTTGTATCGATATCTCTGGCTTTCAGAAGGAACTGTTTGTAATTTTCATGTACATTACATTCCTCTGTTGCCACAAAACGAGTTCCCATCTGTACGGCTTCCGCACCCAGCATAAAGGCTGCCGCGATTCCACGGCCGTCTGCAATTCCGCCTGCCGCGATCACCGGGATCTTTACTGCATCCACAACCTGTGGTACCAGCGCCATAGTAGTTGTCTCACCGATATGTCCGCCGGACTCAGTTCCCTCAGCAACCACCGCATCTGCACCGCAGCGCTCCATTCTTCTTGCAAGAGCTACAGATGCAACGACCGGGATCACTTTTACTCCTGCAGCTTTCCATTCTTCCATATATTTCTCCGGGCTTCCGGCGCCGGTTGTTACCACTTTGATGCCTTCTTCCACGACGATCTTCGCAACCTCATCGGCGCTTGGGCTCATCAGCATGATGTTTACACCGAAAGGCTTATCTGTCAGTTTTTTTGCTTCGCGGATCTGCTCACGTACCCATTCCGCCGGTGCGTTTGCTGCTGCGATCAGTCCCAGGCCGCCTGCCTCGGATACTGCTGCCGCAATGTGATGGTCTGCCACCCAGGCCATACCGCCCTGGATAATTGGATATTCGATACCAAGTAATTCTGTCACTCTTGTTTTCATTTTTTACCTCCGGGAAATTGAGTCAGGCGGATATTTGCAACCCGCTTTTCTTCTTGCTCATAGTTTCAACAGTCCGTTAATCGGGACTTTACTTTGTTTGCGTCTAATACTCGATCAGGCTCGCGCCATATGTCAGCCCGCCACCGAATCCTGCAAGGACCAGTTTGTCGCCCTTTTGCAGTTTTCCGCTTTTTTTTACCTCATCCAGAAGAATGAGAAGGCTTGCGGAAGACGTATTGCCGTATCTGTCCATGTTCATGGGAAACTTGGAAATGTCTTCGCCCAGCCGTCTTGCCGCGGAGCGGATGATCCGCTCATTTGCCTGGTGGAGAAGATAATACCGGATGTCCCCATAAGAAATCTTTTCTCTGTAAAGAAGGGTTTTTACAGCTTCCGGTACTTTGGATACTGCAAAAGTAAACACTTCTTTTCCATTCATCTGTATGTAGGTTTCTCTTGCTTTCGGGTCATTTTCGTAGCGGATCTGATTTCTACTCTGTAAAGTAAGTGCGCCGCCTTTTTTTCCAATGGAATGGGTTACCTGTGCATATCTGCCGCCCTCTTCTGCTCTCAGTACAACTGCTCCTGCGCCATCTCCGAAAAGAATACAGGTGCCACGGTCTGTCCAGTCCGTTAAACCGGACAGTTTTTCCGCACCGATCACAAGGGCATTCCGGTAAATCCCCTGAGCCAGGTATGCCTGTGCGGTGTTTAAGGCCAGAAGAGATCCTGTACAGGCTCCGTTCAGATCAAAGCAGGTGGCATTTTCCGCGCCGATCCGCTCCTGTACACCACATGCCACACAGGGCATGATCTCTGTGGGAGAAATGGTGGCCACAAGAATCAGGTCGATCTCTTCCACATCCATTCCTGCATCTTCCACTGCCCGCAATGCCGCCTGCGCTGCCATTGTCACAGTGTCTTCCTCTTCTTTTGCAATATGTCTCTGTACCACACCGGTTCTTTCCCTGATCCATTCATCACTGGTTTCCACCATTTTTGCCAGATCGTTGTTATCCCACACTCTGTCCGGTGCCCAGGAACCAGTTCCACATATTTTACCTGTCATATTTTTCTCCATGATATCTGTCGTCAAGCAGTCTGTATAAATCTGTACTGCTGTTCTCTGAATTATCTTTTATCTTAAAATATTTTGATTATCAAATTATATCATCATAAAAGTATTTGTCAAGAAGGAAATTTCTAACAGAATTCCGATCTGGTATTAATGAAATTTTGTGCTATGATAAGAATGTTGTATAGAAAGAGAGTGTGATAAGAAATGAAAAAAGATATATTCCTCCGGATTGTCTTCTATGCCGCCGGCCTTCTGATCCTGGCGCTGGGGATCATCCTTAACACCAAATCGGGTCTTGGTGTCTCCCCGATTATTTCTGTGGCCTACAGTATTGCCACCATTGGCGGATTTAACTTTGGTAATATTACTTTTCTTTTGTATTCCGCATTTGTTGTGGTTGAGATTGTTTTACATATCTTCCGGAATCAGAGATATTCCAGAGAAGCGGATGGTACCATTGCTCCGGCAGCACACCGGGATTTGAAACTGGTACTTTTGATGGATCTTCTGCAGCTGCCCTTAAGCCTTGTATTCACACGTTTTATGAACCTTTTTTCCGCTCTGCTGCCAGCTCCGTCCGACAATATGTTATCCAGGCTTCTGATCCTTGCCGCCGGAATCATCCTTACCGGTATCGGTGCCGCAATGTCTCTGAACATGCGTATCATCCCCAATCCGGGAGACGGGATTGTACAGGCTATTTCCGACTGTGTTGGAAAATCTGTTGGCTTCACCAAGAACTGCTTTGACCTCTTTAATATCTGCCTTACTACTTTCATTGGTCTGATCTTCGCTCATAAGCTGATCGGTATCGGACTTGGAACTGTCATCGCCGTACTTGGCGTAGGACGCGTGATCGCAGTATTTAATCATCTTTTTATGAAAAAAATGACAGCTGCCGCAGGCGTGGAGTATTGATCTCCACATTCCTGCTGCAGCTGTCATTTTTTCTTTCTACTTCATCGCCCACTGCGCCAGACACACCGCACCGATCTGCACAAGCAGTATCACCGGTACGCCGACCGCAAATTTGGCCTTGCGTGTTTTGTGGTGAAAAAATCTCATACCTAAGATAGCTCCGGCACTGCCACCGATGACAGCGCTTAAGATCAGAGTCTTCTCCGGAATTCTCCACATATTGCGGCGGGCATTCTGCTTGTCGATACCGAAAAGCACAAAAGCCAGGATATTGACCGCAAGCAGATAATAATATATGTAATTGTTCATGTTTTTTCTCCTGATTCAGTGTCCTGTATTTTGGACTTTATAATTTTATGATCAGTACCGGTATCGGCGGATTATTGGGCCGGTTTGCATATTCCGACCGGATCACCAGATATTTATGCGGGTCCAGCTGACGGACAAATGCAAGCATCTCATCCCTCTCCTGAAATCCGGTATCCCCTCCACTGTAAATGCAAAGTGTCATAAGACCGCCTTTTTTCAGAAGTGTAAGGCCACTTTCCACTGCCCGTTTGCTGCTGTCCGCTCTGGTTGCCACCGAATGGTCTCCTCCTGGAAGATACCCCAGATTAAAGGTGATACAGGATACAGTTTCCATTTCTACATAGGCTGCCATATTCTCATGGGAATCCAGGATCAGCCGATAATTCTCCGGGCAGTTGTCTTTTTTCAGGCGCTCTTCTGTATGTTCCAGTGCCTGTTTCTGAATATCAAATGCCAGAACACGACCCTTTTCTCCTGCAAGTCTGCTTAACAGTGCCGTGTCGTTACCGTTTCCCATCGTTGCATCAATACAGATATCTCCCGGCATGACCTGCTGCCGGATAAAGCTTTGCGTGTATGCGGTGATCTGAAGATTTTTCATAATTCATGATAATACGGGCAGATATCTTCATAATGTCCGTCCTTCATACGGAAACCCTTCGGGATCACCCCAAGCTGTGTAAATCCAAGTCTCTCATAAAGATGTCTTGCGTGGACATTGCAAGCCACAACCGCATTAAACTGAAGTACGCCAAAACCGTGCTCTTTTCCCTGTACCAGGCAGTCTGATACCAGCTTTTCTCCAATATGAAGGCCTCTGGAATCCCGGCTTACCGCATAGCTGGCATTGCAGATGTGACCGCATCTTCCGATGTTATTTGGATGAAGGATGTAAAGGCCGTAAACGTTTTCGCTCTCCTCATCCACGGCTGCCGCTGTATAAGTCTGCTCCGCAAAAAAAGCTTTTCCGGTTTCTTCATTCAGACATTCTTCCTGTGGAAAAGCCACACCATCTTCCACCACTTCATTCCAGATCCGGATCAGATCCGGAAGATCTTTTTCTTCATATTTTCTTACTGTAATATTCATAATGATTGTCTCCTCTATTTAAGTAATTCCACATTCCGCCCGTCTCTTTTAAGCACGCCTTCATCCGAAAGATTTTTGATCTCACGCATCATGGCACTTCGATCCACACTTAAGTACTGGGCCAGTGCGGTGTAGGACATGGGCAGTTTAAATTTTCCGGTGTTTTTCTCTGCAGCCAGAGAATGCAGATAGGCCATCAGTTTCTTCCTGGTGGAAGATCTGGAAAGCATATAGATCCGGTCCGTCTGCTGTCTGGAGCGAAGCGCCGTCATCTGCAGAAGATTGCTGACCATCTGGCTGTGATGATGACAGGCATTTTCGCAGCGCTTGATCACATGCTCATAATCAATAAACATCACCTTCGTCACAGTGGTGGCGCACACATAATAATGCTGAGAATCCGACGGAAGCAAAAACGGTTCGCCAAATACACTGTCCTTATTCAGTTCATCAATGACATACTCATTTCCATCTTCATCACAGCAGTAAAGCACCGCCCGTCCCTCCTGGATCAGCCCGATCTTTTTCATGGAGCTGGAATATTCCATAATGGTTTCTCCATTCTGAAAAACAGCCTCCCGGACTTTGAAACAGACACGCATTCTTTCCTGTTCTTCGGGCAAAATATCCGTAAATAAAGTAATGTGCTCCATGTTTTTCCTCCCTCGCACCAGCCAGATGAACCGTACATGTTTCTGATTTTATAACAGCACAGAAAAAATGTAAAGTCTGGAAAATTTTCCTGTTTTGTTGTATTTGCAACAGTTTTTATCCGCATAATCTGTTATATTTTTATCAAAGTTAAGAAACAAACAAAACACAGTCACATAAATAAATCCACCATAGAAAGAAAAGAGGAATTGCTCATGAAAATCACAGATACCATCAAATATGTAGGCGTTAATGATCATCAGGTTGACCTTTTTGAAGGCCAGTACAAAGTGCCAAACGGCATGTCCTACAACTCCTATGTGATCCTGGACGAAAAAGTTGCGGTTATGGATACCGTAGATGCAAATTTTACCCACGAATGGCTGGATAACATTCAGCAGGTTCTGGGTGACCGGAAACCGGATTATCTGATCGTACAGCATATGGAACCGGACCACGCAGCCAATATCGCCAACTTCATGAAAGTTTATCCGGACACCACCGTTGTTTCCAACAAAAAAGCCTTCGGCATGATGCAGAATTTCTTTGACCTGGATCTGGAAGGCCAGCAGATCACTGTAGATAACGGCGGAACCCTCTCCCTTGGAAAACATAACCTGACTTTTGTATTTGCACCGATGGTTCACTGGCCGGAAGTTATGGTTACTTATGACAGCACAGAAAAAGTCCTTTTCTCCGCAGACGGCTTCGGAAAATTCGGTGCCCTGGATGTGGAAGAGCCATGGGATGATGAGGCAAGAAGATACTTTATCGGTATCGTTGGAAAATATGGCGTACAGGTACAGAACCTTCTGAAAGTAGCCGCAACTCTGGATATCCAGACCATCTGTCCGCTTCACGGACCGGTTCTCACCGAAGATCTTGGACATTACATCAGCCTCTATGATACCTGGTCTTCCTACACACCGGAAGATGACGGAATCGTAATCGCCTACACTTCCGTATACGGCCACACAAAAATGGCAGTCCAGCAGCTTGCTGACAAATTCCGCAGCAAAGGATGTCCAAACGTTGTTGTCTATGACCTTGCAAGAGATGACATGTCTCAGGCACTGAGCGACGCTTTCCGCTACTCCAAACTGGTTCTGGCAACCACCACATACAACGCAAGCATCTATCCGTTTATGAACGACTTTATCACCCGTCTGGTAGAGCATAACTTCCAGAACCGTACCGTTGGACTGATTGAAAACGGTACCTGGGCACCGCTGGCAGCGAAAGTCATGAAAGAGATGCTTTCCAAGTGCAAAAAAATCAACTGGCTGAATACCAACGTTAAGATCATGTCCGCAGTAAACGAAGAAAACCGCAAACAGATGGAAGCCATGGCTGATGAACTCTGCCAGGAATACATTGCCAAAAGCGATGATCTTGCCAACAAGAGTGATATGACCGCTCTGTTCCGCATCGGTTACGGCCTCTATGTGGTAACTTCCAACGATGGCAAAAAGGACAACGGCCTGATCGTCAACACCGTTACACAGCTTACTGACAATCCATACCGCGTAGCTGTCAACATCAACAAGGCCAACTACTCTCACCACGTAATCCAGCAGACCGGTATCATGAACGTAAACTGTCTGTCTACAGAAGCTCCGTTCTCTGTTTTTGAACAGTTCGGATTCCAGTCCGGCAGAAGCACCGATAAATTTGCAGGCCAGAAAGTGAACCACTCTGACAATGGACTGGTATTCCTGGACAAATATATCAATGCTTTCATGTCCCTGAAAGTGGAAAACTACGTAGATCTTGGCACTCACGGAATGTTCATCTGCAGCGTCACAGAGGCCCGTGTTATGAGCGATCAGGATACCATGACTTACACCTACTACCAGAAACACGTAAAACCGCAGCCACAGACTGAAGGCAAAAAAGGCTGGGTATGCAAAGTCTGCGGATATATCTATGAAGGCGATGAACTTCCGGAAGATATCATCTGCCCTCTGTGCAAACATGGCGCTGTGGATTTTGAACCAATCGAAGGATAAAACGAAAATCCCGATAAACAAATTTTATCCGGTTACAACTCCCTTGTTTTTACAAATTATAAACCATCCAAAAAAGACAGGCTCCTTAGCGGCCTGTCTTTTTTGCATTCACATGATTCTTATTTCATCAGTCTGATAACCTGCTCTGCGGTATCTGCCAGATTCAATTTTGCGTTCTCATTTTTCATGGCCTCTTCCAGAGTTACCACTCCGCGGAGGATCGGGAAGAATGCATCAATTCCCGCATCGTTGCAGGCTCTTGCGTCACGCTGTACGGCACCTGCAAAAGCAATCACTTTTTTGCCATATTTCTTTGCAAGCTTTGCCACACCTACCGGCGCTTTTCCCATGGCTGTCTGGCCATCCATGCGGCCCTCGCCTGTAATTACAAGATCTGCGTCCTTAATGTAATCCTCAAGTTTTGTCTCGTCCAGTACGATATTGATTCCGGATTCCAGAACTGCATTAGTAAATGTCAGGAATGCAAATCCCATTCCGCCGGCTGCTCCTGTTCCCGGATACACTGGATCTGCTTTTGGAAAACGCTCTTTTGCAAGCTCTGCGTAAGCGCCAAGCCACTGGTCCATATCTTTGATCATCTCCGGTGTAGCACCTTTCTGCGGTCCGTAGATGGCACTGCATCCAAGCTCTCCGCAAAGAGGATTTGTTACATCGCAGGCAACACGGAATTTACATTCTGCAAGTTCCGGGATCACATAGGCATCTGTGATCTCCGCGATATCTTTCAGGCCTCTTGCTCCCGGAAGAACCTGTTTTCCATCTTTGTCAAGAAATGCATAGCCAAGTGCCTGCAGCATTCCCACACCGCCGTCATTGGTAGCACTTCCGCCGATGCCCACAATAAATCTGCGGCAGCCTTTTTCGATAGCATCCTTGATCACTTCACCGACACCGTAAGTTGTCGTGTAAAGAGGATTTCTTTTTTCGTCCGGAACCTGTGTGATTCCTGCTGCACCGGCCATCTCGATCACTGCGGTCTTTGTGCTTTCGATGATGCCGTACTCACAGATCACCGGCTCGCCCAGAGGACCGGTGACTTTTACATGCTCTGTTTTTCCGTTCATTCCTGCAACAAGAGCTTCCACCGTTCCCTCTCCGCCATCTGCCAGCGGTCTTACCTGAACCTCCGCGTCTGCGTACACACGATGAATCCCTTCTGCAGCTGCAAAACCTGCCTCCATGGATGTCATGCTGCCTTTAAAAGAATCGATTGCTGTTACTACTTTCATTGTATTTTCCTCCTGTGAAATTTTTTATATAAAGTCAAGCGGATATTCGCAATCCGCATTCGCTGTCTACTATTCTGTTTTTAATCTTAATAAAATCGAGCTTGGATGTATATATTATATATACTATATTTTTCAATAATTTCTGTTTTCTATTGTTATAAGTAACATATCCAATTTGAACCTCTGAAATATATATGATATACTGACCGAAAGAAAGCACATCAACTTTTCCAGGAGGATTCATGATCACACACATCAGCCACACTCTCGCCCAGCAGATCGTCAATACCATCAAGGACGTCTGCAGTTATGATATCAATTTCATCAACTCATCCGGCACCATTATTGCCAGCACCAACTCTGCCCGGATCGGAGCTTTTCATGAAATCGGCCGGAAAGCTGCTGTAACCGGTACTACCATCGAAGTGGCAGAATCCGATAATTTTACAGGAACCCGCCAGGGTATCAACATGCCTCTTTACCATGAAGACCGTCTTTTGGCTGTAATCGGCATCACCGGTTCCCCGGAAAAAGTACGCAAATACGCCTTTCTGGCACAGCGCATCACCAGCCTCCTGATCCGGGAACAGGAACTTGGCCAGTACAGCCGACATCAGGCGGACAAAAAGCAGTTTGTCATCAGTTCCCTGCTCCACGGAGACACCCAGAACCCGGAATATCTTCTGAAATGCCTGAAAGAATTTCAGATCGATCCGGATACACCCAAGCGACTGATCCTGATCCATACATATCCGGCTGCTTCTGGACAAAATTATACCGATTCTGTCAGCGGTTCTGTTCTTTCAGAACACCAGATCCAGAATTTTTTCAAAACTGCCGGGATCACCCTGTACACCTTCCGCTATCCCGGAGATTATCTCGCTGTCGCAGACAATTCCGGTTTTTCTGCGCTTTCCGGAACGCTTCATAATTTCACAAAGAAACATGCTGACACTCTGGCCATTGCCGTTGGCCGGTCCGTATCGCTGTATCAGCTGGGACTTTCCCTTACTACTGCTGAAACTGCCCTGCGAAGCCTTAGTTTTCACCAGCCTTCTACTGACAACATCTGTGCAGAAAATTACGCAGTTTTCGATGATCTCACTCTGGAAATTGTTCTCTCTTCCGTATCTCCGGAAGACCGTGAAGAATTTTCCGGAAAAACCATTCGTCAGTTATCTTCGGATGAAAAGGAACTTCTGCGAACTTATTTTTCCCTGGAAATGTCCCTGGCCGATACCGCAGAGAAACTTTTTCTCCACAAAAATACTCTCCAATATAAATTAAACCACATTTATAAAAAATGTGGTCTCAATCCCCGAAAATTCCGGGATGCTGTTCTGTTGTATCTGGCGCTGGAAATGGAATAAATAGGCCCATTTTTACAAAAGATCTTTCAGTTCATCCAGACGCCTTATCACGTGATCCGCCTTATGTGTCCGTTTCACATTCTCCAGTTGTGCTTCTTCCATCTTCTCCCGGCAGAACCAGCAGGTCTCCATCCCGGCTGCCTGTCCACCTGCAATATCAGCAGTCAGGGAATCTCCCACGATCATGCATTCTTCCGCTCTAATCCCTGGAAGCTGTTCCAGACAACGCTGGAAAAAACGTACATCCGGCTTATCTACACCAATCTTCTCAGACACAAAACAATGGTCAAAATCCTTCAACATATCCGCTTTTTTCAGCCTGCAGATCTGCTGCTCATAAGGACCGTTGCTGGCCGTGCAGAGGATATATTTTCCCTGTAAATAATCGAGGATTTCCTTTGCTCCCTCCACAGGTACTGCACTGTAAAACAGACACTTCCGAAACAGCATCTCCATGGCCACGCCATCTGCCTCAAGCCCCAGTTTCTTAAGGATCGCCTGCCAGCGCACGTAGGGGAGATCATCCATCGTCAGGATCCCCTGTTCGATCTTTTTCCAGATCTGGTCATTCTCCTCCTTGAAAACTGTAAACATTTCCGGCTTATATGTAAGACCTGCATCCTCAAAACAATGCTCCATACCTTCCTGTGCCGCCGCGTCAAAATCCAGCAGCGTATTATCAATATCCATAAAAACAGCTCTGATCATTTCACTATCCTTTCACATGAAATCCAAACTCATCCTCCAGAGGAATCTCTTTTGCTTCAATTCCCTCAATCTCCACAAAATTCTGCTGAGAAAGGCGTTCTACCATTTCCCGGATTTCTTCTCTGGTTCCCTGCACTTCCATCTCCACACGGTCATCCCAGAGATTTTTTACCCAGCCGGTCAGCCCCATGGACTGTGCAATATAATAAGAGCGGTAACGAAATCCCACTCCCTGTACTCTTCCTGAAAAATAAAAATGTTTTCGAATCTTTTCCATCTGGCACCTCATATTTTCTGTCTCAACTATTCCGTCTCTGTATCTCCACCCAAAATTCTCCTGCATCCGCCGCAGGAATGTCTTATCCAGATTATATAATAATTCTTTACAAGTTGTAAAGTTATAACCGCCTGTCTATTGGAAACTATAAACATCTGCGGTATAATAGTTTTTACCAGAATAAAAAGAAAACTGCTTTCTTTTACAGAAAATATTTTCAACAAAATTCGTCATCAGGAGGTAATCATTATGAACGAAAGCATCAAAAACATGCTGGAGCGCAGAAGCATCCGCGCCTACAAAAAAGACCTTGTTCCACAGGAAACTCTGGATGTGATCCTGGAAGCCGGAGAATATTCACCAAGCGGCATGGGACAGCAGAGTACTCTTATGGTAGTAACACAGAATCCGGAACTGGTTGCAAAACTTTCCAAAATGAACGCAGATGTTATGGGCAGTAAAGCAGATCCGTTCTACGGCGCCCCAACTGTAATCATTGTCTTTTCCGACAGCAAAATGGGCACCTGCGTGGAAAACGGAAGCCTTGTGATGGGAAATCTCATGAACGCCGCTCATGCTCTTGGCGTCGATTCTTGCTGGATCCACCGTGCAAGAGAAGTTTTTGATTCCGAAGAAGGAAAAGAACTGAAGAAACAGTGGGGTGTTCCGGATGAATATATTGGTATCGGCCACTGTGTTCTGGGATACCGTGACTGCGAATATCCGACAGCAAAACCTCGTAAAGAAGGCTTTGTGGTCCGCGTTTGATCGTCTGAATATGTACAAAAAATCTGACAGATCTGCATTTTACACATCGCCGTGTATTATGCAGAAATCTGTCAGATTTTATTTTCTCTTATTTCAGTGCCTTATCCTTATATCTGGAAATCTCCTCCAGATATTTTTTTCCAAGGGCACTGATATTAACACCTTTTCTGGCAATATAGCCGATGGTCATGATCTCATCGGAATCCAGCTTCACCGCACAGTAATCGGAACCGTTCAGATCCTCACAGATAATACCGGAACATAAGGTATATCCGTTAAGTCCTACCATCAGGTTCAGCATGGTGGCCCTGTCATCAGCTTTGATCAGCCGTTTGTATTCATAGGTGCTCAAAACCTCCTCTGCAAAATAAAAGGAGTTATTTCCCCCCTGCTCAAAAGACAGGCAAGGATATTCCTTCAGTTCTTCCAGAGTGATCTTCTCACGTTTCGCCAGAGGATGGCCTTTCCACATGTAAACATAGATCCGACAGTTGAGAAGTTCGTGAAACTCCAGGCCATATTCGTGAAACATTTTTGTGAGTACTTTTCGGTTAAAATCATTCACATAGAGGATCCCGATTTCACTTTTAAAATTCCGCACATCCTCGATCACCTGATGTGTTTTGGTCTCATGGACCGCAAATTCGTACTCGTCCATGCCGAACTGTTTTACCAGCTCCACAAAGGCATTGACTGCGAAAGTATAATGCTGCATGGAAACACTGAACTTTTTGCGGGACTGCTCTTTGGAAATATATTTGGCTTCCATCAGTTCGTACTGCTCTACTACCTGCCTCGCGTACCCTAGGAATTCTTCCCCTGCAGGCGTTACGGCGATTCCACGGTTTGTTCTTCTGAAGATCTCAACCCCTGTCTCCGCCTCCAGTTCCCGGATCGCCGTGGAAAGACTTGGCTGAGAAATATAAAGGCTTTTGGCTGCCTCGTTCATAGATCCGGCTTTTGCAATTGCTATGGTATATCTGAGCTGTGCCAGAGTCATCTGTCTGTATTACCTCCCTGTATTTTATATCAGGCGGACATTTCTGATCCGCCTGGTGCAAAACATTTATTTAAGATAATTTTTATCTACATATCCTTCTTTTCCAAGTTTCGGAACATATACATACCAGTAGGTGCTGTCTTCTTTTTCAATGATCTCAACCGTATCTCCTGTGTTAAGCTGGGCGATCTCATTGTTTTTATCGTAAGCTTTTGCACTTCTAAGTGCCAGAAATCCTTTTTCTACCTGAACTGTCATGGTCGGATACGTAACTTCCGATCCACCTGTCAGATAATCTTTATCTACATATCCCGTTTTGTCAAGTTGCGGGACGTATACATACCAGTAGTTACTGTCACTGGTATCCTTTACCTGCACCATATCTCCGGTATTCAGGCGGCCTATTTCATTGCTGTCATTATATGCTGCCTGATTTCTGAGTGCCAGGTAACCTTTCTCTACCTTTACTGTCCACAGACCACTGTTGTAGATATAACGGTTATCCACATATCCGGATTTATCCAGCTTCGGGGCATATACATACCAGTAGGTGGAATCGCTGCTGTCTTTTACAAGAACGGTGTCTCCGGTATTCAGGCGGCCGATCTCATTGCTGTCATTATATGCCGCGGTATTTCGAAGTGCCAGATAACCGCTTTTTACTTTTACCGTCCAGGAGTCATTCGTGGCTGTTGTATTTTCCACAACCTGGAGGTAATTTTTGTCCACATATCCGGATTTATTCAGCTTTGGCGAATATGCGTACCAGTAAGTACTGTCTTTTTTGTCCATAACCTCTACCAGATCTCCGGTATTCAGCTGACCGATTTCATTATTTCTGTCAAAAGCTTTCTCACTTCTCAATGCCAGATAACCGCTGGTAACCTGCACTTTAAATGTTGTGCCTGCTGCTTTTGCATTCTGTGTTGTAAACAGGAATGCCATTGTAAGTGTAAAAATAAAAAGTGCCAGCCATTTCACTGTCTTTTTTTCTGACAGTAAGTTTCTTTTCTCCATAATTCCGCCTCCCTTTCCTTTTGTTAACCGGATATTTGTAATCCGCTTGTTTTATGTTTCATCGATTATCCCTGCACAGGCAGCTGCAGGATTTTATATTAATATTATATCATATTTTTTCCTTTTCTCTGTAAGAACCATGTGTCTGGTCAAGTCCAAATCGGGCTTTCTTTTTTACAGGTCTTGACTTATTAAATTTGTAGTGTTATATTACAGATAGAACAAGAAACTAACGATCCCCGGGGCTGTTTTCCCGGGGCATTTTGTAGGTAAATAAGATTATATAAGGGAAGGTGAATACCATGGCAGTAAAAAGAGATTATTACGATGTTCTGGGCATTGACCGGAACGCAGATGAGAAAACAATAAAAAAAGCATACCGTAAACTGGCAAAAAAATATCACCCGGATACCAACGCCGGTAATCCGGATGCCACAGATAAATTCAAGGAAGTAAACGAAGCCTACGATATCTTAAGTGACCCGAAGAAGAAAAAAATGTACGACCAGTTTGGCCACGCTGCATTTGAGGCAGGCGCTGATCCGGGAGCCGACGCAGGTGCCGGTGGATTCGGCGGATTCCAGAGCGGTGGCAATGGCAGCTATCAGGAATTTCACTTCAATGGTGAAAATATGGACGATATTTTCGGCGATATCTTCGGAAATATGTTCCACGGCAGTCACGGCGGCGGTTTCCACAGTGGTTTTGGCGGAAGCGGTTTCCACAGTGGCAGCGGTTTCGGCGGATTCCATCAGCAGGATTTTCCACAGAAAGGCTCCGATGTGAAGGCCAGCATCAACGTTACCTTCGATGAGGCCGCTTTTGGTGCAGATAAAAGGATCTCCCTGTCCAGCCCGGACGGAAGCTCCGGTGCCCCACAGACATTGCAGGTCCACATTCCGGCAGGTATCGATACCGGCAAGAGTATCCGTCTGAAAGGAAAAGGAATGCCTGGAACCGGCGGCGGAGAACCTGGTGACCTGCTTCTGAAAGTTACCGTAGGAACCCGTCCTGGATATGAGCGGAAAGGATCGGATGTTTACACCACCATCTCCATTCCGTACACAACAGCTGTTTTTGGCGGTGAAGCTACCGTTCCTACCCTTTATGGAAATGTAATCTGCAAGATCCGGGAAGGCATGCAGTCCGGTTCTAAGATCCGTCTAAGAGGAAAAGGCATCGTTTCCATGAAGAACCCGTCCATCCGCGGTGACCAGTACGTAACCATCCAGATCCAGGTTCCACAGAATCTGAATTACACCGCCAAAGAGAAACTTCATGAGTATGCAAGGGCATGTGGACTGGAACGGAGTAATGCCAATGGATCGCATGTGGCGTAAATAGTTAGTATCAGGGTCAAGCGGATATTCGCAATCCGCATTCGGTTAAATAAAAAGAGTATCACAGATCTCATCTTTATCCATGAGTTTCTGTGATACTCTTTTTTTGATCGTCAAAGGGATATTTGCCATCCCCATTCAATACTTCTTATTTATGACAATGTCATATCTCCATCTTTCACCCATCCAAGTTTACGTACAAACATATTGATGAGCGGGCAGAGGACTGCCGGGAGGATGAAGGAGATCAGGAAAAGTCCTGCCCAGTCCATGGCTGTGACTGCTGTCTTGGTTCCTTCTGCAATATCATTCATCCATCCTGTATACACACCGATCTGTCCTACAAAACCACAGGTACCCATTCCTGAGGATACAGCTGTTCCATTCATCTGCAATTTAAAGAGACAGGTCGCGATAGGTCCTGTGATGGCGGATGTGAGGATTGGTGCAATCCAGATCCTTGGATTTCTGACGATATTTCCCATCTGGAGCATGGAGGTTCCGATTCCCTGAGAAACCAATCCGCCCCATTTGTTTTCCTTAAAGGACATAACCGCAAAACCTACCATCTGTGCACAGCAACCTGCTACTGCGGCGCCACCTGCCAGTCCGGTAAGTCCCAGAGCCGCACAGATCGCAGCAGAAGAAATCGGCAGTGTCAGTGCGATTCCCACAAATACGGAAACCAGGATTCCCATAAAGAACGGCTGCAGGTCCGTTGCCCACATAATTACGCTTCCCACTTTCATGGCAGCTTTTCCAAGGGCAGGTGCCCACCATGCGGAAAGACCTACGCCCACACCAATGGTTACAAGAGGAGTTACAAGGATATCGATCTTTGTCTCCTTGGAAACTGCCTTACCGATCTCAGCCGCAACAATTGCAACAAACAGTACAGCCAGAGGGCCACCTGCTCCGCCAAGTGCATTGGAGGCAAAACCAACAGTGATCAGTGAAAACAGTACCAACGGCGGGCAATGCAATGCGTAACCGATAGCTACTGCCATGGCAGGTCCGCTCATGGCAGAGGCCAGAGAACCTACCGTGTACTGGGTGTCATTGACTGTGGCAACTGCCATAGTCAGAAACGGAATGTGGAACTGTGTGCCAAGGGTGTTGATGATCGTACCGATCAGCAGGGAACAGAAAAGTCCCTGTGCCATGGCTCCCAGTGCATCGATACCGTATCTCTTCAGGGAGATCTCGATATCCTTCCGTTTCAGAAATGCTTTGAATTTTTCCATTTTAAAACTCTCTCCTTACCCTGATCCTTTTCCCGTCAGATCAGTTCTTATTTGCAAAAGGTCTCGCTTACTTTCTCAAGTTCCTCGCGGATGGAAATATGCTGCGGACATACTTCCTCACACTGTCCGCATTTTACACATTCATCTGCACGCTTTCTGCCGTGACTGACTACCAGCCAGTCTTCCTGATGGGCTGCAGCGGCTTTATTTCCGTACAATGTCAGATAATTCATTGCTGTAAAGGAACCGGAAATTCCAATCTCCATCGGACAGACCTTTGCGCAGTAGTTACAGGTTGTGCATGGGATCAGCGGAATTTTGCTCATAGCCTCTCTTGCCTTATCAAGAGTCTCTTTCTCACTGTCAGTGAGGCCGTTGAAATCCTTCATAAAAGAAAGGTTATCCTCCATCTGTGCAACATTGCTCATTCCGGAAAGTACGGTGATCACGCCTTCCAGATTTGCCGCAAAACGGATCGCCCAGGATGCTGTAGATGCTTCCGGCTCTGCTTCCTTCAGAAGCTTTTCCACTGATTCCGGCGGAGTTGCAAGCATGCCGCCTTTTACAGGTTCCATGATAATGACCGGTTTTCCATGTTTTCTGGCTACCTCGTAGCAGGCTCTTGACTGGATCGCCGGATTTTCCCAGTCTGCGTAATTGATCTGCAGCTGTACAAATTCCATTTCCGGATGTGCAGTGAGAAGTGCATCCAGTTCCTCCGGTGTGGAATGGAACGAAAATCCTGCATGTCTGATCAGACCGGCTTCCTTCTGTTCACGAATCCAGTCCCATAAACCGTACTCATCAAAATATTTTGTTCTGTGCTCTCCAAGATTGTGGAGAAGATAGAAGTCGAAATATCCTGCCTTTGTTCTCTCCAGAGATGTTTTAAACTGTGCAAGAGCTTCATCTCTTGTCTTGCAGTTGATCCAGGCTGCCATCTTGGTGGCAAGCTGATATTTTTCTCTCGGGTAACGCTCTACCAGTGCCTCACGGATAGCGTCTTCACTTCCTGCATAAGCCCACGCTGTATCAAAGTAAGTAAATCCAGCTTCCATAAATTTGTCTACCATGACTTTGGTCTGCTCCACATCGATCACACCTTCGGATTTCTGCGGAAGTCTCATGAGACCAAAACCAAGTTTTTTGATTTCTTCGCCTAAATATGCCATATTTTTTTCTCCCTTCTTATTCCATTCCGGAAAATTTTCCACATCATTATATCATCTGTTATATCGTCTGATAAACAATATTCCAGACACTGATATCTCCCGGACTGTTATATTTTTACTGCAGGAAAAAAACTGCGTTTCTCCTATTATAACGGTATTTACTCCAGCAGTAAACCTTTTTCTTTTACAAGTGTCAAGACAGTGGAAATCTTGTATCTGCAAACAAAAAGCAGCTGTCGCACTTTTACAGCACGACAACTGCCTTTTGTTCTACTTCTTCTGCATCTGTTTATTCTCTTTTCCATAAAGAAATGGCCTTGCCACTGTCCGGTTGAAAAACTCAATCAACGGTCCCATAAAAAATGCGGTGACAAGGGTTCCGGCTCCTACAACCGCGCCCATGAAAAATCCGGCCGCTGTTGTGATCACATCCGTTCCGATCCTGCACATCCGGAAAGGAATCCGGGTTCGTTTATCCAGAATCAGTGCATAGGCATCATAGGCGGAAACTCCCATATCTGCTGTAAAATACAGTGCCGACGCAAAACACATCATTACAACAGCGATACACATCAGAATCACTCTTACTCCAAATGTTCTCTCCGGCAGATACCTGTCAAAAAGCTGCATTCCTTTTTCCACGATAATTCCCATAAAAAACAGGTTCAGCACAGTTCCAAGTCCGATAAAATGTCTGTCCAGAAAGAATACTCCCAGCAGCATCAGTGCATTGATGGCAATATAAACATAACTGTATTTTATTCCTGCAAGATTCCACACACCCATGACAAAACAGGAGTTGGGATCTGTCCCAAAATCAGATGCCTTGAAAATGGCCACACTGACACCAGCCAGAAAGATTCCGGCAAATGTCATGAGGATTCTTTTTACTGTTAATGAATTCATCTTTCTTCTTTACACCTCTGATCAAATATTTTAAACTGATATTATCTATAATCATGCATCGAAAGGCAGGAAATTCCCATGGAAAACAAACAGGTCCTGAACCGCCAGACTTCATCAAAAGAACTTCATCTTATTTCCTGCGGATGGGAAAAATGTACGCCGGAACAATCCTACGGCCCTGGTGTCCGGCGATATTACACCATCCACTTTGTGCTGAACGGACAGGGATATTTCTATATGAATAACCGAAAATATACTCTGAAAGCCGGCCAGTGCTTTTTCATTCCTCCTGTGACCAGCTCTCTCTACAAAGCAGAGCCTTCTGATCCCTGGACTTATATCTGGATCTGTTTCAATGGAGAAAACGCTCCCATCCTCTGTGAACACTGCCATCTTACTGAGGAAACTCCGGTCCAACAGCTGGATTCGGTTCTTCCCTATCAGGAAACCATTCTTGAAATGATGACTCACCCGCAGCTGACGCCCTCCAGTGAAGCCTATATCCAGAGTGGTCTTTACCGGATCATCGCCATGCTGGAGGAAGAATTTCATGCTTCCTACACGACCATGGAATCCAACGAGAATTTTTATATTACACAGGCTGTTGATTACATCAAAAAAAGTCCGCTTCAGGATATTACTGTTACCGATGTTGCCGACTATCTGCATATCAGCCGCAGTCACCTTTACGGACTTTTCAAAAAACATCTTGGAACCACGCCCCAGGCTTTCCTGACTTCCGCCAAGATCATCAATGCCAGGGAACTTCTGACGATCACGGATATCCCTGTATCCAGCGTGGCGATCTCCTGTGGATATCAGAATCCTTTTGCATTCTCCCGTGCCTTCAAAAAAGAAACCGGCATGACGCCCCGGGAATACCGGGAAAAATATCATCATGCCGAGGATCTTCTGGATTGCTGAATCCCTTCTTCGGATTTACGGAACAACTACCTTTGCATTGTAGTATTCCACGGTTGCATCCATGGTCGGACCTTCATTGTCATACCAGTCGTAAGTGATGGTCTCGCCATTTTCTCCCCATACTTCCGGGCAGTCGATCTCTTCCCAGTCAAGTGGAACAAAATGCTCTTTCTGTTCTGATGCCCGCAGCATGATCTGATACAGCTCCTCAAATTCTTCCGGATTCAAGACTCCGGGTTTTGCGGACACAAACAATGGTGTACCGCTCTTTGCAAGAACATCTGCCCACTGGCGGTTTTTATCCCACGGGATCATTCCGAAAATGCCGACGCAGTCTGCATCAATATGATAAAAAGCATTGTGCTGTGGAAGACGGAATGCCAGTGTATTTACTCCCATTCTTCTGGTACGCTCCCAGATACGTCCACTGGTATCATCACCGGTCCGGTTCAGGTGCATCAGGCCTGCGCCCAGGTGTCCGATGGTGTTGCATCCGATGATCACCGCATTGTTGCTGCGGGAAGCATCATAAACTTCCTGATAAAGCATTTTTACGATTTCTGCGCTGGTTTTGGTCTGGTCGTAGAAATGCCATTTTTCCATGGAATTGTCTCTTAAATTTGCCTCAAATCCCCATTTTCCAAAGAGATCAAAAGTAGAAAAATCATGTTTGATCAGAGTGTATCCCCAGTCACAGATGCGCTCAATGTCTTTACGGATATATGCCAGTGCGTCCGGATGGGACGGATCGAGACAGTCATTATAGGAAATCCGCCACTCGTCCGGAATGTTCTCATCCTCATTAAGAAGCAGACGTACCCAAATACCCGGGCGGACACCTTTTTCTTTCAGCTTGTCTGCAAGACCTTTCATATCCGGGAACTTGGCATTACCTTTTGTCCATGGGCCACCATTGTATTCATCCAGGCGGTGGTGCTCCTGCCAGCAGTCATCAATAACCATGAACGGAGGATTTTTCGCCCCTTCGGTCAGTTTCAGGATATAATCGGTATCACTTAAGATCTCCTCTTCGGAACTGTCGCCGTAAGCATAGTACCAGTTGTTGCTTCCATATACCGGGAACTCCGGGAAGATCGGATCTGTACACATTTTTTTACAGAATTCCTGTGCAGTCTCAAAAGTATCTGCTCCTTCTGATTCCATGCAGACGATCTGTGCGGCACGCAGTTTTCTTCCTTTCAGCTGTACGCCTGTATTACCGCAGCGAACATCCAGAAATAATGTGATTCCCTTGGTATCTGCCTGCCAGCAACACATAGCGGAAGGGCGGACCTTTACACCAAAGCAGAGGACTTTCTCAGAAAGCTTTGCCAAAAAATACCATGGCAGATAACGGTTGCCGCTCATTCCATGCCATTCCACATCACCATAGGTACGTTCCCAGGCATCTCCCAGGAATCTGGCGGATTTCGGGATCTTGTAATTCCATCTCAGTTTTACACATCTTACTGCATCTTCTGAGGTGACAAATATATCCTCATGTTCACCCGCATCCTGAAATTCTACGGTAGTTGCACCGGCAGTTACGATCGGCTGCCCACCCTGGCATACCAGTCTCTCATCTTCTGTTTCCACCGTTACATAATCCGGTACACCAAGTTTAAAATCTGCATATGTTTTCTGCATTATTCTCTCCTCCTGATATGAGCAAGTCCCTGCCCGCTGCTTATTGTTGATTGCTTTTCACAACCCTGCAGGGGACTTCCTTGCTTCTGTTAGATATAAGCATTTCACACTTTCTGTTCTTGTTATTTAGCGCTTTCCTTCTATTATCTGTACAAACCCAAACAACATATGGGAAGCTTTCTTTCATACTACTTATCTATATGCTTTATTATATTGATTTTTTGTTTTTTTTCTATGCTTTAAAGTTTTTATAACATTGCAGAATGTTCACTTTTTAAAACTCGTCTCTGCTATTTTTCATCCAACCCGTGACTCGTATATTAGACATTTGTAAATATGTCAGGCCTCACTCCTGTTTTTGATACCTTATTGCAGGACTAAGTTCCACCCCTAATTTCAATATAAGAACGTAAAGGACTAATGGTGGAAATTACTATTTCATTTAAGTGAAAATGTGAAGAAATTGTGATTTTAGCACTCGCCTATTGACTTTGCTAACAGCAAGTGTTATATTACATATAGAACAAAAGAAGAGATAAAAAAAGAGCTTCCGGATGTTCAGAATAACCAAACAATCACCACTGCGGAATAACCCAAAGTGGTAACGATATACCGACAACAGTTGGATCTCTTGATCCACCGGAACGGCTTTTCAATTTGAAAGGAGAAATGACTTATGATGTTCCCGAGTGTATTTGGAGAAAACTTATTTGATGACTGGATGGATGATTTTGGATTCAAAGACAACTTCTTTAGTGGTAAGAATCCTCTTTATGGCAAACATGCCAAAAATATCATGAAAACCGATGTACGTGAAACAGATAAAGGATATGAACTGGATGTAGATCTTCCTGGATTTAAGAAAGATGAAGTACAGGTACAGCTGAAAGACGGATATCTTACTATTTCCGCTGCCAAAGGCCTTGACAAAGACGAACAGGATAAGAAGGGCAACTACATCCGCCGTGAACGTTACGCCGGCAGTACAAGCAGAAGCTTTTATGTTGGGGATGGTGTAAAGAACGATGAAGTTCATGCCAAATTTGAAAACGGCGTCCTGAAACTTTCTATTCCAAAGAAAGCAGCACAGGAAATCGAAGCTGATAAATACATTTCTATCGAAGGATAACGATGACTCACTTTCACAGGAGGAGGGGAATCCACAGGGATTCCCCTCCTCCTCTTTTTATACCTGACACCAGCCATTCGCATTCCACTTCGCTGCATTCTCATTGTCAAAGAATTCATAATATCGGGTATTTTTTAACAAAGTTATTGGTATTTCAGAATATTTTTTGTATATTTTGCAGTACATTATTCCATTTTTTTGAAATTAATGGTATAATATGCACATTAAATAAATCTGTTTCGCAATCTTTCAGGACAATACTCCTGAACAGCCACGTAAAACACGATCATGACAGGAGGTTTTTATTATGGATCAGGACAAAATGATTAAAATCTATGCACGTAGTGACAGCCGCATTCAGCTGAAAATGATTCCGGGACATTTCGTAACTTCCCAGTCTCATATCACACATTATCTGGACCTCACCACCATGAAATCCAGATCCTCCGAAGCGCAGCGTATCGCAGCCACTCTCGCAGCAAATTATGAAGCATCTATTCCGGTAGACACCATCGTCTGCATGGATGGACTTGAAGTGATCGGTGCCTATCTCGCCGAAGAACTGACCAAGGCCGGTGTACTTTCCATGAACGCTCATCAGACCATTTACGTCATCACACCGGAATTCAACAGCACCGGACAGATGATCTTCCGCGACAACTATGAGCCGATGATCAATGGTAAAAACATCCTCATCCTCAACGGTTCCATTACCACCGGTTCCACACTGAACCGTGCCATCGAAAGTGTTCTCTATTACGGTGGCAAGATCCGCGGAGTCGCAGCCATCTACAGTAGCGTAGACAGCGTAGCTACCCTCCCTGTCCACTCTATTTTCCAGGCCAGAGACATCCCTGACTATCACTCTTACCGCTCCGACAACTGCCCACTGTGCAAAAACCGCCAGAAGATCGATGCCATTGTCAGCAGCTATGGATATTCTGTATTGTAAATTTTAACCAGATCAATGACGTCCTCCCTGGGTTGCCAAAAAAGACAGCAACCCGCGTGGGACTTACTCATATCACACTAAATCTGCAAACAAAAAGGAAGCCATATATCAACCAATGCCTCATAAATGACATCGATACCCCTATGGCTTCCTCTTTATAATTTTTACTTATAATTGATATTCTCTGTACATGGCTTCACGCATTTCTTTATCTGTAACAACCTTCTGAATCTCATCACCCCGGCCATCAAGGATAAGCCTGTTGATCAGAACACTAAGACGCTCTTCACCTTGTGCCATTCCTTGCGCCATTCCTTGCGCCATCCCTTGCGCCATCCCTCGTTCTAGCCCTAATGCTTCAGCCTGTTCTTTAGCTTCCTTAAGCAGTCTTGCCCTTTTCTCAGATTCCAGTTCCAGAACATGTCCGCCCATAACCTCACCTATTCCTTTCCGGACTTTCTCCTCGTTTCTGAAAATATAATCAGATATCCGAGTGATCAGTCCAATCAGATCACTGAACAGTTCAGACCTTCCAACCTCAGTAATCTCCACTTTCAGCTTACTCCGGATCACTTCATATTCATTCAACAATTCCTGAAAAAGTTGTGGATCCTCACTCATCTCATGCCCTCTTTTCTCATATCTCATGATATAAAAAGGAAGCAGCATAAGAAGACTTTTCTCAAATATCTTATCTTTTGTATAATTATCAACTTTAATCGTGGGCACTCTGTACAAATGACATTTTCCATCCGGAAAAACCACATCCACTTCCAGAAAATCCGGCGTATTGCTACCGCTTCTCAGATACAACACACAAGAACGAGGAAACTCCATCCGATACCTCCGTCCCTGCTTCCTGGCAAACTCAACAGCAGTTGCAAAATCATACTCGATCATCCGTACAGCCATCGTCGTGTCATCCGTACTCTGACATTCTATGTGATAAATCTTATTTCCGATCAACAACCGCGAATCCGTAATAATCTCACCATCCACCCGCTGATACTCATTACGCAGCTGCACAATCTCCACATCAGCCGGATACGATGTATGAAAAACATCATTGATCAAAGGCACGACCAGAAATGTCATCTTCTCCATCATAGTACGAAAAACATCATCAAAAATCGTATTATCACTCAAACAATACTCCTTCTGGTATCCATAATTATACCATCAAACAAACACTACAGAAACCCTGTATACAGTTTTTACAAATATTTTTGAAAAAACGCTTCAGACATTGAAGCCAAAAGAAACCAAATAAATGGTCAGATCTTATAAGATACACAAATCATACCACACATCCCACCACAACACCACAAAAATCCATCCCCCAAATTCGACACTACTCAACTTCCAGGCGTCCAGCAATGCGCCGACACTCACAACCCTCCCGCCAAACCACAAACAATCTCAGCCTTTCCTCCCAGCCATCCAGCGCAGCGCTGATGGCTCATACAACTCCCGTCAGACCACTCTACCTACCACTCTGAAAGATCAGCCCGGGAGGTGTGTGCGGTCTGTCACTGGCTCTGCAGGAGGGGAGCTGATTCTTGGCTGGTGGAAATCTGCGTTGTTTTTCAAAAGTTCGCTGTTTGAGCGAAGCGAGTTCGGACTTTTGGAAAACGCTTTTAGCAGATTCCCGGCAGCCTAGAAGCCAGCCCCCGACGAAGCCCCAGCGATAGACCGCACACACCTCCCGGGCGTCCCTTTCACAACCTTGCCCCCACCAAACACCTGTGCTATAATCAAGCTAATCAAAAAACCGAGGTAAACCACACATGAACAAAAAAGAAATCGCAGAAATAAAAAAACAATTCACCCCCGACCGCTGCTCTATCACCCGCATCTGCGGCTGCTACGTAGACGGCGAAAAAAACAAAAAAACCGAACTCAAAGAAGCCTTCTTATCCTTATCCGAAGAAGAAACCTTCAAATACTTTGATATCTTCCGAAAAACCCTCACAGGCACCATCGGAAAAAACCTCATTAACATGGAATTCCCCCTGGAGCAGGAATCCGAAGGCGGAACCCAAAACTTTCTCATGAAACTCCGGGAAAGCAAACTCACCGACGACACCCTCACCGAAGCCTTCTACGACAAAATTATCGAAAACTACGACTACGGCGAAAACTACTACATCATCCTCATCCACGCAGTCTACGACATCCCCGGAAAATCCTCAGACGGAGCCGAAATGTTCGACGCCTCCGATGAGATCTACGACCACATCCTCTGCAGCATCTGCCCCGTCAAACTCTCCAAGGCAGGCCTGCACTACAACGTAGAGACCAACAACATCGAAGACCGCATCCGCGACTGGCTGGTAGAAATGCCCGACTGGGGCTTCCTCTTCCCACAGTTCAATGACCGCAGCACCGATATCCATGGCCTCCTCTACTACACAAAAAACGCCGAAAACCTCCGCTCCACCATGATGGAAGAAGTCTTCGGCTGTACCACACCACTGTCCGCAGCAACCCAGCGCGACTCATTCAACGCTCTGGTTGAAGAAACCCTCGGCGATGACTGCGCCTACGATACCGTCCTTGAGATCCACGAAAAACTTAACGACCTCATCGAATCCCAGAAAGACGAACCGGAACCAGTAGTCCTCACCAAATCCGAGGTAAAACGCCTCTTCGAAGAATGCGGCGTAGAAGACGAAAAACTCCAGAACTTTGATGAACAATACGAACTTGCCGCAGGCGAAAAATCTTCCCTGGTAGCATCCAATATCACCAACACCAGAAAATTCGAGATCAAAACTCCGGATGTGGTAATCCACGTAGCACCGGACCGCGCAGACCTGGTAGAAACCCGGATCATCGACGGCCGCAAATGCCTGGTGATCCCCATGGAAAGCGAAGTAGAACTCAACGGCATCCGTGTCAGCGCACTGAATTCTGCCGAAAATATAATCGCAGAATCCATCCCCGCTCATGGCGTTAATAACAGTGACAACGAAGAAGAAATCCCATTTTAAAGGAGACCTTATGAACGATAAAAAAATCTTATTCTTCGACATAGACGGCACACTGCTCACCCCACACCCATTCAAGGTTCCGGAAAGCACCAGCCTCGCCCTCACAAAAGCCCACGAAAACGGCCATCTCCTCTTCATCAACACCGGCCGCACCAAAGCCATGATGCCCTCTGAACTCTCAGACCTCCATTTCGATGGCTATATATACGGCTGTGGAACCCACATTTACATGGATAACAAACTGCTCTTCTTCCGCACAGTACCCAACCTTCTGTGCAAAGAAACCGTGGATCTTCTCCGCAAATGCAAGATCGAAGCACTCTTTGAATCCAACACCGAGATTCTGTACGATGGCGCATCCCCGGCACAGTCCGAATTCGGAGCCAGAATGCGGAAAGAAATTCCAATGGTAGACATCACGAAATTTAACCGTGAAGACGCCTGCACCTACTCCTACGACAAATTCCTGGTGCACATGCTGCCGGACTCCAATGTAGAAAAATTCCGCAGCTTCTGCAACGATCATTACACCTATTTTGACCACGGAGACGGAATCTGGGAAGTCACACAGAAGGGCACCAGCAAAGCCACAGGCATGGAATTTCTCCTGGACCGCCTTTCCATCCCGAAGGAAAACAGCTACGCATTCGGAGACAGCCCCAACGACCTCCCCATGCTGAAAGCAGCCGGAATCAGCGTAGCCATGGGCAACTCCTATGGCGATATCGAAAAGGACTGCACCTATCAGACAAGTGCTGTTGATAAAGATGGAATCTACAACGCACTGGAACATTTTAAGTTGATCTGATTTGACAAAAAAATGGACAATGTACGATAAATGGTACATTGTCCGTTTTTTATACTCTTAAAATAACTTTTTTATTTATTTCTCAGCTTCCGGTGTAGCAGTTGCCTCTGCCTCTGTAGAATCTGCTGCAGTAGAATCCTCGGTTGCAGAATCCTCAGCTGCCGGAGTCTCCGTCACATCCGGGTCCGGAGTAGGAGTTGGGGTCTGGATCGTAAAGCTGTGATTATCTGTGATCTTAATCTTCTTGATCAGTTTTGTCTCTTCTTTGATATCCGCTTTCTTTTTCCAGCCATCTGTAGTATCGTTATAGAAATCATCCTTCTTGGTATTTGTCAGAGACTCTTTCTTGCTCTCTGTTGCCGTCTCATCATTCTTGGAATCCAGTCTTACCACATACCATACGGAATCTGTCTTGATGATATCCTCGTTCAGCGCACCCTCATCCAGTTTTCTTAAAGCAGTACGAACCTCATCCGGATAGGTTGTTCCATTGGCTGCACTGTCGTCGCCTTCCTCGTAAGCCGGACATGAACCGGTTGTTGCTGTCATATCTGTGGAAATTTCGTCTCCAAGTGTATTAAAATCTGCAGTTGGATCCTCTTTAACCTTGTCAAAGAATTTCTGGAGATTCTCTTTATTTGTCTTGATATCATCATCAGAAAGATCGTCTCCGCTGACTTTCACGCTTGCATAGCTGAAAGACATCTGCTGATACTCTTTCTCATCCAGCTTCACATCCGCCTTGGCTTCAATGGCATCCTTCATCTTCACATCGTATGTCTCAAGCTCCAGGAAAGTCTTCACCATGTCTTCATCAACTGCAAGCTCCGCAATGGTCTCATCGGAGTTCGCTTCCATAAAGTTCTTGGCTGCTTCCTCAAGTGCCTTCTGCTCATCCTCAGTGATCTCCACATCATACTCGGAAGCGTGCTCTTTCTCCAGGCACATTTTCTCAACAGTCTCAACGGATGTTGTTACCGCATTCTCACCGTAAGTCTCATCGGAATCATCACCCATCTTGGTACTCCAGATAGACATGTCGCTTCCGCCGCCAAGATACATCCTGTACATAGCCTCAGCCTGTGCCTGCTGCATACGTGCCGCAAGACTTACAACACCAAGCGGGATCTCCTGCTTATTCACTGTCACTGCAGTCTTTGTGCCGTCGAATTTTTTATTTCCGCAGCCTGCCATCATTCCTGCTGCTGTAACGCAGACAAGAGCGGTAACTGCCGCTTTTTTTACTGAATTTTTCATTTCATCCTCCATCTATCCGTCCATAAAAATCACGGTCCGGCTCTTATTCCATAATGCTTAATTATAAACGTTTTCACCTTTAAGAGCAAGGAATTTCACGAACTTACACGACATTTCACAAATTATCCACAAGTCTTTCCGGGAAAATATCCGGTATCCACAGACCGGATGTTTTTTCCCGTGGATAACCCTAAGCTTAGCTGATTCTTCCCTTTACTCCAGTGGCTCTGCCAGTTTTGCCAACTCCCCCGCAAACTTCATCAACTCTTCGATCAGCCTTCCCTGTGGTGTCAGGATAAATTTCGGCTCATGATCAGCCTTAAACTGCAAACCTCTCCGGTACTGCGCCATAATAGCCGGGATACCTGCGGGATCCAGCTTAGCCTTTTCATAGAGCGTGATCCGGACATCTTTTCCAAGCTGCTTGATCTCCGTCACATATCCCTGATGAGCAAGGGCCTTCAGTCTTGCAATGGCAAGAAGATTCAGTACTGCTTTCGTCGGCTCACCAAAACGGTCGATCAGCTCTTCCAGCATATCGTCATACTCCTGCTGACTCTCAATACCGGCAATTCGCTTGTAAATATCCAGTTTCTGAAATTCGTTGCTGATGTAGGAATCCGGAATAAATGCATCGATATTAAGATCAATGGTCGTCTCAAAATCATCCATAGTCTGGATTCCCTTAGCCTCCTTGACAGCCTCACTGAGCATTTTGCAGTAAAGGTCATAGCCCACCGCGTTCATATGGCCATGCTGCTGAGCTCCAAGAAGATTTCCTGCTCCACGGAGCTCCAGATCCTTCATGGCGATCTTAAAGCCGCTTCCAAGATCCGAATATTCCCGCATGGCGCTGAGTCGCTTTTCCGCTGTCTCCTGAAGCATCTTATTCTTCGTATACATCAGAAACGCATAGGCAGTACGGTTAGAACGTCCTACACGTCCGCGAAGCTGATACAGCTGAGAAAGACCATATCGGTCGGAATCATGGATGATCATGGTATTTACATTGGAGATATCCAGTCCCGTCTCAATAATGGTAGTGGAAACCAGTACATCCACATCTCCGTTGATAAAATCATACATCACCTGCTCCAGTTCCCTCTGGCTCATCTGACCATGGGCAAAATCCACCCTGGCTTCCGGCACCAGCTTCGATATGCGAAGAGCTACCTCCGCAATATCATTAACCCGATTGTATACATAATAAACCTGGCCGCCACGTCGAAGTTCCCTGCGGATAGCCTCCCGGACAGTCTCCTCATCATATTCCATAACATACGTCTGGATCGGCACACGGTCCATAGGCGGCTCTTCCAGAACACTCATGTCACGGATACCAATGAGACTCATATGAAGAGTTCGGGGAATCGGAGTTGCAGTCAGTGTCAGCACATCCACATCTTTTTTCATCTGCTTGATCTTTTCTTTATGAGTGACACCGAAACGCTGTTCCTCATCAATGATCAGAAGTCCCAGATTCTTAAATTCCACATCTTTGGAAAGAACCCTGTGAGTACCGATCACAATGTCCACCTGGCCTTTTTTGATCCCCTCGATGGTCTTTTTCTGCTGGGCAGAAGTACGGAACCGGCAGAGAAGATCCACTTTCACCGGAAATTCCTTCATACGCTGCACAAAGGTGTTGTAATGCTGTTGGGCAAGAATGGTAGTGGGCACCAGATAAACGACCTGGCGGCTTTCCTGAACTGCCTTAAACGCAGCTCTTAAAGCAACCTCCGTCTTACCGTAACCAACGTCACCACACACAAGACGATCCATGATCTTGGTACTTTCCATGTCCTTCTTGGTATCCTCGATGGCTGCCAGCTGATCCTCTGTCTCCTCATAAGGAAACATTTCTTCAAATTCCTTCTGCCAGACCGTATCCGGGCCACAGACATAGCCCTCTTTTTCCTGGCGGACCGCATAAAGCTCCACCAACTCTTTTGCGATATTTTTAACCGCACCCCGGACACGGCTCTTGGTCTTGTTCCACTCCTGTCCGCCAAGTTTATTCAGCTTGGGTGTTTTTGCATTTTCGGAAGATCCGGAATATTTCTGCAAAGCATCCAACTGGGTTGCCAGGATGTAGAGATTGCTGCCACCACGGTACTCAATCTTGATGTAATCTTTTACAACTCGGTCCACTTCCACTTTTTCGATTCCACGATAAATTCCAAGTCCATGTTTTTCGTGGACAACAAGATCCCCGATGGAAAGCTCCGCAAAATCCTGGATACGGTTTCCACTGTACTTTTTCTTCTTTTTGCGCTTCTTCTGCTCTTTGCCGAAAATGTCTGTTTCCGTCATCACCGCAAATTTGATCAGCGGATACTGGAAACCACGGCGCGCATGGCCATAAACAACCATGATCTCGCCGGGGCTTATGATACGGTCTGTATCCTGGCTGTAAAAAGCATTCAGGCCTTCCTCTGAGAGATCCTTTGCCAGACGCTCTGCCCTTGTCCTGGAACCGGAAAGCAGGGCGATCCGGTACCCCTGGCTTTTATACTGGAGAAGATCTTTTACCAGAAGTTCAAAACTGCTGTTGTAAGAATCCACAGATTTCACCGTGAGATCAAATTCCTCATTGATCTTCCAGCCGGAACGTCTCGGAGAAAGTGCGGACACAGCCACGCAGTTCCGTCTGTTCAGTTTCTTCTGCACTTCCTGAAAACCACAGAGCCACTGTTCCGGAAGATTTGCCTCGCCTTTTTCCTCCCTGTGCATGCGGCTCTGACGGTACTCTTCCTCCACACCTTCGCCGTTTTCTGCCAGATGGTTCAGCTCATCCAGAAACAGCAGTGTTTTTTCTTCCGGAAAATAATCCAGGAAAGATACCATATCCTCGCAGTCCATCTTTTCTGTAGCCGGATAAATGGTGATCTCATCTATATTTTCCAGAGATCTCTGGCTTTCTGCATCAAAACTCCGGATGGAATCGATCTCATCATCCCAGAGTTCAATACGCCATGGATTCTCCTCCGTCAGCGGATAGATATCAATGATCCCTCCCCGCACGGAAAACTGTCCCGGAAGCTCCACCTGGCCAACCCGCTCATATCCCAGATCCACCAGATCTGCTTTCAGCTGATCCAGATCGATCACACTGTCACTTTTAAAATGAAGAAGGCTGCTTTTGATCTTTTCCAGAGGCATCAAAAAATCCATGCATCCGTCTATGCTGGTAACCACCGTCACTTCTTCCTGCTCCAGAAGTGCCCGGATCACACGCATCCGCTGCCGGATCAGAAGATTTCCATGAATGTCTGCCTGAAAAAACAGAAGATCTTTTGCCGGATAAAAATATACATTTTTGTCATAGAAGCGGTAATCCTCATAAATTTCCTTTGCGTTACGTTCATCATCCGCAAGGATCAGATGACATGGAAAAAGCCCGGAAAGTCCATACATCAGATGGACTTTCTGGGACTCCATACAGCCGGAAACATTAAGAATTCCGCGGTTTGCGCCACAGCGCTTTTTTATTTCTTCAAACTCTGCAAGGCCCTGCAGAGGCTGCAAAAATGCTTCCATACAAACCTCAATTCTTAGGCTTTTTCCTGTTATACTTATTCATCGCCGCATCCACGCCCTCGGACAGGATCATTTCTACGGCCTCTGCCGCATCATTAATTCCCTCGTCCACAAGCTTGCGGTCGCTGTCCGAAAAATGACCCAGCACAAAATCTGCCAGATCCCAGTCTTTCGGTTTCGCACCAACACCAACACGGATACGGATAAACTTCTCAGTTCCAAGACGACGGATAATATCCTTGATCCCGTTATGTCCGCCTGCACTGCCTTTTTTGCGGATACGAAGCTGTCCCGGTTCCAGATCGATATCATCGTAGATCACGATCAGCTCTGTCTCCGGATCGATCTTGAAATAGCTGGACATCTCCTGAATCGGACCGCCGCTTAAATTCATATAGGAAAGCGGTTTCATCAGAATGGCTTTTTCACCGCCGATGATGCTTTTTCCATACATGGCATTAAATTTTACGCCGCCCTGTGGGATATTATGCTTCTCCACAAGGCAGTCGATGGTGTCAAATCCCATGTTGTGGCGGGTAGCCTCATACTGCTTTCCCGGATTTCCCAAACCTGCAATTAAATACATAAAAACTCCTCAGTTAGTTGAAATATACCATCTCATCAGCAAGAGGCTCGCATACTTCCACATGCTCTGCATAAAGTACAATACCCTCTCCCTGGTATTCCATTCTCTTCTCAAAAGCAACCTTTGCGGTAACTTCCACCCACTGACCTTCTGCGATCTTCGGGGCAAAAGCGCTCTTGCAGATATATCCCAGGAATGTGGTATCATCTGCACAGCATGTCATGGCAGTTCTTCCTGGAACAAAGAATTTGCTTCCCATTCCACGCGGTTTCAGGGCACGTGCCTTGAAATGAACGGTTTTTCCCACATAACGGTCTGGGTGATCCATGGAATCCACAAACCAGATACCATAATCTTCCGGAAGGATATCGATCACCGGCGCATCAATGTCAAATGGCATCTCATCCTCAAAAAGATCGCCAAGCTCGCCTTCCTCATCCTCAAAGATGATCTCCGCACGCTGGTTAACTACCTTGATGCTTCTTCTGTAGGAAGGAAGCGGATCCTCTTCCTGACAGCGGTTAAAGATAACCATATCTGCATTACGGACCATGTCCATAAAAAGGGACTTCATGTTGGCCATATAAACCTGGAATGTGCTGGCATCCACACAGGTAATGTGCTGTTCCACACCCCAGCCCGCCGGTTTTTCCATCTCTTCAAACTTGCTTACCAGCCACATGCCATTGTACTCAATAATCACACGTTCCGGCTGATGCAGGATATCCATTGCCGCAAGTCTCTCCGGTGTCAGTTCTTCCTCGCTGTCGATAACCTCCACAACGGTGTTGCTCTTTTTCAGGGCTTCCTCATCATACTCCTCTTCTCCTTCTTCGCAGAGGATAAGAAGTGTTTTTCCCTCAACCTGAAAATAATCCTGCTGCAGGGTAAAGCTCAGGAAAGAGGTCTTGCCACTTTCCAGAAAACCTGTGATCAGATAAATGGGAACTTTGATCTCTTCCATAAATTTATCCTGTAAGATACTATCCGTTAATCCGGACAGTATCCATTTCCTTTCTGTAATATAAAATCTGAAAAATTTCTCTTATGTTCTGTTTTTATGCGATTCCAAAAAGCTCTTCCAGAGCATGCTCGTCAAGTTTGGAACCGATCACGCACAGACGGCCTGTATATTCCGGTGCGCCCTCACGGATCTCGGTTTCTTCCGGAACCATATCAAAATAGATCCATGTTCCGTCCTCTGCCGGAAGCATTCCTTTTGCACGGAGGATGATACCATATTTGTCAGACTCGGAAAGTGCCTCAAGGATCTTCTCAAGTCCCTCACGTGTGAATTTTTTAATTGTCTCACGGCCCCAGCTTGTGAAGACCTCATCTGCATGATGGTGATGATGGTCATGTCCACAGCCGCACTCACCGTCGTGGTGATGATGGTGCTCATGGTCATGATCATGGCCGCAGCCACACGCGCCGTCATGGTCGTGATGATGATGCTCGTGCTCCTCGTGATCATGATCGTGTCCACAGCCGCACTCCTCGTCATGGTCGTGATGATGATGCTCCTCGTGATCGTGATCATGGCCGCAGCCGCACTCCTCATCATGATCATGGTGATGATGCTCATGCTCTTCATGATCGTGATCATGTCCACAGCCACACTCGTCGTCATGATGATGGTGATGATGCTCATGCTCTTCCTCAAGCATCTCCTGCTCCAGAGATACCGGATGCTCCATAACCTCTACCAGTTTCTTTCCGTCAAGATTCTCAATCGGAGTTGTGATGATGGCTGCATCTTTATTCAGGCTGCGAAGAAGCTCCAGGGACTCCTGAACTTTCTTCTCAGTTGCGATATCTGTACGGCTCATGATGATGGCGCCTGCATACTGGATCTGATTGTCAAAGAACTCACCGAAGTTCTTCATGTACATCTTGCATTTCTTGGCATCAACAACAGTTGTATAGCTGTTCAGTTTGATGTCAACCTCATCCTGAACACCCTGTACAGCTTTGATAACGTCAGAAAGTTTACCAACTCCGGATGGCTCGATGAGGATTCTGTCCGGGTTGTATTTGGTAACAACTTCTTTCAGGGAAGTACCGAAATCTCCAACCAGTGAGCAGCAGATACATCCGGAATTCATCTCACGGATCTGGATTCCGGCCTCTTTCAGGAAACCACCGTCAATACCGATCTCACCAAACTCGTTCTCGATCAGTACGACCTGCTCACCCTGAAATCCGTCTTTCAGAAGTTTTTTGATCAGAGTTGTTTTTCCGGCACCAAGGAAACCGGAGATAATATCAATTTTTACCATTTTGTATACACTCCTTTTAACGTAGTTTGACCAGGAAGTGTTTATACCCCCTGGTTGTATCCTGTTATGATCATGATGGAAGAGAAAAATTCTTGTTTCTCTCTCTGTTATCATTATATCCATTTTGTAAAACAGACATTCGTGTTCTGTTTTGCATCCAGATTAAGACAGGGATGTGAAAAGCTCACATCCCTGAAAATCGTTCCTCTTATCAGCCGTTGATCATAAAGTTCATAAGCTTGTCGATATCCTCTTTCTCTGCTGCAACGATCTCAAGCTCCGGGATCTCACCAGCGGAAAAGATGTTTGCAAGAGATACATACTGGGAAAGCTTGGATTTCAGGTTCAGTCTGTCTCCCTCTCCTGTTACAAGCTCTACTCTACCCTTGCAGCTGTCAATTACCTCAAAAAATTTATCGATATCTGTAATATGTGTTACTTTCATTTTAAAAATCTCCTTTCTTAATTAAAGGGCTGTTCTTAACTCTTTCCGTTAGATTATACCCCAGTGTTTTTAAAAAAGCAATCCCCGCCGGGCAAAAACACTTCACAGATATTCTCTGCGGATCTATATATATTTCGTCATATTTCTTCAATTTCAACGGTACAGTCTTTTCTTCCTTTGTTCCATTTCATGAGATAAACCTTAAATCCCAGAGAATCTCTGGCAATGGTAAACGGTTCTTCCCTGAGTACTTCGGATCCCATCCCCTGCTCTTTCAGCTCTGCCTGCTTTGTCCTGGCTTTTTCTGTAAGAACTCTAAGCTCTTCATCGGCTTCTTTTCCAAAAGAACGATTCCCATATCCGGATGAAGCTTCCCGCAGCTTTTCAGAAAGGCACATCGTTACCTGGATGTGTTTTGTACGGTGAAGCATTCCTGCCAGGTTCCGTGCTACCCATTTAAACGGAAGTTTCCGGTAAATTTCAAGCCACCTGACAAAGGTACGGTCTCCTGCCTGCCTTGCGATCTCTCCCATTACCTCAAATGCCTTTTCCGAGGGAATCCACGGATTTTCCCTGGGAACAATATACTTTTCCGGAACAGCCGGATAACAGCAGTAATTCAATGGCGGAAATTCCACCAGTGCAGAAAGCTTCTCCTCCAGAGCGTTGCAGCTGTCCCCGCCTATATAATCATATTTGTCGCGGAGGATCGCCAGGCGATATTCCAGCTGCCGTAAGTATTCATACCCTTCTACCCAGAAATGACCGATCCGGCTGTAATCGTAGAGATGTTTTTCCAGAGACAGAGTTTCAAAAAACAAAGTCACCACCGAATCATCCTGGTGGACCACAAGGATATATTCTCTCCCCTGCCGGCTTAAATCTGCCAGGATCTCGCCCTCGTAATCCGGTTTGTATACACCTGTCATACGGGCATTTCCAAAAACAAGAAAGCTTTCTACCGCATCATTCATAAGATACACAAGACGGATTTCGCCGTTTTTTACATAAGAATCCACTCTGTACATATTGTCATCGGACTTTTCCGCAATTGCTTCCGAAAAAGCACTTTCTGATCCTGCTTTCTGATCCTGCGGATCTTTCTCATCATTCACTGCCACCAGTTCAAACTGATCTTCTCCAAGCAGCTCTGCAAGCTTCTGAAAGGTATCTGGCAGCTCTTCAAAGGCCTTCTCTGAGACATATCTCTCCGGTGCTGTTTTTCCTGCAGTATTATTTCCAGTATCCATCAATTACCTCTTTATTCAGTTTCTCCCCAATAACGATCATGATCTCCTGTCCCAGCTTTGCCGGCCGGATGCAGATCTCATGGCGGGTGGCATTCAGCTCCAGCCACTGTCCGTCTTCTTTCTTAAGAAAACCTTTTACGCGGAAAACATCTCCGCAGGACGGGTCGTTCAAGATCTTTTCTGCTGTTTCCCGAAGTTCCTCTTCGCTCTTATGAACATTCATAAAAAACAGGGAATCAAATCCACCGCCTTCTGCATAGGATTCTTTCACATAATCTTCTGCCACATACCTGCAGTTCAAGATCTTTTCCAAATCTTCGTCTGTAAAATCATCCCAGTTTTTATCCATGATTTCGCTGTCCAGACGGCGCTTACACTGGATCTGACCAAGTGCACGGTTGAGATGTTCCTTTGTGCTGTGGATCTCTTCCTCTGTAGCTTCCTGACTCCTGCTCAGAAGTACGCAACCTGCATCTGCCACCTCAGAAGCCAGCAGATAATCCGCTTCCGCAGAAAAATCCTCCGCAAGCTTGGCATCCACAATAGCGATCACATTTCCGATCTCATACCACTTATCCAGTGGTTCCTCATGGAGGGCGTCAAAAAACTCATCCACATCAAAGATTCCGGATGGTTCCACGATCACACGGTCATAACCGCACATTCCCATGGCGATCAGTTTTGTCTTAAATCGACGTCTGTGACAGTCCGCGTCACATCCACCAGAAACCATCTCCAGCTCACAGTTGTCTCCCATCAGATCCTGAAGCAGCATCATATCCACATTTACTGCCCCGAAATCATTTTCCAGGATACCGATGTTCATGCCTTTTTTCAGAAGATAGGAGGCATATTTTTTTATAAATGTTGTCTTCCCGGATCCGAGAAATCCGGTTATCAGATCAATTTTTATCATATTTCTTCCTTTACTTTATCTCAATAATACTCCTGTCCGGCAGACACCGGACTGTTACCAGTATATAATCTTTTGCCCACAAAGAAAAGAGGCGGCCCTGAAAAATCTTCTCAGAACTGCCTCTTTCCGGCTATTTTACCCTTTTATGATTATGTATGAAGATTACTTTGTAAACAGATCTACCAGATCCTGGCCATCGTCATAGCCCTGATCTTTCAGCTCCTGAACAAACCACTCATCTACGCCGTCTACCGCTTCTTTGAAGGAATCGATATCCATGTCAGCTTTCTCTGTGAAAGTCACACCGTTTTTGTCTGCCCAGCGTGCTTTGATCTCATCATCGCTGGAACGGTTGATATAACGCTCATACTCTACGGCTTTCTGGCCGCACTCATCAACAACAGCCTGCTGCTCCGGTGTCAGTGCATCGTAAACATCCTGGTTGATACAGAAGAACAGACAGTCATAGATGGCATCCCACATGGAGCAGTATGGCTGTACCTCCTGTACACTGGCTGCATCGATGGCAGGCAACGGATTCTCCTCGCCCTCTACCGTATTCTGCTGAAGTGCTGTGTAAGTCTCGGACCAGTTCATATTTGTGGCATCTGCGCCCCATCTCTTATAGCACTCCATAAGAAGATTAGAGCCGGCTACACGAACCTTCAGATTCTTCATATCATCTACAGATTTTACCTCATGCTTGCTGTTTGTCAGCTCACGGAAACCGTTCTCTGCAATACCCATGCAGTGGAGTCCGTAGCCGTTAAGGATCTCCTTCAGCTTATCTCCGGCCTCGCCGTCAAACTTCGCATCTGCATCATCATAGGAATCATAGATGAACGGCAGGGATACCACATTGAAGCGTGGATCAAATGCAGAATAGATCAGATTGGAATGCATGGAGATCTGTACCGGGTCTCCGTTCATCAATGCCTGGATTCCCTCGGACTGATTTCCGTTTGTCAGCTGATCCGCTGCGTAAATGTTAACCTTGACCTTTCCTCCGGTAGCCTTTTCCATGAGTTCACCGAACTTACGTCCTCCATCAGCCCAGGTACTTGTCTCCGTTGTGGAGCATGCAAAGTTCCAGGTTGTCTCAGGCCAGTCAAGATCACTGTAATCCTCCACGGTATCTACCGAATCCTCTGTAAACAGATCTACCAGATCCTGTGCATCGTCATAGCCTGCACTCTTAAGCTCGTTTACAAACCAGTCGTCGATTCCGTCTACTGCTTTCTTGAAGGAATCGATATCCATATCCTCTTTCTTTGTAAAGGTCACACCGTTGCTCTTCTCCCAGCGGCTCATGATCTCTTCGTCGCCGGAACGGTTGATATAACGCTCATACTCAACAGCCTTCTGGCCTGCCTCATCAACAACCTGCTGCTGTTCCGGTGTCAGGCTTTCATAAATATCCTGGTTGATGCAGAAGAACAGACAGTCATAGATTGCATCCCACATGGAGCAGTACGGCTGTACCTCCTGTACGCTGGCTGCGTCGATAGCCGGCAACGGGTTCTCCTCGCCCTCTACCGTATTCTGCTGAAGTGCTGTGTAGGTCTCGGACCAGTTCATATTTGTGGCATCTGCGCCCCATCTCTTATAGCATTCCATGAGAAGATTGGAACCGGCCACACGAACCTTCAGGTTCTTCATGTCGTCTACTGTTTTTACTTCATGCTTGCTGTTTGTCAGCTCACGGAAACCGTTCTCTGCGATTCCCATACAGTGAAGTCCGTACTCACCAAGGATTTCTTTCAGCTTTTCTCCGGCCTCACCATCAAATTTTGCATCTGCGTCATCGTAAGAATCATAGATAAACGGCAGGGATACTACATTGAATCTCGGGTCAAATGCAGAGTAGATCAGATTGGAATGCATGGAGATCTGTACCGGGTCTCCGTTCATCAGTGCCTGGATTCCCTCGGACTGATTTCCGTTTGTCAGCTGGTCTGCTGCATAAATATTAACCTTGACTTTTCCGCCGGTTGCTTTTTCCATAAGCTCACCGAATTTACGTCCGCCGTCAGCCCAGGTACTTGTCTCCGTTGTAGAGCATGCGAAGTTCCATGTCATCTCCGGCCAGTCAAGATCACTGTAATCTGCGATGGTATTAAAGGAATCACTTCCGTCTCCGGCATCCTTGGAGCTCTGGCTTCCTGTGTCAGAAGACTGGTCTCCTGTATAGGAGCCCTCTTTTGCAAGCGCCTTCGGAAGAGCTGTGGAAACAGCCGGAATATAAGTGATGATCAGAAGAACTGCAACGGATGCAGCGATCATCGGCATAACTGCTCTGGAGATCTGCTGAAGAGTAACCTCCAGACCTTTTTTGATCTTGATACTGATGGCAACGAAAAGGTTTACACCTACAGGAGGTGTTACCTGTCCGATCGCAAGGTTAACTGTTGCCATAACACCGAATGCTACCACATCATAGCCCAGAGCCTTACATACCGGAAGCATGATCGGTACAAAAATATACATCGCAGAGTTTGCATCAATGAAGCATCCTGCGATCAGGAAAATGATGTTTACGATCAGAAGGAAGGTAAACTGATTATGTGCAATGCCGGCAAGAAGCTCAGATGCCGCATTTGCAATACCAAACTTGGTACATACAAAAGAGAACAGGGAAGCACTCGCTACGATCAGCATGATTCCACCGGTTGTCTTTGCAGAATCCACAAGAATGTCAAACAGATCTTTGAGCTTAACCTCACGGTAGATCACCATACCAACAAACAGACCGTAAACAACAGATACGGCTGCAGCCTCAGTTGGTGTAAAGATACCGCCGTAAATTCCTCCGAGGATGATAACCGGCATCAGGAATCCCCAGAATGCATCTTTAAATGTATCCCAGCGCTCTTTTGCGGAAGCTTTTTCACGGGATGGCTGAATGTTATGTTTCTTTGCCTCGATCATAACGATGATCACAAGAGCAACACCCATCAGAAGTCCCGGAACGATACCAGCCATAAACATATCTGCAATAGATACACCTGTGATAGAAGCGTATACAACGAATGCGATACTCGGCGGTATGACAATGGCGATGGAACTGGAGGTTGCCATCAATGCCGTGGAAAACGGTGCGGAAAAACCGCCCTGCTCAACCATAGCCGGGATCAGTACTGCTCCAAGTGCTGCAACCGTTGCAGGACCGGAACCGGAGATCGCTCCGAAGAAACATGCTACGATAACACATACGATAGCGATACCACCTTTTTTGTGTCCTACGCAGGTGTCTACGAAGTTGATCAATCGTTTGGAAATACCGGCTTTTGCCATGATGTTTCCGGACAGAACGAAGAACGGGATGGCAAGAAGCAGGAATTTACTGATTCCTGAGTACATGTTTGTAGCTACGATGGTCAGTGATGTGCCGGAATAAAGGATGGCACATACAGATGACAGACCCAGGCAGATCGCAATGGGAAGTCCCAGGATCAGGAAAATAAAGAAGGAGATAAATAAGATTGCACTGATCATTTATTTGTCCTCCTTTTCATCATCTTTTTTCAGGCAGAAGTCCAGACAGTACTCAATAAAATGAAGGATCATACAGCCTGCTCCGATCGGTACGAAGGACCAGAAGATCCACTCCGGCCAGTTCAGTACGAAAGTTCTCTTGCCGTTTGCCAGCTGTGTAAGAACTTTGTCCATTCCGTATTTAAACAGGATTGCGGAAAAAACAATGCTGAGAACCGTGATCAGGATCACAGATGGTTTTTCCAGTTTTTTCGGAAGACGGTCTGTAAACAATGTCAGACTTACCAGTCCTCCTTTTTCGCGGCAGGCAAGTGCTGCTGCCAGAAGTGTGATGAGAACGAACACCGCTACAACAAGTTCTTCTGTAAAAGACCATGAGCGGTGGATGACTTTACGGGAAAAAACATTTCCCACAGTCAGCACAAGGATCAGCAGTGTGGAAATGACCAGTACGATTTTTTCTACTGCTGCAAGTGCGTTCATGAGTTTTTTGTACACTTTCATACTCTTTCCCCTTTTGTGTATTTTTTCCGGTTTCAGACCATTACCCCGGGATTTTGGATAAAAAAAATCCGTCCCCTCTCAGGGACGGATATAAAATTCCGCAACCACCCTGTTTCTCCATTGAAACAAGCACGATTCTGCAACGTACCGGCATACGCGACTTCTGTAACGGGAAGTACCCGTGAAAACCTACTTACTTGTCTGAAACTTTCGGCTTTCCTTCTCAGGGATGATATTCAAGGCAGTTCCGACGCTGCATCACACCAGTCACAGCTCTCTGAAGACGGTTCCTCTGTCTTTACTGATTCCCTTCATGGAATTTACTTCTGTTATGTGTTAACTCTTTAATGAGTTAAACCAATTCTAACTCTGTTTGTTTTGATAGTCAAGTTTTTTTTTCAAAAACTCCTTCAGGCGTTCTTTCCTTCTCCGGCGAAGTACTCCTTCACAAGCTTTACAACCACACCGGAAAGCAGGAATACTGCGATAAGGTTAGGGATCGCCATCAGACCGTTGAAGGTCTCTGCGATACTCCAGAGAAGTCCAAGGTCAACAGTTGCGCCGATGATTGCTACCAGAGAGTACAGTACCATAAAAGGTCTGATAGCTTTTTCCTTAAAAAGGAACTCCGCACATCTGGCTCCGTAAAGTCCCCATCCAATGATAGTGGAAAATGCGAAGCAGCACATGGCAACTGCTGTAAAGATGGAAACCCAGTTTCCGTATGTACTGGTAAAACCGCTGATGGTAAGCTCCGCTCCTGCTGCTGCGCCATAACCAACCGGCACCCCGCTGCAGAGGATGACAAGCGCTGTCAGCGTACAGATCACGATCGTGTCCGTGAATACCTCAAAGATCCCGAAAAATCCCTGTTTTACAGGTTTTCTGGTGTCTGCACAGGCATGTGCGATGGAACCGGTACCAAGACCTGCCTCATTGGAAAAAATACCTCTGGAAACACCTTTTTTCATACTCATGAAAAAGCTTCCTACTACGCCGCCTGTCACAGATGCCGGATTAAATGCCCCTCTGATGATAGCGCTGAAAACCCCCGGAACATTTTTCCAGTTGATGATAACTACACCGACGGCAAGAATAATATAAAACAATGCCATAAACGGTACCAGCTTTTCTGTAACCTGGCCGATCCTTTTGATTCCGCCAAGCAGGATCATTGCCACAAGAATCGCAAGGATGATCCCCATAACAAGGTTTACCGTAGAAGTATTGTCTGCAGCGATCACATTGTAATTGATCAGTGCAGAATCAATAGCTGTTGTAATGGTATTAACCTGGGTTGCATTTCCGGTTCCGAAAACAGTCAGCACACCGAAAGCGGAAAACAGATACGCCAGCCAGTGCCAGTGTTTCTTAAGGCCGTTCTTGATGTAATACATTGGTCCGCCAACCAGATCTCCGTTGGCATTTGTTTCACGGAAATGTACCGCAAGTGTTACTTCGGAAAACTTCGTACACATTCCAAGAAGTGCGGAAACCCACATCCAGAACACAGCTCCCGGTCCTCCGATAGCGATGGCACCTGCGACACCTGCAATATTTCCGGTTCCCACGGTAGCAGCCAAGGCGGTACAGACAGCCTGAAACGGTGTCAGACTTCCATCAGAAGCCTCACGTTTACGAAGCATACGTCCGATGGTTACCTTGATGGCATAAGGAAATTTCCGGATCTGGAGAAAATTCGTGCGGATACTTAAATAAAGACCCACACCAATAATACAAATCATTGCAGGAACGCCCCAGATGAAATTGTTTATGGCAGCATTCACTGATTCAATAACAGATAACATTCTATAACCCTTCCCTTATTTAATTTTGTCTTTTCGGTCAGTACGTTTGTTTGTACAAAAAAGACGATTCTCCAAATTATAGCACATTTTCTGTCGAATGTATAAGAGAAAAGCTTTATAATTTTACTATGATAAAGAAAGGAAGTGAATAAAAGCTGCCAATCCTGTTGTCAAATATGTGATACACCTGTAGTAAAAATACTTATCTGTGGTCAGTATCATTTTCCGTATCGTCCAGGAATGTAAATATATATCCCCAGTATTTCTCCAGGATCTTGCCTCTGCTTCCATAGATCTCATGCTTTGTTCCGATCATATGGATATAATCGCAGGTGGTTTTTCCCTGACGGTTGATCTTTCCGGCAAAATTCTTCAGGGCACGGACAGACACTAGATCTTCGGTCTGGGCCTGGATGAGCAGCATTGGTGCCGTATACTTTTTCCAGCCGTAAAGACGCAGATACCAGCTCATCTCTGCGGAAGCCCAGAGCCAGCCGTAGGACGGAGACCAGGTCTGGAGTTCTTTGTGCTCTGCGCGGAGATTTTTGTAACGCTCATATCTTGGTTTTGATGTTGCGGAACTTGTCTCAAAAGAACCGCCGCCATCGTATGGTTTTTTGCCTGCTACGTATTCTTCATCTTTTCCCAGAATGCACTTCTCCAGAGCGATTCCGGTGGCTGCAGGCCACGGAACATTTCCGGTAAGAGGCCGGATCATCGGGGAGGAAAGAATTACTTTGTGAAACCAGTCCGGCTCCCAGACTGCCGCAATACCGCCAATAGCGCCTCCCATGGAATGGGCAAAAAGATCCATTGGCAGATCCGGGTGAGCTTTTTTTATGTAGCGGCATGCTTTCAGGAAATCACGGACATAACGTCTCCAGGTATCGATGTGTACCAGGAACGGATCTGCAGTAAGGCGGTAACTCCGGCCGTGACCACAGTGTTCCGGAATATACACGTGGTAGCCTTCTTTCAGAAAATAGTAAGCCACTTCATCGTATTTCGCTGCGGATTCTGTAAAACCGTGACTGATGACCACCACACCTTTTGGCGCATCAGACAGATACTGCAGCATGTGGATCTTACCTGTGATCCGTTTGTTTTCATTGCGAAATGGATAGTCTGCTCCCGGTACATATAGTTCCCTTTTCCGGGCTGACAGATATGGCTCTACGGTATTTTTCATGGTTTCTTCGTATTCGTTCTCATGTATGATCTGCATATTGATTAAAAACCTCCCTTACTTTTGGTGTATTGCTTTTTTCTCTGCGATTTATGTTTATCCTTTGTAAGATTTTTGAATGATCGTTGATTTCTGTCTTCTTACAGGATAACAGAATTCACTTCTTCCGGCAATGTTTTTTAGTCCATTTTGCTCTTTAATTTCTGTTAAAAAATACCCGGACATTTTCGCATGTACCGGGCATTTCTGTTATGATTTCTGTTGTGTCAAGCGGATATTCGCAATCCCGAAAAGGACTTCCCTGATTCGGTTAAAAGAATTTCACAATGTCTTCCACATCTTTACGTTTCGGGCGTGCAGGCTCCTCTGCTGCTTTTCCGATTGCAATCACTGCAACTACGGTCTCTGTTTCCGGAATGGAAAGGATCTCACGGAGCTTATCTCCTGTACGGAGTCCCATGATCACAGTTCCATAACCAAGCTCCCATGCTTTAAGAACCAGGTTCTCATTCTGAAGTCCCAGATCATAGCAGCCCCAGCCATTTCCAAGTTCATTATCCGGTGTACCGTCTTTCTGGAAACCGGAACGGTTCTGTACAAAAGTAGTAATGATCAGAGCCGCATTCTCTGCCTTGGGCTGGTTCATTTCCGGAAGGCATTCTTTGCTGATCTTCTCTACCATATCTTCAGATGTCACACAGTAATATCTTCCTGTCTGGGAGTTCTTCCAGCTTGGTGCTTCCTGTGCCGCCCTGATTATGGTAAGCAGCTCATCTTTTGTGATCTTTCCCTCCGGGCTGTATTTACGGATGGTTCTTCTCTCTTCGATCAGTTTCTGAAATTCCATATTGATCCTCCTCGCCTGGTGATGCAGAATTTGTGTAATCATTATTAAGTTCTGCGGTTATTGGTATGCTGATTTATATGTTCATATTTTTCATGAAATAATTTTAGCACAATACTGTGTTGAAATCAATTTGTACTGCGAACAACATATGTACTGTAAACATTGAACACTGCTGTTCGCAAAATCACAAGCTTTCTTCTCAGAATTCCAGCATCTGTCTGGAATCTGCACCATCTTTCTTAAAATCAGAATTCAGAAACTCAATCTTCTTCGGCTGCACCTTGATCAGGTTCATGGTATGCGGCATTTTTTTCAGCGCATCCAGCGGGATCTTCCGAAACTCTGCCGCTGCATTATACTCATCAGAAAACGGTGCCACAAGCTCTGCCTCTCCTGTCACCTGCATTCCCTTCAGTTTGCCAAAGCCCTCATATTTATCAAAAATGGCCAGACACACATTCTTATTCTTTTCCAGTGCGGCAAACTTCTCGCCGCCTTCGGAAAACATCCAGAATGCACCATGATGATACGTATACTCGATAGGTGTGCAGCGCACAAACTCTCCCGCACCCGTTGCCAGTGCACAGGTTTTATTTGCCAGAATATACTCTTCCACTGCTTTCTTCAGCTTCGCTTCATCCAGCTTTACACTTTCTGCGTCTTTTTTCTTCCAGTAGGATGCAGCCTCTTCATATTCTTCATGGGAAAGATCTGTTTTTTCCAGAATCTCCTCACATTCATCTTTATCCAGGCACAACGGAATTCCAGTTACACTGTTTACGTTAAACCCGCCGTACCAGGTTCCTGTTACCTCCAGGATATCTCCTACTTTATAGTCAGAAGAATACTCGTCATTTTTTTTGATTACTTTGATCTTTGCCATTTTTTTGCGCCTCCTGATCTTTCTATACAAACGGATTATAAAATCTTCCAAAACGGATGGTCACTGTAAGGCTGATAATAAGCAGCACAACACCCAGCCCCAAAGTAATGAAATCTCTTTTTACAAAAGGTCTCTTCATATACCAGCTTCGCTTCTTATTCTTTCCGAATCCGCGAAGCTCCATGGCGTTGGAGATCACATCGATCCGGTTCAGGCTGGTAAGAATCAGCGGCAGAAGAATATTTACAGAATTTTTCAGCCGGGCAAAAAAGTGCTCATTTTTTCCAAGCTCCACTCCTCTGGCCTGCTGCGCCTGACTGATGCTGTGATAATCCCTCTGGATATCCGGAATGTAGCGCAATGCGATCGCAACAGAATATCCAACTTTATAGGAAATGCCAATGCTGTTCAGACTGGCCGCAAATTCACTTGGATTGGTAGCAGAAATGAAAAGGATCGCTACCGGCAGCGCCACAAAATATTTCAGGGAAATATTCAGCATATAAAACAGCTGCTCCTGTGTCACATCATATCTCCAGAACAGATGACAGATGATATGTTTTGTCCCATACAAAGTCGTACCCTGATTCGGGTCAAACAGAAAAATAAACAGATTGTTCAGAAGCAGAAATACCAGCATAAAAATCATCATAAAGCGGACTTCTTTAAATTTGATCCTGCTGAGTTTAAATGCGGCAATACTCACCGCAAACAGCCCCAAAAGTACCCAGGTATTGTAGGTGATCATGCTGGCAAAGGTAAACAGCAGGAAAAAAGCAAGCTTGGTTGTACCGGTCAGCTTATGCACCACACTCTCCCGCGGCAGATAATTCAGTACTGTTTTAGCAGCCATGGCTACGCACCTCCCTGTCTTCCTTTATGAAACGTTCCACAAACGCTTCCGCCGGTGTGATATCCATATGGTTGGCCAGTGTGAACAGACTGGTCTCCTTCAAGGCCGCCTTCTGTATCAGCTCCGGATCACAGAGAACGGCTGCCGCACTTCTATCTGCAATCAGCTGTCCGTCTGCAAATACCAGTGCACGTGGTGTATATTCCAGCATCAGGTGCATGTCATGAGTGATCATTACAACCGTAACTCCCTGCTCATTTAAACCACGGAGAAATTCCATGATCTCTGTATAATGGTGGAAATCCTGGCCCGCGGTGGGCTCATCCAAAATGATCAGTTCCGGATTCTGCACAAGAACACTTGCAATTGTCACACGTTTTTTCTGCCCGAAACTTAAAGCAGATACCGGCCAGTTACGGAAGGGGTAAAGGCCGCAGATCTTTAAGGTTTCCTCCACTTTTTCCCGAATCTCTGCATCACTTTTTCCCATATTTTTAAGGCTTAATGCAACCTCATCGAAGATCATGGTCTTGGAGATCATCTGGTTGGGGTTCTGCATAACATACCCGATATACTTTGCTCTGTGACGAATATTTTCCGGAAGAAGATCTCTGCCGTCAAACAGGATCTCACCGGAATCCGGTGTTTCAAAGCCGCACACAAGCTTGGAAAATGTGGATTTTCCGGCACCGTTTTTTCCGACGATGCTGACCATCTCGCCTTTCCCGATAGAAAGGCTTACATTCTGAAGTGTCTGATGCTCTTTTGTGTAGCCAAAACTTAGATTTTTTACTTCCAGAAGTGGTGTTTTTTCTGCTTCTTTTTCTGCTGCAGGCTGTGCATGGAACCAGTTGTGAATCTTTGTCCTGTCTGATTCATTTATGATCACGGATTCCACATGGGAAGGTTTTTTCTCTGGAAGGATATCCACACCTGCGTAACGCATAGCCGTCAGATACAATGGTTCACGGATTCCATTTTCTCCCAGAAGCCCCGTGGAAAGCAGTTCATCCGGATGAAGATCTGCAAGAATTCCTCCGTCTTTCATAAGAATGATGCGGTCTACATTTCGCCACAGAACATCCTCGAGACGATGCTCGATGATCACTACAGTAGTATCCGTTTTTTTCTGGATCTCATCAATCAGCTCAATGGTCTGCTTGCCTGTGGCAGGATCAAGGTTCGCCAGCGGCTCATCAAACAGAAGGATTTTTACCTGATCCACCATAACGCCTGCAAGACTTACTCTCTGCTTCTGACCACCGGAAAGCTCATGAGGTGCATAGTCCATGTGGTTATCAATTCCTACCAGTTCTGCCGCATGGCGGGTGATCTCATGCATCTCATCCTGGGGCGTACAGCTGTTTTCCAGGGCAAAAGCAATGTCTTCCCCTACTGTCAGGCCGATAAACTGTCCGTCCGGGTCCTGTAATACAGTACCAACATGGGCAGACAGCTCGAAAATGCTGCTTTTTGGCGCATAGACGCCGTCTACAGTCAGCTCTCCGGTACATTCACCCGGATTGGAAAATGGATTCAGTCCGTTGATGCAGCCGGCAAGAGTACTTTTTCCACAGCCGGAGGGTCCGGCAATGAGAACTCTCTCACCTGGATAAATGTCCAGATTGATTCCCGTCAGTGTGGGACGTTTCTGGGCACGGTACTGAAACGTAAAATTTTTAAAAGAAATAACAGGAGATTTTTTCTCAGTCATGTATTATTACCTCAATAAATCAATAATGCGTTCATATATTAAGAGAAGAAAAGCCTTTTCATATGCCTTATAAGCACAATGAAAAGGCTTTTTGTCAAAGTTTTACTCCTGGTCCAGAGAACCTTTCTTTGCAATGGTCTTCGTATAAGCCAGGATCAGAAGTCCACCTACTACAGCTCCGGTAATTGTGTTGGAAACTGCTGCAAACGCACCCTGTGCAAATACTTTATTTGCAGGTTCTGCATAGATCAGAATGTCAAGTACAGGAGCCACAACGACCCATCCGATCACATGTGCAATCACATTTGCGATTACAAAAATCGTTACTTTTCCTTTACTGAACTCACCTTCCTGAACATTCAGCTTCTTCGCAAAAATACCGATTACCACACCTACAAACGCAGAAGTGATAACCCAGCTCCACCACGGGCTTCCGCCCCAGGACAGATCTACCAGTGTGTGACCGATGAATCCGATCAGTCCACCTGCAACCGGTCCGTACATTGCTGCCAGCAGAGCCAGTACTGCATACTGAAGGCTGATGTTCGTATTCGGTACCGGACTTGGGATTGCCACAAAACGTCCAAGCACGAAAAACAGAGCCGCACCAATACCGATGGCTACAACATTTTTAATGCCGTTATTGTTGTTCATAGTCTCTTCCTCCCTCAGTTTCTCACACTGTCTTCACCACAAGCCACAGTGCGGACTCGCCGTTCAGACACATGAGAATTTCTGCTTCATTTATGAAACACGCATAGTATACGACTTTTCTGAAGAAGTTGTCAATGGACAGACGCTTTGTCTTTACGATTTACCACATAAATTCCCACACAGACAAGAAACAGTGCAATCAGGCTTCCCAGATTAAATGCCTGGCGTACTTCTCCCAGGACCAGTGCAGACAAAATCACACTGAACAGCGGATTTACAAATCCAAAAATGGCAACTCTGGATACATCATTCCATGCAAGCAGCACTGACCACAGCGTATAAGCCACAGCGGAAACCATCGCAAGATAAAAAATAATTCCGATTCCTGCTGCATTCACCACTCCCAGATGTCCGCCCATTATTTTTCCGATAAGGAACAGAACGATTCCTCCCATGGTAAACTGTGTTCCGCTGAGTATTACCGGCGACACTTTTCTGGAAAAAATATTAATCAGTACTGTAGACATTCCATAAGAAAACTGCGCGATCAGGATAAATCCTTCTCCCGTAAGCTTAAATCCTGCATCCAGGGAATTTCCCATCAGGTTGATCACAACGACGCCTGCAAAACCCAAGATACATCCGATCATCTTTCTTCCTGTCATACGCTCCTTACGGAAAATAAAACAGGATAACAGAATTGCGATAAAGTTTCCAAGACCTGTAATGATCGCACCTTTCACTCCGGAAGTATGCGCCACTCCGATATAAAAGAAGAAATACTGACACACCGTCTGCGCCAGGCAGACCGGTACTGTATATTTCAGGATCGTTCGGTCCGGGATCATCACTTTCCGTTCATTGATGGATGCAAAGATCAGCACCAGGATCCCTGCCAGCGCAAAACGCACTCCCGCAAAAACGATCTGGCTTGCAGTATCTGCGGAATCCACCTGCATCAAACGGTATCCTGTCTTGATCAGCGGGATCGCACTTCCCCAGAGAAGACAGCAGACACATGCAAGTGCCGCCACCACCCAGGTTTTTGTCAACGTTGTTTTTGTTTGTTCCATTTGTTTATTCTCTCTTTCTCAAAACTTCTTCCATCTGACTTAAGATGGATCTTATTTCATTTATTGCACTGATGCTGACATCTCGAAAATCAATCTTTTTCTCTTTTCCGCGAAGTTCCGATTCATAAGTTCTGGCTTTCTCTTCATCTTTGTCCTTATATCTGGCTTTTCCAATCCACCAGGCATTGGAATCCGCATGATCCGGATATTCCGTACTTCCCTGGATCAGAAAATCCTTCGGCGTTTCTGTCAATGCTGTTTTCAGTTTTTCTGCTTTATTCAGAAATTCTTCCGTTACCTGCGGGTAATGTTCTTTTATATAGTAGAGATTTTTGTGAATGCAGGTGGCACTTTTTTCCATCAGTTTCCGTTCTTCCGGATTCTTGAAATTATCATATTCCCCTGGCTGCACTTCCCAGCCACGAATAGACTTACTCAGTTCCATCAGCCAGTACACATGGCGTGAAACATCATCCGGGAACATGAAATAGGTAGAAAATTCATGATCGATCATCGGCGCAAGGCTGATGATCTCTCCCTTTTTATCACAAAGAAAAGCTACATTCTCGTAATGATAATTCTGGTCTCCCTTCAGAACGGAGATCAGTACCTGCATGGCAAGCTGCTCTGCCAGATCTTCGTGTTTCTGAAAAAATTCCGATTCAAAGATGTCCCGGTAATCGTAAAACATCTGGCAATAGTTCACATAATTATCTATGTCGACTTTTTTATCCGAATACTTCCGGAAAAATTCCAGAAGATTCAGAAGGGACTCTCCCTCTTTATATGCCACGGGGACTGCGGTTCCATAATCAAGATATTTCTCATTTACTGCCTCATAACCTTCACAGGTCGCCAGCTCATACTTAGGTACAGGCATGAAATATTCGTTGATGACCGTTGACCAGAATACTTCCGCATAAGCATATAGTGGTGTGGAAAATGGCTTGGATTTCGTCAGTGGTTTAAAGATCATGTTCCCTGGAAATATGGGGAAATGCTTTTCCCCGCTTACCACACCTACTGCTTCAGCTTTAAGGTTTCCAATGCGGTCTTTGTATTGATAATGTGTGACTTTATAACACATAGCAGTCATACCGTATTGCCTTTCCTTTCAGCGTATAGGACGGTTCCCGGCCGGCAAGATATTCACTTTTCAGCGGACGTTTGACGATGATCTTATCCGGATTCGCCTTGATAGCTGCATCAAAAAGATCCGTTTCCTCAGAACACGGTGGTTCCAGTTTCTGGATCAGCTGAAGTTTCTTATTGATCAGGCTGGATTTCTGCCTTGCCGGGAACATAGGGTCCAGATAGATCACGTCCACCGGATCAAGAAGTTTTGACATACATTCCACACTGTTTCCTTCGATCACTTTCATACGACTGGCAATGTCTTTCAGATCTATATTTTTCTTCGCACGGCGAATCGCATCTTTCAGAAGAGCTGCGATCACCGGATTCTGCTCATACAAAGTAACTTCATACCCCTGAGCAGCCAGAAGAAAGGCATCTTCCCCCATTCCTGCTGTGGCATCAATGGCCTTCCTGCCCTCTTTATCAGACTTGGCAGCTTTCACCAGCATCTCATGCTGCAGCCGTCCATTGGTCACTCTGTGCAGCATAGACTCTACGAAATCCCCCTGATAGGTCAAACCAAATCCCGACAGAGATACCCCTTTAGAATCAAACCGGACAGTAAGATAATCCCCCGGCTTATCCTGAATCGGCGCATCCGTCCTCCTGGCAAAAGACTCTGCCTGATCCCTTTGTCCACCCTTTCCAAGGCAGACTACGATTTTATTGTTCATTTTTGTTGTTCTCACTTCCATGGTTGTTTGTGGTAATCCTGAAGATATAAGTATAACATAGTATTACCAAAACATCGTATCATTTTTTTGAGAATGTCACATCATTTCTTAATGTTCCTCTTCCATCATTGCTTCAATCCATGCCTTTTTTGCATCCAATGCATTTGCTACCGCAATTTCAACAGTTTCACCGCAGGTAATGCACCCTGGCAAATCAGGATAAAAAGCCACAAATCCTCCCTCTTCCTTATCTTCTATAATTTCCATACGATAGGGCATTTCCATATAATCATTCAGCGTTTTCATTTTTATTCTCGGTCTCACTTTCGACTATTTGTCTTACCAGCTGGTAGATCGCTATTCCGTCTTTTCGGCCATTTCAACTCACAGCCTCTCAAGGAAGCTGACATAAAAAGAAAGTAAAAATCCTATATACAACGTTTTCTTTTTTCACTCTTGTAATATCTGATCTTTTTGTTTATAATAACCATTGGTTAGTGTTGTTCTATATGTTATCATAACCGTTGGTTAATATCAAGAGGTGAATTTTATGAATTTTTGTCCGGAAAGGCTGATCCAGCTTCGAACGTCCCTGAATATCAATAAAGCAGAAGCCGCACGCCAGCTTAATATTTCAGCTATGGCATACGGCCGTTACGAACGTGGAGAGCGTGAGCCCTCCTACCAATCTGCATGTTTTATCGCACAGACTTTTCATTGTAATGTAGATTTTTTATATGGAATATCTGACCAGATGAAAGCCGATCAGATCATCATCTCCCGTTCCGAATCACCGGAACTGTATGAACTGGTACAGACGATGCAGACAGACCAGGAACTGAGAAGCAGGATTTTTACTTATGTCAGGGAACTTTCATACAAAAAAACTGAGGAACTGTCCTGTAAATAGAACGGTTCCTCTGATATATTTTTCTTATATAGGGAAAATATCCATTATAAATATAGAAAATAACTCCCTTCTTCTGCCTGATTTATTCCCAGTCACTTCTCCGTTTTTTGTAGTCCTCATCAATCTGCCTTTTCCAGCTTTCATCAATACGCGCATCATTTCTGAATACAGAAATCGCTTCTCCGATCACCTGGTAATTCAGCATAGTTCCTCTGCTGTCACAATTATAATTTACCGCTCTGTCTTCACTGATGCCAAATCTTCCTGCCGTTTGTACCGCATCTATGTTTGCTCCCAGAAAAAGGAACTCCCAGCCATATCTGGATTTCTGACGCTCGATCATTCCTTTCACCTTTTTGGCACTGTAATAACGACTGGCATTTTCTTCCCCGTCTGTTATGATAACAAATAATGTACGCTCCGGCACATCCTCCATTCTGGCATATTTATGTACATTTCCAATATGATGGATTGCCCCTCCGACAGCATCCAGAAGTGCAGTACATCCTCCCACAAAATACTCTTTTTCTGTTAAGGGCCTGATCTTCTCTAAATCTACCCTGTCATGAAGAACTTCTGCCGTATTATCAAAAAGCACCGTAGAAACCAACACAGAACCTTTTTCTTTTTTCTGCTTTTCGATCATGGAATTAAATCCCCCAACCGTATCTCTCTCAAGTCCTGCCATAGAACCGCTTCTGTCAAGGATAAATACAATTTCTGTCGTCTCTTCCCTCTCGCAATCCCTGTCAATTTCTCTCTCAAACTGGTTAAGGACTTTTCTCATATTGCCTGGAATTCTCTTCCTGCATTCTTCCCGCAGCTCTTCCGATACACCATAAAAAGCTTCCGCAATACTGCCCGCAATAGCTGCCAGAGTATCTGTATCACCACCAATAGAAACTGCATTTCTCACAGTATCTTCGAAATCCCCTGCTTCCAGAAAAGCAATGATCGCTTCCGGTACTGTTTCCTGACAACTTTCCACATGATGATAAAATGGCCTGATCTCATCCAATGTTCTGTTCAGATTATAATGAAATTCTCCTGTTACATATTCCCGGATCTCTTCCTTCGACTTCCCATTTCGGGCAAGAAAAATACAGCTGGCCGTTGCCTCAGCACCTTTAATTCCTTCCGGATGATTATGTGTCACCTTTGCTGTTGCCCTTGCTACTGCCCGGGTCTGTTCCAGATCCGGATATAACCATCCTGCTGCCGACACACGCATCGCAGAACCATTTCCATAGCTTCCATAAGGTTCCGGATGATCCGCCATAAGCCACTGACGAAATCTTCCGCCATACCCTGCTCTTGGATATCGTCTTCCCCATTTACGCATCTGATTCTGAACAGCATTTTCAATTGTTTCTTCATCCGCATTTATTCCGGTTTCCATTAAAGCTTCTGCCACCGCGATTGTCATTACAGAATCATCTGTAAAACGACATCCCCATGAAAACAGTTCAAAATCTTTTGTCTTATCGCCTCTGTCAAATTCAAATGGACTTCCAATAATATCTCCTAAAATCGCACCGTACATATATGCCTCCTGTCCCCGGAACCAATCCGGTAATCTTGTTTTTTTATTGTGATTTTATAATACACGGGTTTTATACCAGTATGGTCGCTGAACCGGCGACATTTTTATAAGATAGGAATAAAATATCCATTTGCACTCCACTTTGCTGCATTCAGACTCCCAGTATTTCATTTGTGTATTTAAACAAAATCGTATTCAACTGCATGATATCATACTGTCTGTCTATAAGCGCTTTCTGCACGATCAGATCCACCTTACTGCTTGGGCTGAATGCCCAGTCTGCTCTCGCCAGAAGATCTTTTGCCTGTTCCAGATTTAATTTCAGAGCAATACACAATGCCATAACTGTTTTTTTCTTCGGATGATAATGGCTGTCACACTGGATTTTTGAAAAATGCTTCCTGTCAAGATTGGCCGCTTTCCACACATCCTTATTATCCATTCCCGATCTTTCTATCAGCTCGAACAGTTTTTCATGAAAACTCGGTCCGATCTGATTCAGCTGCTCCTCCAGGGACATCTCGCCCCATCCCAATGCTTCCTTGGAAAAAGATGCCTCATAAAAATTTCCTTCTGGAAATTCATCAGCAGGATAACCGTTTCGATTCTCATACTCTGATCTTCTGTCCCGGCGAAATGGTTGAGAATATTCTGCCGCATAATTTTGATTCACATAATTTTCATCAATGTAAGAATCTACAACATCTACAATCTGACTGGAAAGCTGAAATGATTCTTTGTCAAATACCGCAAGAATGATATTCATCTCATGCTCAGCAAGAAATTTGCCGAATGTAGAAACTGCGATCTCAAGAGCCATATCTTTCGGAAATCCATACACACCCGTTGCGATCAGCGGAAACGCGATACTTTCACAATTCAGCTCTGCTGCTTTTTTCAGAGATTTCCAGTAACAACTTTCCAGTATTTCAAATTCATGAGATTTTCCCCCCTTCCATACAGGCCCAACGGTATGGATGATATACTTTGCGGAAAGATTATACGCATCCGTTACCGCAATCTCTCCCCGACGGATTTTTCCGATCTTCCCCCTTGCCCGAAGTAACTGTGATTTTCCTGCCGCCTTATAAATCGCATAATCCGTGCCACTGCCGTAAACTGGATTGGGATTCGCCGTATTTACAATGATATCCGCTGTAATTTTTGTGATGTCATTCTGTATGATCTTAAATGGCATAGTATACCTTCTTTCTGTTATTCGCGTTTATGAATTATAATATTTTCTGGACTAATTATCTCTTTTCTTATCATACCATAAACCGATATTTCAGCGATATCTACTTTTCTTCCACAGTGAGCTCCTGCCCCAAGAGCTTTTTTATGCCACTGGAATATTACGAAATAATTTTCCATGACAAAAAAGCTGAACCAGATTTTACATCTGATCCAGCCATAATAATTCTATATATTTCACGATCTCAAAATCCGGTCCTTACGCAGACTCACACAGGAACAACTGTACTTCCCAACCAGAATCAGGTACATCACGCCAACCACCAGGATTGCCATGATACCTGTTTTGAAAAACAGATGGGATAACATTGTAACGATCAGCAACAGCCCGATGGCTTTGCTCATAAAAATATAAGTCTTGTAAGAACTCTGATAGATAACTTCCTTCTCCGCCTCATCGCAGCTCTCCAGCCACTGCTGCTGAAATTTCCTGGAGGAAATATCTCCTCTTTTTTCCGGATGCACTGTCTGAAGCAGCTTGATATATCTGGCCTGCATGATTCCATTATAAAAGAAACAAGCTACAAACAGCCCACAGGCAATGAGAATATTAATCGCATTTTTATTACTGGATTCGATATATCCTATCTGGTATCCATTTGCAAGAAGAAAAATGCAGAGTACCTGTGAAACAGCATTGACACACTGCAGAATGGCTCCATATTTTTCCTCCTGATAGCTGACAAGATCTGCTTCCTCATCTTCCGCTGTAGCTATTCTGTCACAAACCGTTTTCAGTTTCCACAGGCAAAATTCTCCAGCCAGAATGGAAACAATATTTACTATCAGCAAACCCGGAACCAATATACTCTGAACCATCTTAGTCCACGTTGTCAGAAATGCTTCCAGATCTCCATGAAAATAATACATAAAAACACCGAAAAAGCCTCCAAGCACACCTCCAAACACCATTGCCAGAAGCATTTTTATACTGAATTTCTTAACACTTTTTGTCTTATTCTCCTGTTTCATCTTCATCCTCCTCATACATGAAAATGTCCTCTACACTTACCTGAAAGATCCGGGCGATCTTAAGCGCCAGTGTTACAGACGGTGAATAATCGCCTCTCTCGATCAAGCTGATCGTCTGCCTGGACACCCCCGCCAACTTCCCCAGCTCAGTCTGATTAATCCCCTGGCTGGAACGGTATTCTTTTAGACGATTTAACAGTGGCAATTCAGGCCCTCCTTTTGCTGTTTGTTTTGACAAGTTTTCTTGTCATTTCATGGTTTTATCTTAGCATTGACAACTTTACTTGTCAATATGTTTTTGACAAATATTGTTGTCATTTTTTGAGAACGAAAATAGTTTTATACATTTAATTCACAATTTCACGAGAAGGTAGCCGGCTGAAATACAGGCTATTTCAACTCACAGCCTCTCAAGGAGGCTGACATGTAGTGGCTATGGTGACAATTATTATGAGGATCTCTTGATCGTTATTCTTGTTCCAGCGGGAAGCTCGGCAACGCTTCCAGCAGCTTTAAGGAAATGTGCTGCCGCATATCCTCGTCAATGACTTTTTTCACTTTGCCGCCCGGCTGCCTGATCTCCACCGTGGAAAGCTCGTCGATGTAGTCCGCATAGTGGGCCAGCACCTTTTCTGTGGCCCACTTCTCACCGGCAACGGCGGCTTTGATTGTTTCATAGTCCAGCAGCTTTTCTTGTCCGTCCATCCTGATACCCCCGTCAGATTGATTTTTTCCATGATACCATATCTGGGAGTATGGAGCCAGAGAAACCGGCGATTTTCTGCTGGTAAATTCTACGCATTTAGAGCGGCACTATGGCGGGGATAGGATAAAACACTCACATACCCCGCCGACTATGCGGGAAAAACCTTGAAATATAG